>Ga0256404_1011314_pt1 | contig 12013 bp, 11 predicted proteins | sample RumenRJG_01DNA_FD_185990 | JGI IMG/M metagenome (GOLD analysis project Ga0256404, IMG submission 185990) | Bovine rumen microbial communities from Lethbridge, Alberta, Canada - RJG_01 | ecosystem: Host-associated > Mammals > Digestive system > Stomach > Rumen | place: Canada: Alberta | collected... | reverse complement strand
ATCAAATTATCACAACTAAAAACATATCTCCACCTTTCGGGAATACCCCTCATTTCAGGTATTCCCTGTCAAAAAAGGTGAAGATATTGTTTTATGACTTTGGTTTCCTGAGACCACACAGTTCAGAAAGTGTATCTTTTTGGGGATTCCATTTTGCCGACACTTTCTGATTTTTTTCTCCCTCGATGGTCGCCAGTGCCGCCATCTCCTGCTCCGTAGTTATATCAAGGTATACCATCGTTGTTTCTACGGAGGAATGACCGAGAAGAAATGAAATCTGAACCACATTCATACCATCTTCAAGCCAATGTGTGGCCTTTGCGTGCCTGAACTGATGCGCGTGCAATTCAAGCGGAACGCTATTACACTTCTCATGGGCGGCAGCAGCATATTTCCTTAGAAGTTTAAAGACAGCCTGCTGTGAAAGTGCACTTGATTTTCCGTGGATTGATGAGTAAAACAAGTAATCATCCTTGTCACCAGAACCGTCATGATATCTTTTCAAATATAACCGGAGAAATCCAACGGCTTTGGGAAGAAGATATAAAGTACGGATTTTTCCGCCTTTTCCTGTGATAATAACGTACGGTTTCGGATCATCCAAGTGCAAGTCGCCTATGCGAATTGATAAAAGTTCACTTATTCTTGCAGCTGTACCATAGAGGGTTATCATCAAAGTAAGGTCTCGAAGCCCGACTTTTGTTTTTGGGTCGGGTTCTGCCAAAATAGCTTTTACTGCTTCACGTGACATGCCGACTACTTTTTTCTTTATTGTTTTACGGTAAGACACTGCAGATGCACCCGTATCCAAAGCAAGATATTTTAAATCCCTTGAAGAGAGATACCTGGTAAACGCACGCATCGCAGACAACCGATTGTTACATGTGACTGCACTGCATTCTCTTGTATCTGCCAGCCACGTCATCCATCCCTCTATGTGCTGCTGGTCAAAGCAATCCTTAGTGAATTTATCAGCAGTAATGCTGCAGTTATCTTCGAGATAACTGATGTATAGTGAGAGCGCAGATTCATATGAGCGCAGGGTGTGGTCGCTGTTTGTTAGCTGAGATGGAGCATACTCGGAAATAAAAGTGCTGATATAGCGGGCAAGCTCAACAGCCTCTTTGTTATTCTTCATAGTCAGGCACCTCCGGAATGATGTCGTCGAAGCTGCCACCGCTCTTCTCTTCGATGATATTAGCTAAAGCAGGAACTATGGAATAGTAATAGCGGGTGCTCTCCAAGGATGTGTGCCCCATGCTTTTACTCAGGTAAAGAAACTTGTCATTGAAGTCAAAGCCTGCGGACAGCCACGAATTGATGTTCTGTATAGCGTAGTTATGCCTGAAATCATACGGAACGGCATTCACGGTATTTACAGAATCCCATACCTTGTGGAACTCCCAGGTGACCATGTCTGCTGTTAACGGCGTTGAAGCATCCTTATAGGGAAAGTATATTTTTCTGCCAGGCATAACCTTTTCCGCCACAGCGTCATATTTCTCCAGTAAGGCGGCTGTTTCGGGATGCAGTGCAACAAAGTGTTCAATACTATTTTTTGACTTCCGGATATTTATTACGGCATGAGGAATGTCAACATCTATCACGCGGAGAAGCCGGACTTCGGTTGTCCTCATGCCCGTACTGTAGAGCAGACGGAACATTACTGCCATCTCAAGTGCCCTGAACCTCTTGGTGGTACCCTTTGCCGACAAAACCCTCGCATCACATTCCGTAAAGAAGTTTCTGAGTTCCTCGTCAGTAAAGGAATGAGGAACATGCTGTTTGGGCGGAAGCGGAGGCATTTCCGGTATTGTGAGATTTACAAGCCCTCTTTCATTGAGATATTCAATCAGCTTCCGCACCGAGAGAGTCCTTCCTATCAGTGATGTTTTGTTTTCGGTATCCCTCTGCGTACACCAGCCATCGATCATGCCTTGCGTGATTCCTTTGTCCAGGGGGAAATGCTCGGTACAGAACCTGTCAAAATAGGTCAGGTTCATTTCATATCCGGTATTCCAAAGATTGCAGGCAGTCCTGTAATCAATGAACTTCATGAAGAGATCATTACGGGTCTCACTGAATTTAGACAATGTCAAACACCTCCTCCCGAATCGCATATTCCTTTATGCTCAATGAGCATTCCCGAAGGTGCGTTATGTCAGCAGACAGATAAGAATCCAATGACTTTGGATTTGTCTGCCCCAATGTTGCGCTGATAACAGGAGCCGGGACATTGTTTTCCGCCATAACCGTAGCCACTCGATGGCGGAAAAGATGGGTGCCGCGACGGTCTCCCTTGCCGGTTCGTATACCCGCCAAATCCATGATTTTACTTACAACCCATGGGATCGCCTTGGATGTAATCGGGTGATGAGGCGCAAACTCACCGAGGAACAAAAACGGTGAGTCAGACGAAGGGCGTTCCATTGTGCAATAATCATATATGGCATTTCCCACGACCGGGAGGAGTGGAAGCCTTACGGCAACGCCTGTTTTTATTTGCGTAAACTGCAGGATCCCGTTCTGCAAATCTATGGATTCCAGCTGCAGATTTGCCACATCACAGCTACGCATCCCGGTATAAAAAAGCAGGGTTCCGATTGCGCGCTGCTTAAGGGAAAGGGTGTTGCTTAAATCCTCAAGAGCACTCTGAAATGCCATGCTTTCTTCAACTGTAAGAAACTGTATGGTTTTACGGGCCCCATACTTTATAGGTATAAGTCCATATATTCTGCGGTATTCATAAGGATTCTGCGGGATGCAGTCCCTCATGAAAAGCGAAAGGCCGGGAAGTTTTGTCCTTCCATTGTTTGATGTCCCTGTTCGAAGGTAATGGATGACAGCACTCTCACTGATATCCTCAATACGCTGGCATCCCTGATCCTGCATTGCAAGGAAGAATGAAGTGGCTTCAAATTTTGCACGACGTACTGAGGATTCCTTTAAGCCGCGTTTTTCCTGAACAGAACATCCAAAGTCAACGACATCCTTAAAAGCGGGATTGAGTTTGTCGTAACTGTTTTTTCTCGGCCACAAAGGATGAGGTGTTTCACAGTTGTTTGGGAACGTGTCATAAAGCTGCCATGCGGACATGATCCTTATTATGGTACGTGTCTCGGTTACAAAGGCATCCCCGAAATCCTGCGTTTGAAACCAGTCCAGGACATCCTGGTAAGAATTCCATTCGATTCTGCCAGCCATCACAATGATTCTTTCTATTCTCAGGACAACGCGCCGCACGTAATTATGGCTGTATTGATGCTCGTTCATGTATTGCTCGAGCTCCGGGAGTTTCTCCTTCAGCTGGTAAAGGTCCAACTCCCCAAGGCTGGGACGTGCATCCTCGATGCAATGCGGTGAATTTCGGTGGCTTGGCGCTTTCCCGTAATTCAGAAAGTTTTCCATCTTCCTGATGGTTATTCGGTGCATTTGTTTGCTGAAATCGGAAAGGGAACTGTTCTCATAATAATCACGGATATCCTGGAATGAGTTCCAGCAATTCACGCGGGCATTTATGATAATCTTTGCCGCGATTGATTTAATACTTTTGATGTATTCGGGACGGTGTCCCTTATCAATCAATGCCTGTTCGAACTCATCCATCCTCTCCTGCACCGGCAAGAGATCGAGTTCACCCGCGCTATGGCAGGATCTTGTCAGCTGATAGCAATCAACTGGATGATGAGGGAATTCGTGCATAACATCAAACTTTTCTATGATGTTGACTGCAAATCTGAAGTTATGCCGTGTGATTTCCGAGAACTGATCAGTGCTTGCAAACCATTCCCTTGCATCATCATACGATGACCATGCTTGTTGTTGAGATTCCCTGATTACATGATTGACGGCTGAATGACAACATTTAATGAAAGTCTTTGAATAACCATCCATCCGCATATGCTCAATCAGGGTATCCGCATTGTTTTGTAAATAAGTTACATCCATAATGCTTCCTCCTTTTTCAGAAATTGTAGGAAACATTATAAATGAATATGATGGCAGGCAACATATAAACACAAACAATATCTCCACCTTTTTATCTGGATGTGCAGTAAATACAGGATAATTCAAAAAGGTGGAGATATGTTTTTAGTTGTGATAAATGGATTTATTTTAACGTTAAAATAAATCGAAATCCTCCTGTTCATCTTCTTCGTCCTCCTCTTCTGCATCGTGAACTTCCACCTGAACGTCTTCCAGCGTGCCATCCTCTTCACAGAGCATCTTGACCGGGATATCGCGCTTGGCCGCTTCCGCGATCTCCCGCACCATGCCCGGCGTGATGTGCTCGGAGAACACATACACTGCATGACACCTTCTCAGCGCCGCCAGTGCAAGCTGCATGCCAAGTTCCCGTTCCTCCGGAAGCTCATCATCCAGAAACTGTGGAAAATAAAGATGCGGGCAAACCGGAATTGCGCCAAGGTCCTTGACCAGCTCGCAGGCATTCCGTGCACGGAACAGATTCTCAAACAGCTCCATGTCCGCCTCATCCGGGTCCTGACTCTGCGGCCGGAGAGGTGAGCAGATATAGATCAGCTTCTTCCCTGCAAATGTGGGCTTCTGGTAGATCTGAAGTCTGTCTCTCTCTGTCTTGGTTTCCTGAGCTTCTGCCTCCTGTAACATCGATGTTCTGATCCTTGTCATCATCTTTCCTCTCTTTCTGTTTCCTGTTGTCCTCTTTTATGTGCCCCTCTGTCTCACTCGATGCGTCCGAACCGCTCCTCCCTGCGGCCCGGAGGTCTGAAAAAAGTCCCTACACTTAATAGGGGACTTGAAGGCCCGAAAATTGACCAGTCAGCGAAAAAAATTTTATTTTTTTGAAATTCTCCTCTTTGCAGCACTCACCTGCCGGCATACACAGGCAACATCGATATGCAGTTTTTCAGCCGCTTCCCGCTGTGTAAAACCATATAGTTCCGTCATGATATAGAGATGTTTCTGCCTGCGTGTCAGCTTTTGAAGCCGCTCATCTATCGCCTCTTTCCGGATATATGCTTCCTCCGGGCTCGGAAAATGGTATGCGCCGTGGTAGATGCCATCCGAGTTTTCATCCGCCTCTGCGTCATCGTCCGCAGGAGCGGAATATCTTCCGGCGCAGTTCATGTTGTTCTGCTCGATCTGATGATCCCCACGGACTGTCACTGCCAGAATCCAGGGCATATCTCCGAAGCTGTCAACCGTCTCGCTCTGTCTCTGGTCCCTTCTCTCCGAGTCCGTAAGCGGGTTGAAGTGATACGTATAGCTGCCACAGTCTCCAAGAAAGACGACTGTCCTCCCTGTCTCATTTCTGTAAATAGCGTAGCCATTCGAATAAACCGTGCACTCTTCGGTTTCAATCATGACCTCTCCACTCTCACGAAGCTTCTTCGCCGTTGGTGCTGCGCCTTGTCTTTCTTTGCATCCGAGCCTCCTGATCAGCTCATTAAGCGTCATCTCCCTGATACCCTCTGCCATGGTCATCTTCATGTTTCTGTCCTTTCTGCGGACACCCGGCAGTGATATCTGACTCTTCGGACTTTCAACCAGTCTGGGGAGAAGGGCCAGAAGCCCAGAGCACAAAAATGGATGCATGAAGGCAGCTGACTCACACCTCCGAAGCCTCCGGATCTCTTTGTAGGAGGTTCCGAAAGTTCCGTATGAATCATTCACTGCCGTATGCATCCGGCTTTGAATTGATATGTTGTTTTCTTGAAACTGACCGTAGGATACCGTAAGAAAAAAAATCATTCTAAGACCGGACCGGTCTAAGATAATTTTTCAGGAATGCCGTATTTACGGGTTTTTTTTCATTGGGGAAATATGTAAAGCTCAAGAAATGGCGTATTTACAAGGAATTTGCGTCAGGCATTTTAGACACTTTTCCGGATAATAATGAAAAAAATATTTTTCTGTAGACATGAAAAAAGCCGGGCATCGTCTTATCCGATACCCGGCTTGTACTTCATCCATTCATTTCATTCCAGCAGTCTGTATCTGTTTTCAGTCGAACTTTCCGTTTGTAAGAGGCTCCTGGCCTAATTTCACAAGGACTGCATTGCAGTGTTCGACGGTAAAGTCACCGCACATATCCAGCCATGATTCAAAGTAAGACGACATCGGATCCGCTTCGTAGGACTTTCCGGCAAGTTTGATCAGCTTATCAGACAGTTTTCTGGGAATCTGCATCGCAATACACAGTGCAATCACTTCCCGTAACTTGGGATCCTTACTCGTGATGATGTTGCTTACCTTTTTCTGGGAACGTCCTATGCGGAACCCAAGTGTCTCCTCTGAAGTTTTGAGTTCATTTCTTACTTCCGTGAAAGCAAGCGTAAAGTCATGCGGCAGATTGTCGATCAGGTTGTTCCACCTGTCCTGGTCGTCAAGGTAAAACTCTATCTGTTCCTCATATTCCGGGGTCCCTGGCTCTGCGTCGATCTGATAATGGCACAGATACCTGTCAGTGGGGCGCACCATCTTTCCTCTGGCTGCCATTCTGGCATCATATTCTGCGCCGGAATATCTTCCCTTCGCAGAAAATGCGACACAGCACTCATCGATATGGGTCCTTGCGTAAGTAGTCAGCCTGAGTTCCCCGCAGCTGTCCTTCCAGATATACTTCGAATGGTTCAGGCAGAAATGATTCTCTACAAATCTGTACTTTCCCCTCCTGGCAGGATCTCCCAGAGCAGTTGTTTTCAGGATTGCTGCGATATCCTTCTCCGGAACGGTATATGTGACACCTTTCTTCCAGGTACCTGCACAGCCATGGTCGGGAACCGGAAGATGGTCAGGATAGTTGAAAACGCCTTCCGCCTCCGGATAGCCGAGCTCCACCATCCTGTATTTCGCCATCGAGGCAGATACCTGGAACTCATCAGCTAAAGCGAAAATGACGGCCCGGATCACCTGCGGGTCCCGCCTTCCCTGATATTTTGAAAGCAGCCTGTCGATAGCTGTCAGAGTGGCATTCTTCTCCATAAGAATATGTGCCGGCAGCTTATCCGCCTGCAGTTCCATCCAGTCTACCGGCGTGTTCCTCCAGCTGTAGTTTCTCTCCTTCTTTGCCGCATATGCAGTAGCCTTAAGCCCGCCCATCCTCTGCAGGAAGAAATAATACCGGTCGAGATACATATGCACACACTCGTGTATGATCGTACTGTTGCGCAGTCTCGGGTTCTTCAGTTTATCCGTGTTCAGAAATATCGTGCCGGCGTTCAGTCTCAATCTCCTGGCTACTCCATCTTTGCACAGGACTTTTACTGCACAGGGATCAAAGCAGATCAGCCCATACGTATCTTTATGTTCGACCAGACTTCCCTCAACGATGGTCAGCCCCATATTGTCCGCGAGTTTTCTGCCGTCTACTGGATGTCCCTCTGGATAAAAAGATCTCAGGATCTCTTCTGCCACTTTATCATAATCATCTTCATACAGGATCGGCAGAAGATAATCATCCATCTGGATGTCCCAGATTTCTCTTTCCGGATTTTCATCCGGGAGTCTGTCCATGACCCTCATATATACGTCCCCGACCTTGCCTTCACATGGGCGGAGGTCCAGACTCCCCTTGATTCCAAACAGATATGTCAGCGTACGTTCCTGGAATGATGAAGTGGGTTTCGTTGATTCAACAATCACCTGCTTCAGCTTTCCCTCAACAAAATAGACTATCTGGGTATCATTAATAGGCTGAAACATCGGTGCATCTGTTTTTTTCAGACGCACATCCTGCACCTGATAGAAGACCTTTCCCTTAGATGGCTGATCCAGATTTTCCGGATATGTATCCGCGTACTTTTGGACGAGTCCCCGGAAATCAGTTAAAAATCTGTCCCTGAATACGGACCTCAGACTGGTTGCTCCCATGATATGGCATTCTCCTCCTTTTTCAGCATGGCCCGGAGAATCAAAAGCAGATACAAAGGGAAAATACCCGCTTCGTTATTTCTGAATCTCAGGGCTTATCCAACTTGAATCTTTCCGACCCTCGGCACCACATGCAGCGTCTGCTGATCTCGACTGCGGTAGTGACCGTGCCATTATTGTAAGACGTGAAAGGGGAAAAATCAATATAATTTCTAACGTTTTATTTTCATTAATCCCTTGTAACGTTAGAATTTCTATGATATATTGTCATCAGAAGTATTTCTCTATATGTGTATTCAGAACTAGAGTTCGTTTGCCAGATGTTCTGTATAGATGGCCCCGGCAGCCGCTAATGCCGGTTAGGAAGGAGGCTTCCTATGCCTCAGAAATCAAATAGGTCAAAAGTTGTTTCTCTTAACAGAACAGAGAAAACCTCTGCCAGAAAAGCTGCTACTACCAAGCTGCAGATGGGTGCGATCATCCGAAGCTACCGGCAGCGGGCAGGCCTCAGCACAAAAGAGCTTGCCACAATGCTCGGAACCACAGATGGAAGCATCCGCCACTGGGAGACGGATATGAACTATCCTCCGATGGACCAGCTGAAGAATCTGTGTGAAGCTATCAATATTCCTGTCGAAGAGCTTTTCGGTCTGAAACCGGAGATGGTGCTCGATGCTAATGAGACGCACGTGATCAACTTCTACCGTCAGTCAAGCGATGTCGGAAAAAGAATCATAGAGAACAATGCACAGTCTGTATATGAGACAGAACAGGAAGCGCACAATCTGGACCTGAAATCCCATTGCGATATCATTCCGATCCAGGCTACGCCGGCTGCAGCGGGAACAGGATGCGAGTTCGTTGATGCCAGACCTGACTATCAGTTTATCCGCATATCCGAACGAAGTCAGCAAGCCGATACCTTGATCCGGGTATCTGGAAGAAGCATGGAACCCATCTATCATGATGGTGATCTCGTCTTCGTGAAATATACAGAATCCGCTGAGGATGGGGATGATGTAATCTGCTCCACGGCAGACGGAGCAGTGATCAAGCACAAGATTGGCAATAAGCTGTATTCACTGAACAGGGATCTTCCATATGGCGAGAAACATGAAGATGACCATGTGCGAATCGTCGGGAAGGTACTGGGAGTCGTTGGCAAGGATGACCTTCCTGACAGAGAAGATTACGACAAACTCGAAGGTTTCCTCGCAAACAAGATCAGGAAATTTAAGAAGGAATACTGGTGAAGACTGAAAGCCGCCGTTAGCCTGCCCAAGGGAGGTGACATGATGACTGCTCAGAAAGAATCCGTATGGAACCCCTGGCACGGTTGCCACCGGATCAGTTCCGGATGTCGATTCTGCCCTGTCTTTCAGAAAGACTATAAGTACGGCCGCAATCCGGACCTTGTCTTTAAGACAAAATCCTTTGACCTTCCCATGCGCACGGACCGGACACATCACTACCGGCTGAATCCGGAAGGCCATCTGGTCTATACCTGCACGACCTCAGATTTCTTCCTTCCGGAAGCAGACAGCTGGCGCCACGAAGCATGGTCAATGATGAAGTCGCGTCCAGACCTCACTTTCCTGATCAACACGAAGCGACCGGACCGGATTGCAGATTATCTTCCTGGAGACTGGGGTGATGGTTCCGATTACGAGAATATCCACATCAGCTGTTGTATCGAGAGTCAGTACACCGCGGATCTTCGCCTTAGAAGGTTTATCAGGCTTCCCATCCTGCACAAGTCTGTCACTGTAGATCCCATGCTCGGCCCGGTCCGGATATCAAAATATCTGCAGTCGGGAGAGATTGAAGCCGTCTCCTGCAGCGGTGAAACTGGTCCCAATGCCCGAGTCTGTGACTTTTCATGGGTACTCAGCCTGATGCTCGAATGCGTCGACAATAATGTTCCCTTCCGCTTCGAGATGACCGGCTCAAACTTCAGGAAAGGGAATGAAGTCTACTCGCTCAGCGAAGAAAACCAGTCCACACAAGCCATGAAAGCGGGCGTAAACTACCGCATCTGTGGCTGATTTGGCCAAATTTGTTCATAAAGAAGCCATCGCTTGTTCACATACTCGACACATGGGACCTGTACCCTGTAACCATCAAGTCAAGGAGCTGACGAAAAGAAATGAAATCTTTTCAGAAGAACGAATCAGCAGACACTTGTTCCATATAAGGCAATAACAAAACTTTTCATACTCAAGCCGGTCAGGCTTCATACACCTGGCCGGCACTCCCTCCCAAGACCAATCCTCTGCTTCGGCAGGGGTTTTCTTTTTGATCATTCCCGTCTCCAGACAGCAGTCCGCTGCCCAGGGATCTTTTTCTCCTACCTTTCCCGGACCGTAACATGTATCAGGTCACCGAATGTTCTGCCAATCTTCTCCCGGATGTTTTTTCGGACGCCAATAATATGGCAGGGTGTTCCCATACGTACGATCTGGCCATCGTAATCCACCCCATTAAAAGTAGCATGAACAGAGACTCTGCTTTTACCGAACGTCTTCTGGACATCGAAAGGAATTTCCACATATCCGGCATTCATATCACCATTCCGCAGAAGTACCGCATCAAATTCATATACCGGATATTCTGACGGGTTCATCCGCAGTACTTTATACATCGGGATTCCTTTTGCCAGTTCATCGATCAGTTTATCGAGCTGCCGGATATGCCTCATCAATGGATCCTCTATCGTCTCAACCCTTATTCCGCAAACAGATCCTGTAATCTTACCCGCTCTGTCATTTATATGCGGAGCCTGCTCAAAAAACGTCCGATAATCTGCATCCCTTGCCAGCTGCACCCGCAGCCCGGCCTCATCATACCCGGTAAACCAGAAGATTACTTCATTCACCTCATCTTTTGTATGGCCCCTCTTCACCGCCTTGTTTACCAGGCAGGGGTATACCTTTCCAAGCTTCATAGTGAATACTTTTTCGTCATTCATGGCTGACTCCTCACGAATAGTCCATCAGTTCCCTTGGGATGAAACCTATCACCTGGAACCCTCATTCTTTTTATAAAGATATTTGATATATTCTCCGCCCCACTTCTCGATCATATCAAGCACAGGGTCAAATTGTCTCCCGATCTCCGTCAAGGAGTACTCCACCCGGAGAGGAACTTCCGCAAACACCGTTCTGGTAATGAGGCCTTCTTCTTCGAGCTTCTTCAGCTGGGTTGAGAGAGTTGCCTGCGTAATATCGATGCTCTTTTGAAGTTCTCCAAAACGCTTCGTTCCTTCGCTCAATTCATGAAGAATCAGGATTGCCCATTTTCCGGCAAGGAGCTGCTGAGCCGTCACATATGGACATATTCCAAACTGATCCGCTTTTTCACACTGTTCTTTCTTCATAGCTGGCCCTCACTTATCGTAAGATACACCACAGTATGTTCAAAGATACCTGCTCAAGTAAAAGATCGTAATTGACGCACCCTTACAGAGCCCATATACTAAGTTCAAGTCGGAAAATTAAAGTATATGCATAGAATAAACTGCTTTCATGCATCTTTCAAGATGGAGGTTTTGTCATGAATAAAGAAAAAATGCCTGTGATTTTTTCAGGCCACGGCAGTCCGATGCTGGCACTTGATCATAATGAAGGGACAGAAAAGCTCAGGCAGGTCGGACAGGAAGTAATAAACAGACACGGAAAGCCCCGGGCGATTCTCTCGATATCTGCTCACTGGTACACACACGGAACATACATTCAGAACGAAGAAGAACCCAGACAGATCTATGATATGTATGGATTCCCGCAGGAGCTTTACGCTTTCAAATACCCGGCCAAAGGCTGCCCTGCTCTGGCAGACAGGGTCCTGTCCCTGCTGGGTGAATCTGTCTCGGTGAATAACAAATGGGGAATCGATCATGGAAGCTGGACTGTTCTCTGTCATATGTTCCCGGATGCGGATATTCCGGTGGTGCAGCTTTCCGTCGATGCTGATCTGTCTGTGGAAGAGATTTATCGTATCGGAGAAAGGCTCGCGCTTCTTCGGGAAGAAGGCTACCTGATCTTCGCAAGCGGCAATGTTGTTCATGTTAATGATCTCCTGATATGACACTCAGCTGATCTGCTTCCATGTCATAAAGTTGCTTTGTTTGTTGTCAATAAAACTTATGATATAGGGTGACTTA
>Ga0256404_1011311_pt1 | contig 12017 bp, 7 predicted proteins | sample RumenRJG_01DNA_FD_185990 | JGI IMG/M metagenome (GOLD analysis project Ga0256404, IMG submission 185990) | Bovine rumen microbial communities from Lethbridge, Alberta, Canada - RJG_01 | ecosystem: Host-associated > Mammals > Digestive system > Stomach > Rumen | place: Canada: Alberta | collected... | reverse complement strand
TATTTTTATGGGGCGAATAGTCAAAATAATATGAATGACGGCGCTTTCGGGCGAAATTTAATACTTATAAATATGCGTATGTATATGCGCTATTGCAAAAACATGATACCTTTTCAGCAGCCTCCACGGAGGGCCGCCCCTACGGTGTCACCGGTGTCGTGGGACAAACCATTAACACCTAACACCTAACACCTACCACCTAACACCTAACTCCTAACTTCTAACTACTAACACCTAACTACTAACTACTAACTTCTAACTACTAACTTCTAACTACTAACTTCTAACTTCTAACTACTAACACCCAACACCCAACACCTATTTCTTATGAATCCTATGAATTCCCCTCACGGGCATGCCAGTGTAGATATAACCACCATAATTCCCGGCACTACCGCCGACGATACGCATGTTGCTGATCTCCTCGATAGTAGTATGGCAGTCGAGATAGCGGAACCAGAAGCCGAACTCCGGTGACGAGACACTGAAGCCCTGAAATCCGGACAGACGTGTACTTGTCCAGATGTTTGCGTGGTTCTCGTTACGGAAGGACGTACCTTCGTAGTAACCCGTAACAGGTATGTAGACCTCCTCGGGCTGTACATCAGAGCCCCTGCCTCCTGTCGTCTTAATGAAATAACAGTTGTAAGCCTCACCAGTATCCGTACTTCGTTTTTCTATCTCTAACTTAATGTCTTTAACATAAGACTCAGTAGGAATCCGAAAATAGGAATCGGGCAGAAATTCATTTCCTACAGGAGTGTATTCTGGCACTGACATGGGTTTAGCGTCAGCGTAGGAACCGTTAGGCTCTTGCTTAGTGTCACCTTTATAATACCACACATAGATGTGTGGTACAATAGAAGATGATTTCACATAAACACCAAAATTTGAACTTTCATCCTTGTATTCAGGTCCATTGGAGGTTTTGGAAGCCGACGAGCCGCTCACTTCGTAGTAAACATTAGAACTTGCAGATTGATCCTTAGTAGTGAGCTTATCACCGTCGCTACCACCACTCTTTTTAAGAATAAAGTTAATTGAAGAGACGCCATCAGGCGCATTATAAACATACCATGATGTTTTTTGTGCGTCCTTCGTCAATATCATATATGCCCCTTTGGCACCATCATTATCCTTTAAGGCTTGTGTAGAGGGAGAATAGAACGCATTGGTCGTGGCACCGATGTTTCTGTCGAGCAGATGGTAGAAGCTACCACTCGTACCTTTCACCTCCACAATACCATAGTAGAACCAGCCTGTCTTCTTTTTTTCACCCAACTCCCAATTATTAGCGATGGCATCTTTAATCTGATGAAAAATGCCGGTGTGATAGACAGGGTAGGTGATCTCCGTACCGGAAGCGTTCTTGATAGTGAATTCGCTCACCCACAGGGCATCATCTTCGCTGTTTGCCAACGTGACGGTATAGTAATCGCCCTCTCCCCCGTCGCTGATGGAGATGTGGGAGTTATCTTTATTCTCCAATTTGTCGCCTGTGAGGTGCGGAATCTTATAGGAATAGGTGTTTCCCTTCACCGCCGCGAAGTGCAGGCCGTGGTCGCGCACCAAGCCCTGGTTGTCGGCAGCTTTAACGCCATTAACGGCGGGCAGGAATTTACCGAAATAGTTGTCAGACTGCGGTGTGCCATTTATCAAGAATGTCACCTTGCGTTTGTCGTCAACTAAGAAGTCATAGCCTGCTTGCTTGATGGTGATGGTGCGTGTGAGGTCACCGGCGGTGACCGTCAGCTTCGCCGTACGCTCTTTCTCCGTGGGGTTCTGTGTCAGCGTGAGGGGGATGACACATAAGGCTCCATTCGAGGACTTCTCACCATCCGGACCGGCAGCATTAGGCAGGACCGTCTTGGTTGCCGTGCCTACCGTCACCCAGTCAGGGACATCCGGAGCAATGGAATAATCATAGGTATTGCTACTCTTACTCTTCTGATAAGACGTGACGACGGTAGCGTTTATATTTCCCCCTTTCCCATCATCCGTTGTCAGCGGCGCGCAGACTCCGAGCTCATAGTCCTTGCAGGAGATCATGTCCACGATCTCCGGGTTGTCGTCGACGATGTTCACCTTCATACGGTTCTCGGCGTCACCGTCCACGGCCTCGTCCTCAGAGCTGTACCCAGCCTCGTTGACACTGTTGATGGTGACGATATAGTTATGGTTGCGGAGCAGGTCGAGCTCCTCGTTGCTCTTCTCCGCGTCCTTATACATCTGCACCTTATAGTAGCCCACATTATCCTTGCCCTCTTTATCCTTATACTTTCCTTTTACGATGAGGAAGGCCTTGCCCTTAGGAGTCTCGTAGAAGACCTGAGAGGCGGATTTGTAGTCACCGTAAGTTGCGCTAAAGTTCTCACCGGGCTTATTCGTCACAGTCGTGACAGCACCATTAGTCAGGGAGGTCGTGGCAGGGGCAATGGAGCCAGCACCAGCGGTATGGTACACCTTGATACCCTCCACCGTGAAGTCGTTAGTCGACGACTGCACCGTGGCCTTCGCTGTCATGCGCAGTAGGGAAATTTTGGGGTCAGAGAACTTCAGCAGGTCGTTGACGGACGCGGAGCCCCAGCAGACGGGATTTGTGGCAGAAGGGGTCGTAGTAAGGAATGTAGACGACAGATTCTTACACTGGTCATCGGAGAGCTTTGTATTCGTCACCACGGCGACGGTAGCAGTCCCTGAGGGCAGCGACGGCGTGATGGTGTTGCTGGTCATCGTCACCGGCGGCTGACTGATGAACTTCCCATCTCTGTCGTAGGCGATGACGGTGACGGAGCTGATGTTCTCGTCCGCGTCCAAGGCCCTGGTCTTCACGAGCGCCCGGGAGTAGTCAGGGAGCTGGAGATGAACCTTCAGTCCCGCGAGGTCTTCAGCGGTATAGTAGTCGTCGAGGCGGTCAGAACATCCAAAGAGGACGATGACCGTGACGAGGCTGAGAAACAATCGGAAGATGTTGCGCATATTACTGTTTATTTTTATTTTTTTATGATGAAACGCGTGCAGGACGCGGCTCTCGTGGCCGTCCGACACGCAACGGGGGTGGCGGGGGATGCTGAGCATGGTAGGGCGGCCACGGGGGCCGCCCCTACGGACCCACCGGCATTACCGACGGCGCTTTGCCGCCGCAACCTTCGGTTCGCCCTCATGCCAACCGCTGTCGTCGTAATAGCCCGTGATAGTGCCATTCGTCGGCGTCCAGTTATTACCACCGAAGAGGAGCGGATCACCAGAGATTCCATTGAGCCTGATGGCCTTATCGTAGTAGCCTTGGGCACACTTGAACTTCAGCGTCATCTTATACCAGCCATTACCTAGACTCGTAGAGTTCGTGGAGTTAGTATAAATAGTAAACGACTGTCTTGCAGGGTCGGTAATCGTATTAGTAGTGACATTGGTAGCCACACCATAGATGTGATACCATCCTGTCACACGATCTTTTGTGTATATTACATACGTGATATCCTCCACCTTGGGCTTGTCATCAAAGACACGATAGTAGGGGTCACAGAGCGGGTCATAGAGATACCAACCCTCATGATCCTCAAAGTTAAAGAGAGGTATACCCGGGTCAAGGTGATGGGTGAAGCGATGGAGCGTATAACCTTTTGTGGTATTAGTACGATTATTGAAGATAATCAACGTCTCACCTGGCTTTATAATCTTTGTTCCAGTGCTATTTGCAATATTACCAGTGCTTTTCTTTTCTTTCGTCTCATTTATATAATACCATCCAGGATTGTTAGCATCAGCTGTCATTTTATCACCAGGCCACGTAGCAGTAAACAGCCATGCCGGTATTTTATCTTTATCAGATGCTGTCTCAGTCTCACCTATCTGCGTATAAATATATGCATAGTGGTTATCAGCGTTCGCTTTATCAGACCAATCGTTTGTTGTCTGCTCCTCATAATTGGCAGGATTGGTGCTCTTATAAGTCCAACCATCTACCCAGTTTCCATTATCAGTAAGGCTTGGCGTGTTATTCTCATCACGCCTCCAGTTTTCCATATATCCCTGTGAAAACACACGTCCACCACTATCCTCAGATTTCATCAACTGCAGGTCATTGATGGCTCGCATATAAATTCGATAGTCACCGGCTACAGGCTTGACAGTAACCTTCACCTCCTTGGCATAGGATTTATAGCTATCTGTCAGCGGCAGCACCGTGAAGGTGTGCTCTGTCGTGGTGACAGGGTCTGTGTTGGCCGTGACAGTGATTTCACCGGAGGTGACGGCATTGGAAGTGCAGTTGACCGTTATCTTGCTGTTGCCGAAGGTGTGCGTGCCTCCTGTGGCATTGCCATTAAAGGTCTGGAAGTCCGAGGACTGGAACTGGATACCTCCCAAGTTTGTCTTGAACTTTATCTCCTTCTTGAGCTCTGCGTCAGAGCCGTCGTTGCTCCAGTAGATGACCTCCTCCTGCGGAGTGACGATGAGGAAGGGCTCGGCACTGTAGTACACGTCGATATATTTCTTGATGTTTCCGGCCTGAATCCATACTTTAGCTTTGTTCTCCTTGTTTTCGTCTGTATACGACGAGAACGGGATGTCGGGGTTGACGGTGAACGTCAGGGTCTTTGTCGTCTTATCATTCGTGATGCTGATGACTCCCTTGTCACCGACCTTCGTGTCACAACCGACAGATATGTCGTCGGGCAAGGCGTTGGTCTTGTAGGTCATGCTGGCCGTTGTCAACGTGGTGAGGCGGTCCTTTTCGGTACCGATCTGCGTCTTCTCCACCCACAGTGTGGTGTGCAGGAAGTCGGCGGAGATATTCACCGTCTCCCAGTCCTTGACATTGACCGTCGTGGGCAGGTCGTACTGGCCGAGACCGTTGACGAAGCTCACGATCTCGTAGTAGTGGCCACGCTCCAGCTTATAGTAGTCTGTACTGTTCTCAGTAGACTTAGTGGAGAGATTTTCACCGGAGATATTATTATAGGTGTTCTGATATCCACCTTCCTTTCCACCTTTTATCGTACCCGTGACGGGGAGGGCCGTGGCATCAGCCTCCTTGGTGACGGAACGCTCGGGGAGATAGTAGGTGGCACGGTAAAGCCACGGACGGGCATTCGTGGGCTTGGTGACGGCGGCGCCGGAGGGCGTCACGACATCTTTGTTCGTCTCGTTCTTGTAAGCCTCATTATAAGTATAATTGTCGTAGAATTTGCCAGCGGGGAGAGCGACACCAGAGAGCGCGCCGTCACCGGAGGTGGCGGGAGCCGTGAAGAGATTCGTAGATTCCGTGAGGTTGTTACCCTTGACAGATGTCAGCAGCCAGTTGATATTATTCTTAAAGACCTCAGCAGCGTTCGGCTGCCGCTGGTCCTTGATATTCGCGTCGGTATTGTCGGGGTCGAAGATGATGTTCACCACGACCTTGGCGCAGGTGAAGGTGAGGTTGGCGGCGACCTCCGTGGCCTTACCGTCGTAGACGACGACATCCTTGTCGGAGGAGTAGACCATGGGGATGTTGCCCGCCGTGGGCAGCGTGGCGGCGGTGTAGCTGAGGGTGAGGGCTTTCAGCTGGTCCTCGGTGAGGGAGCTGATGTTGTTCTTGAAAAGCTTCTGTGTGCCGTCGGTGTTCGTGCCGATGCTCTTTTCGCCCATGTTGGCGACGACATAAACATGATATGTTCCGGGCTGGAGGATGATGTTGTAAAGGCTGGCATCACCGTTGAGGTCTGTCTGTGCCGTGAGACCCGTGAGCTCCTGACTTAAGAAGGTGCCCTTGCCATTCTGCGGGTAGCAGAAGAGGTAGAGGTCCTGGGCCGTACACTCCTCTTGGGTGGCGTTCATCGTCTTCGAGGCCGACGACACGGTGACCTGGGGCACGGCGAGGGCCAGACCCGTGTAGGAGGTGATCGCGGGTGCCACGTCCTCGATACCGTCACTGCACGAGGCGAGGGCGGCGAGGAGCGTGAAGAGGAGGAAGCGGAAGGGTTTCATAGCTATATGTATCTTTTTCATGATGGTAACAATAAAGATCCCTTAGAGGTCGATGTTCTGAATGCGGAGGGCCCAGCTGAGGATGTTCACACGCACCACGGCGTAGCTCCAGTGTGTGCCGTCGACGTTGATGTCGATGTCGAAGTAATGCTCGCGGTCGAGGTATTCCTGCTCGCTCCAGCCCTCCTTAGCCCATGCTTTGTTGCCCTGAGCGAGGAGGGGTGCAATGGGCTTGTCGAAGACGACGTCGCCCGTGAGGTCGTCGATGACGGTGAGGCGCGGACCTTTCGACTTGTTGTCGGCATCGCTGTCGTAGAGGACCATACGGGAAATCATGAACTTCGCCGATGTCACGGGCTGTCCTTTGTCATCGGTGCCCGTGGTGGTCTCCAAGGAGTGGTAGGTGAGGAGCTCGTCGTCGTGGAGGTCGCCGACGAGGTCGGAGGTACCGTTTCCTGCCGTTATCTTCATGGTGTAGGTGGATTGCTGACCGCCCTGCTTCTGGGAGATGTTGTGGATGTTGACGTTGATGAAGTTCGGCAGGGCGAAGAGGTGGAGGGTGTCGTGGACGGCCTGCATGTCCTTGACCTCGAAGCCGGAGTATTTGAGCGTAGTCCAGAGAGTGTCGAGGGGCATGCTGTTGTCGACCTGTCCGTTCTTTCTGTCGAGGACAACTTGGAAGTCACTCATCTTGTCGCCCACCTTCGGCAGGTCGTAGCGGAAGGAGGGGCCAGAGTCCTGCCAGAGCTCATGTTTCGGGAGCTGCATGGCCACGCAGCCAATGTTATACGTACCGGGCTGGAGGTCGAGGTGCATGACATAGTCCTGGAGCTGCAACAGGTCGTTGGGACCCGTCTGTGACGTCACGAACCTGTTGTTCTGGTCATAGACGAGGACGGTGACGCCACCCACGAGTTTGTCGAATCGGTCTTCCTTGGCGGTGTTATAGTCATAGACGAAATGCACGTAGCAGCCATAGTCGCACGGCTCCAGGTCGTCATGCCAGAGTGAGCACGACTGTAGCATTGCGCACAACAGTGCGAGGATGGCAGGCAGGAACTTCTTCATGTATCTGTTTTATCTTTGTAATGTTATCTGTATTCGCGGCGCCCCCGCGCCCGTTCGACGACCTGGGGTCATTCATGGTGTGACCCCTCCGGGGGCAGTGCCGTAGGGTGGCTCGGTATTGCCGTAGGGGCGGGGTTTATCCCCGCCCTCACCCCGCAGGGTATAACGGGTGGCAATGTAGGGGCGGCCCCCCGTGGCCGCCCTCACCCCGCAGAGTGTCATTTTTATTTGTCCCTTGGGGTTAGGGCGGGGATAAACCCCGCCCCTACGGTGTCACCGCGGTCCACCTTAGGTGTTAGGTGTTGGGTGTTAGGTGTTAATGATTAGTCCATTGGGGGATGCTGAGCTTTGTTAGGGCGGCCACGGAGGGCCGCCCCCATGGTGTCATCGCAGGTCGTCGCCATGGTGTCATCGCTGTCCGCCCCCTGTGGTGTCTTGGGACAAACCATTAACTACTAACTTCTAACTACTAACTACTAACTACTAACTCCTACCACTTAACACTTAACACTTAACACCCCTAACTCCTACTCCAGGGGCACGAACTTCGTGTCCTCCCTGGCCCAGGGGTTGACTTTGACGTTGAGCAGGATGACGCTGTGGTCGTCGTCGGGGTCTTCGGGGTTCGGTTTGGGGATTTTGGGACTGCCGGGATAGGCAAAGTCCTGGATGGTCAGGTCGTACCAGTTGTTGCGGACAACACCGTAGCGACCGAGGTACTTCTTATTATTACCGCCATAGGTGTCGTCACCCGAGTGCCATGGTGTCTCGTCGCCAAAATGGCGGATGTAAGCGATATAGTAGCAGATGCCATCCTTGTAAACCGTGATGGGACCTATGACGGCATTGAGCTGATTGAGCTGGTCGGTAGTGGGGGTGAAGGCGGTTTCGTCCTTTTTGATGTCCTTGAAGTTGTCAGCTGTCAGCGTGGCCTTCTCCTTTTCTAAGAGGGAAAAGAGGTCGATATTTTCCGCCGACACCTCCGTGCCGAAGAAGTTGGAGGCTTCCTCGGCCACCATCTTGGTCAAATCGCCTTCCGAGTACACATGGCCTTGGACACCAAAGACATTATTCCCGGTAGTGGTGGTGCGGGTGGCAAGGCGTGCCTTGACGATGACGGCGGTGGTCTGACCCTTCTTCATGTGAGCGATGTCGAAGGTGTTCTCCGCGCAGTAGAGGGGATGGTAGACGGCCTGGGACGTCTCCGTGGCGGAGGTGGAAGCGGAGGTGGAGAATTTTGCCGTCACCTCATCGGCCGTGGCGACATGGAACTCGGCGGCGCAGGCGTCGGGCGTCGTCAGGTCCTTGGAGTAATTCGGGTCCATGGACCACTGTGTGCGACGGAAGCCGTCGAAGGCAGGACCGAGGAAGCGGCTGGCAACGGTGGATCCGTCGGAGGCCTTAGTAAGCCAGATGTCTTTATAGCTAGTATCCCCTGTCCTGAGGCCCGTGACCTTGTGGAAGGGGTACATCTTTAGATTCGTATTTGTGAGCGTCCAGGCAAGGGGAGTGACCGTGACTTTATCGTCACTCTTCAGAGGGTAGACTTCCTGGGCTTTCGTCACCGTCACCTTCACGGCGCTGCGTTCCACATAGATATTGTTGCCGGGGCCATTCTTGGCGGCATCGGGGGAGTTGTAGAGGGTGAGGGGAACGAGGACGGTGGGGTCGGCCTTGTCGCTGGCGACATTGCCGTTGGCGGCATTGGCCATAAAGAAGCCAGTGGCGGTACCACCGAGATAGTCTGAGGTATTACCATAGGTAATGGAGACAGCGGCATTGTAGGCGCCGAAGGTCCGGCCCTTAGTGGGTACGGGGATGTTTTCGCCGTTAAGGACGACGAGGGCGTAGAGGTCGTGATAGACCTTGTTGGCGCCCTGGAGCTTGATGATGAAGGATTCGAAATCCTGGTATTCGGTGTCGGAGGCTTTGGCGTTAAACTGCTTGATCCACGTTGTGGGCTCGGCCTCGTAGAGGAAGGTGTAGTCGTCCTCGGAGGTCGCGGCACCTTTCTCAAAGAGGAAGATGCGGGTTTTGCCCATGACCATAAACTCCTTGTCGGCGCCCGCGTCAGGGGTGTAGGCGCGTGTCGTGGGGACACTGGGCAGGTTGACATTGAGCCGGGCGAAGCTGACGGCATCGTCGCCCGTGGGGGTGGTGGTGCTGTCGGTCAGCGTCTCTGTGCTGCAAGCAGTGAGCAGCAGCACGATGACAGGAATGGTCCAAAGCTTCGTCAGTCTCATGTCTAATTTTTAAAGGTATATAAAAAATTCTCTTATTGGTTGTTAAAGGGTCCTGCCGGGGTTGCCGGTATCAACGGTATTGCCGGTATCATCGGTTTTGCCGGTATCACCGGTATCATCGGTTTTGCCGGTATCATCGGTTTTGCCGGTATCACCGTAGGGGCGGGGTTTATCCCCGCCCTAACCCCGCAGGGTATAACAGGTATTGCCGTAGGGGCGGTCCACCGTGGCCGCCCTCATCCCCGCAGGTTGTCGTTTTTTATATGTCCCTTGGGGTTAGGGCGGGGATAAACCCCGCCCCTACGGTGGGAGGGGAGATTAGAGATCCAGACCCTGGGTGCGCTTAGCCCACTGCAGGATCTTCACACCGAGGTCGATGTAGTTGTAGTTGTCATCATCAGGATCCGTTGGGTTAATCGGCGGGACGGTAGGCTCACCGGGACCGCTGACGCTGTTGACAGTCAGACTGTACCAGTTGTTACGCAGCACACCATAACGGCCGAGATACTTCAGGTTATCTTTATTGTAGGTGGGATCACCAACACTCCACGGTGTCTCATCGTCACCGAAGTGCTTGATACGACCGATATAGTAGCAGACACCATTCTCGTAAGTAGTGATCTTCTCGGTGGGAACCACAGGTTTAGGCTTTTCACTTACATCTGAACCCTCCGCACGTGTGCGGGGCTTGGCAGAAGAAAAATCATAATATTTTTTTACCTCGAAATTTGCAGCTTGCAGATCATGTACACCAGCCGTTGTGATGTCACTGCCATCAGCTTTGAGCTTCACATCAACCTCTTCCACATATGGGTTCAATTCAAGATAGCGCTCTTTGAGAGCTTCTATGAGCCCATCCTTATCATACAGCTTGCTGGAGCTGCCGAACTTATAGAAGGTCTTAGCCTCTGATCCACCCTTCTTATAGGTTGCCTTTATAAGCACGCGTGTGGTCTGACCCTGCTGCATATGGTCGATGTCGAAGGTATTCTCAAGGCAGTACAGGGGATTTTCTACACCGAATAGTGTGTTGTAGTCGGATGATTCCCAAGTAGATTCTGTGATGATGTTGAAGTCTCCTTTACAATCATCATAGGCTTTATTGTAGTTCGGGTCTATACCCCAGTAGACGCGCTTGAAGGTAGGGTTCGCACCATCAACGAAACGACGGACAGAAGGAGAGTTCTCCTTAGTTGAAGCCGTACCATCTGATGTCCAGATGTCGGTATAGTTCTTTGCCAGATTCAGTCCGTCGATATTATGTACCGGGAACGACTTCGTGTTCGTCACGTCAAGGGCCCAGCCATCGAAGGTGACCTCGTCACCATTATATTGTGAGTTGCCACTGTTAACGGTAACTTCCTCAGCATCGTTGGGCAACGTTAACGTCACCTTGGCGAGTCCACGCTCGACATGTATCTCGGCGGCAGGACCGACGCCCTTGGCGAGGGTCTCCGTAGCCTTCACATGATCGCCTTTAATCGGCACGAGGGTGGTAGGAACCTCACCGGATTTTTTCCACCCGGGTGCATTGGCCATGACGAAACCATTTTTAGTATTTTTCATGGCTTTGGCATTACTGGGATCATTCCACACACTGTATTTGGTGCCCTCATCGGGAATGGTGATCTTATCTGAACCATCATCAGCCTTATTGTTCAGGATGACGAGGCCGTAGCATTTATTTTGCGTGAGGTCTGTTAACGTCGCTTTCGACAGCTTTGCCGTAACGTCGGCGGTGGTAGTGATACCGTCCGTATTCTTTTCTGTCCACGGTTCCATGTCGCCGAGGTCTACCTTCTCCACGAAGGTATAGTCGCCTTCAGAATTACCGGCTTGCTTAAACACGAGGAGGGTGGCGTCGTAGACCTTATACTCTTCGGAGATGTCGTTATTGTAGTCAAAACTGACGGCACGAGAGCCCTGCTGTGTCGGAAGGTCGATACGGAGCGTAGCATAAGCTACACCGTTGTTGTTAACTGGTTCAGGAGCCTGAGCGACGTCGTTGTCGCTGGAGCAACTTGCGGCCAGAGCGGTCAGAAGCGCCAGGCCGAGGGTCTTGTTGATTTTAACCATAGGATTAATTTGAATTTTTGAAATACCCCCCACCCCAAAGGGCGAAGGAGGCAATTTTTATAATTGATTATTTAAATGTTTATATACTATATTGTGTCGTGGGACAAAGGTGAAGCGGCTCAGAGGTGGTGGGCCTCAGGAGTGGCGGCGGAGCGGAGGACTTGATATGTCCTGCTGTCCACGTGAGACCTCTCCGAGGTCTTTCCATGCTCCTCGCTCTGTCCCCAGGTCGCTCACGGTCGTGGTGGCTTGCTTCGCGGCGCCCCCGCGCCCGTTCGACGACCTGGGGTTATTCATGGTGTGACCCCTCCGGGGTCAGTGCCCGCACCGTGCCCTCCCTACGGGTTACTGGTGCACTTCGGTGCCTTCACTATGGTGTTGCCGGTGCTCTCGAAGCCCTCCCTACGGGGGAGGGTTGGGAGGGGCTTTTGGGTGTGCTGCGGTCCGTCTCCGACCCCGGAGGGGAGAAAAGAGCCTTACCGAAGGGTATCACAGGTATGGGGCGGGGGTTGCCGGTATTGCCGTAGGGGCGGGGTTTATCCCCGCCCTAACATGGCAGGATGTCGGTCATATGTCCCGGGGGGATTGGTTTGTCCCTTGGGGTTAGGGCGGGGATAAACCCCGCCCCTACGGTGTCATCTCGGCGCGTACTTCGCGCGC
>Ga0256404_1011308_pt1 | contig 12018 bp, 9 predicted proteins | sample RumenRJG_01DNA_FD_185990 | JGI IMG/M metagenome (GOLD analysis project Ga0256404, IMG submission 185990) | Bovine rumen microbial communities from Lethbridge, Alberta, Canada - RJG_01 | ecosystem: Host-associated > Mammals > Digestive system > Stomach > Rumen | place: Canada: Alberta | collected... | reverse complement strand
CTGGAAAGCTTGTTTAAAGAGTACATGATCCTGTTGCGGAAGCGATGGAAATTAGAGTAACCATTCGCCAACCTTAGAATCTTTTTTATAAGGGAATTTCTTCCTTCGATCGGCCCGTTGGAGATACGCTTTCCATTGTGGACACAGAAGGAATTCACGATCTCAGCTTTCCAGTTGGAGAGAGTGGAAGCGAGAGATTCGAACTCGTGGATACCGGAGATAAGAAATTCATTGATGATCTCACTCAATCTGTTGTAGGCAGCCGGAAGATCAGTGTAAGAGGAGTCATTGAAAGACTTGTAAGTGTGATAGAGCTGATGAGCTTTCTTAAGATCCGGATCAAGGGCCAACATCATATCCAGCATCTGGTTCTGCGAGATATAGCGATGAAAGTGCTTGTTCATACGGAAATGGTAATCGACCTCCGTAGAATAAAGGAGCTCATTGCGGTATTTGAGAAGATAATAAGGGTCACTTTTCTTGTCATCTTCAAATCTTTTCATAACACGCAGCCTTATACTGTCTAACGCATCTGCGAGGTGCTTCATGACATGGAAGGAATCGGCTACGATGATGGCATTACGGAGATAGTGCTGCAGGACATCCCTGTAATTCTCCGTCATATCGATGGAAACATATTGAATACGTGCCTTTTCTTCTTTGGAAAGGCGCCCTAAGTAAGAAGAAAGAGTATGTTTGTCTCTGTCTTTCAGAACATCAATGATGGATCGGTTATGGAAGTTGAGAAGGACAAGAACGTACTTTTTCCTACGTGTCCTGGAGAAATAGATCTCATCGATACAGAGGACCTCCGGCATTCTAAGTCGTTCCATCTGGCAGTACCTGTCAAAAATATGCATGGCTTCCATGACAGAGACATCATTATTTTCAGCGGCTTCACGGAACGTCGTATTGTATCGCTTCAGGTCATTTAAGATATTCATAACAGTCTTGTCGGAAACATGATTATTGTCTGACGTGAAGGGATTCTCTTCCATATGTGTGGCACCGCATTTCGGACAGATGAATCTTCTCTGATGATAGATCACGATACATTTCTGATGGGCGTAGATGGAATGTGTGATACGTTTCGTTCGGTATTCTTTTACGTTGGTGTGGTAGGTCCCGCACTCACAGCGGCAGCCTCTGTTCTTGATCCTGACTTCCTTGTAGACGACATCTTTGTGGACGAATTCATGACATAATTCAAATTCTTCTTCCTTAATATTGGAAAACAACATACAATTAAAGTACCTCTCTTTCTGTGTATAGTATTCAAATCCATCATAGAAAAAGAGGCTTTTTTTATAAAGCCTCTTACCCACACGATTTTGTATCCTGTAGTACCAAATCCACGATTTTTTAACCTGTGTCTTTTTTTACCCACACGATATTTTAACCTGTACCCCTAAATCCACGATAATTTACATTACCAATAAATCCCGAAGCACCGGAAGAAAACCTTCTGGTGCTTTTTCTTATCTCTGGTGTATAATAAACAGCGATGAAACATGTGATCCTGGCAAGTCAGTCTCCGCGGCGCAAAGAGTTAATGGAACAGATGGGAATCCCGTTTGAAGTGATTCCGTCCCACTCCGCGGAAATTATCGATACGAATAAGCCTCTGAGCGAAGCAATCGCTTTGGTTGCCTACAGCAAGGCCAAAGAGGTGTTTTTGACGCACCCGGACAGCGTAGTCATCGGTTCGGATACGATCGTCACCATCGATAACCGCATCCTGGGAAAGCCGAAGGATAACGAAGAAGCTTTAAAGATGCTGGAAGAGCTCAACGGCAGAGTACACCAGGTCATTACCGGTGTGGCCATTCTTTCCCGGGAAGGGGAAGAAACTTTCTCAAGCGTAACGGACGTGGAATTCTATGCCATGGAAGAGGCGGAGCTGGAAGACTATGTCAAATCGGAGAACCTTCTGGACAAGGCGGGAGCCTATGCCATTCAGGGACAGGGATACCGCTTGGTGAAGGGCATCCACGGGGATTACTACACGGTGGTCGGACTGCCGATCGCACTGCTGTCGAAAAAGCTGAAAAAATATCTTTAATTTATTGAAAATATTTGGTATTATATTCATGCGCCGTTTTAGCTCAGCAGGCAGAGCAATTCACTAGTAATGAATAGGTCACTGGTTCGATTCCGGTAAACGGCACCACTTAATCAACGAAGTCCTGAGAAATCAGGACTTTTCTTTCGCGCTCTTGTTAGATTACCGCGATTTTGATACAATGAAATTTGGCAAAAGAAAAAGGAAGTATGATACATATGAAAGAACCTATCTTAGTTATTTTAGCCGCCGGCATGGGCTCCCGTTACGGAGGTCTGAAGCAGATCGATGTCGTTGGGGACAACGGTGAAAGCATCATCGACTTCTCCATCTACGATGCAATTGAAGCAGGATTCAAGCGCCTGGTTCTGATTATCCGCCGGGAACATGAAGAAGCATTCCAGAAAGCGCTGGGAAACAAGATCTCCCCGTTTATTGAAGTGGAATATGCCTATCAGGACATGCGCGACATTCCGCGCCAGTTCAAAGTTCCGGAGGACCGCGTCAAACCTTGGGGTACCACACACGCACTCTTAAGCTGCCGCAACATTCTGGATGCACCGTTCATGGTCATCAATGCTGACGACTATTACGGAAAAGAAGCATATAAGACGATGTACCGTTATCTGACGGAAGAAATCACGGACAAGGAATATTGCATGATTGCCTATATTCTGAACAACACACTGACGGATTACGGCTCTGTGACCAGAGGCGACTGCCAGGTGGAAAACGGATATCTGAAAGATATCGTGGAACGTCATAAGATCAAGAGAATCGACGGCGTACCGTGCTACAGCGAAGACGATGTCAACTGGTATCCGCTGGATCCGGACAAACTCGTTTCCATGAACTTCTGGGGCTTCACACCGAAGATCATGGACTACTTAAAGCCGATCTTTGAAAGATTCCTCGAAGAGAATCTGGAAGAGAACCCGCTGAAGTGCGAACATGTCATTCCGACAGCCATCGGCGAAATGATCCAGAACGGAGACGTCAACGTCAAGGTCCTGACATCCTCCGATCAGTGGTACGGCATCACTTATCGGGAAGATAAAGCCCATCTGGTGGATGCGCTGGCCAAACTCAAGGCACAGAATCTCTACCCGCACAATCTCTGGGATAAAGACTAAAACAAAGAAAACCGTCCTCGGACGGTTTTTTATTTCGGATAGTTCTTTTTGATGTAGGCGAAGGTTTTTTCTTCTCCTTCTTCCGCCAGCATTCTGAGCCAGCTTTCCAGCACGTCCGCCGTATGCGGATGGAGCTTGCGGCGGGTTCCCTTGCGGGTGTAGTATTCCCATGCGGAAGCATCGGTGTAGTTCTTTCCCTGATAGATCTTACTGGCCGCGATGCGGTCGCAGAACATCTCTTTCAGGTACTTGTAGGGAATCTCCACCGGTTCGTACTCGCTGACTTTCGGATTGATGTCGTACCAGTATTCCAGATGGTGCTTGTTTCTCCCTTTGTGGTGCATCCAGGCCGTGGAGTAACCGAGCGTCTCCCGCTCTTTCTCGTGCGGGGAGCGGAAGCCCTGGTAGTACTTCACGCCGTGCCAGAACTCTTCAAAGGAGTACTTGGAGAGGTCATGGGTGATGCCCTGCCAGTATAAGCCCAGCTTAAAACAGTAGTGCCTTACGACACGACGGTGGGTATTCACGGTGTGAAGATGTCCGAAAAATTCCTTGAGCATATGCAAATAATGAAAGGCATTCCGTGAATGCCTTATTTTCTTTTTGGTGCGCGTGACAGGACTTGAACCTGCACGGGAGTACCATATGAGCCTAAATCATACGTGTCTGCCAATTCCACCACACGCGCATGCACATGTATTATAGCACAACTTTTCCCGTAAAAAAAATGCCCGGGATTTCCGGGCATTTGTATTAAGATTAGCGGCTGATCTCGAGCAGTTTCTGCTTGAGTTCGTTTTCGATCTTGAGAAGTTCGGCTTCGGCGGCCTGACGTTTTTCGCGTCCTTCTCTCTGAATCTTCATGACATCGTCCAGTGTTCCGATCAGCTGAGTGTTGGTGTGCTGCAGTGTCTCGATATCGACGATACCGCGTTCGGATTCCTTCGCAGTTTCCGTTGTGGCAACTCTTAACTTGTCGGCATTGCTCTTGAGAAGTTCATTGGTCATGTTGGAAACTTCCTTCTGAACTTTCATGGCTTCCATGGAGTGGTTGAGGCCTAAGGCGATAACCATCTGGTTCTTCCAAAGCGGGATGGTATTCTGAATTGTGGACTGAATCTTTTCCACCATCAGTGTGTCGCTGCCCTGGACCAGACGGATCTGCGGCCCCATCTGAATGCTGATCTCTCTGGTTAACTTGAGGTCGTACAGTTTCTTTTCGAAACGGGTGCATAATTCCGCATAGTCATTGGCTTTCTGGGAATCTTCGGCAAGGCCTGTTTCCTGTGCATGGTCGATGAGCTGCTGCAGAGTGGTTTCTCTTGCTTCCTGCAGTTTCTTTTCACCGGCGATGATATACATTGTGAGTTCCTTGAAGTTGACGAGGTTTCTGTTATACATTTCATCTAATGTAGCGATGTCTTTGTATAATGTAATCTCATGGGCTTCGAGCTGGTTGACAATCTTGGTGATGTTGTCATTGACATCGTCGTATTTGGCTTTTAAGGCTTTGATCTTGTTTCCCTGTTTTTTGAACAGTGCGAATAAACCTTTTTCCTTGTCGTCCGTATCAAATCCCTTCAGTTCGACGATCAGGTCTGTCAGCATGCCGCTGATTTCGTCCAGATCTTTGGTCTTGACGTTCTGCAGGGCTGCTTCGGAGAAGTCGGCCATTTTCTGCTGAGCGCTGGCACCGTACTGAAGAATGACGTTTGTGTCTTCAATGTTGATCTGTTTGGTAAATTCATTTACCATCTTCTTTTCCGCTTCGGTAAGAACATCTTCATCCAGCAGTTTTTTCTTGCTGTTGTCTTCTTTTACTTCTGGAACAACTTCCTGTTTCACTTCTTCCTTGAAAGGATCGAGTGTGAGAACAACTTCATCTTGTTTTACTTCTGTCATATTATGCATCTCCTGTCTTCTAATCTAATTATAAACCATTTCCAAACGGTTTATGCGGTATTTTATAAGTGATTTGTGCAACTTATTACGAAAATAGACGCTTAATGATATCAATTCCGCCAAGGAGAGTTCCAATGGAGGAGAACAGGTTCGTCACGATGACGATCAAGAGAATCTTGGTGACCCGGTTCTTCAGAACACCCTTCAGGGAGGAGACATCCTCATAGACACTGTTGAAATCGCTGACTTTCGGCTTGCGGATCTGCGCTTCCGTGATTCCGGCAAAGAAACCGGCAGCTAAGAGCGGGCTGAACGCCGTAAACGGAGCTGTCAGGAAAGCGGCAATGATGGAAAGCGGGTGGGCGAGGCAGAGTGCGGAGCCGATGGCGGCACAGATGCCTTTCAGTAGGAACCAGCTTTTGATCTGCGCCAGTCCCGTGGAGAGATTCTTCACAAAGGAGAAGATGAGGATCAAGAGCAGTACTGCCGGCAGGATCCATTTCTTCCACTTGTCTTTGGCGGATTTTTCCGGAACCTTGCTGAGGGCAGAAACATCCTGCACTTTTGTGATCTCTTCCTTAATGCCCGGCACGTGGGCGGCGCCTAATACGGCAACCACTTTCGGACCCGGCGCATTGCGGATATTGTAGGCGAGGATCTTGTTGCGCTCCTCCACCAGTACTTCGTAGACGATCGGGAATTCCTTGCTGATCTCCTTCAGGGCTTCATCCAGCATATCCCCGCTTTTAAGCTTTTCGATATCTTCCGCTTCCAGACTGTCTTCCGCTTCATCCGTGGATAACAGCGCGGCAATGATCTTGGCCTTTTCCTTGAGGGAATGCTTGGCCCAGATGCGCTTGAAGGTCGTCTGGACGGAACGGTCCGCCAGAACGAGCTTGATATCCTTTTCCTTGGCAAGGGCGATGGCCGTGCTCATTTCCTTGCCGACTTCGCTGCCCATTTTCTGGGCCATCCGCTTCTGATAGGCGGCCAGAATCAAATTGGCCAAAAGCAGAAACGCCTGTTTTTTCTTTATGATTTCGACGATGTCGGTATCTTCCCACTTCTTCGGGTTGTTCATGGACTGGTAACGGGCTTCGTCCAGTTCGATACAGATGCTGTTCGGTGCTTCCTCTTCCACTAACTGCCGGACTTCCTCCGCGCTTTCCGCGGAGACATGTGCGGTCCCCAGAAGAATGATTTCCTTACCGTCGATATTCAGTCTTGTAATATGGTCTTCATTCATCTTGTTTCACCTTAGTAAATATTCTATCATAATTGGTGAGAGTTAGTTTTATTTTTACTAAATATCACGTTGTGATATAATTATTGTCTAGGGAGGAAACGCAATGTTAAGTTATACAACCTTACAGAATATTATTTCCATTGCCCGTATGGTGATTGATATAACGATTATTGCCTTGCTGGTTTATTACGGACTGAAACTGGTCCGGAACAACTCCCGCGCAATTCAGATTTTCAAGGGCGTTATTCTGATTATTATCGTCCGCGCCGTGGTTACCTTCTTCGGTTTGAAGGCTGCCAGCGCGATTCTTGATACGGTGGTACAGTGGGGATTCCTCGCGATCATCATCATCTTCCAGCCGGAGATCCGGTCTCTATTGGAAAAACTGGGGAAATCCAGTGTCTTCAGCCGCATTTCTTCCCTGGACGGCAACGAAAGGGAGAAACTGGTGGACGAACTGGTGGATGCCAGCATGACGATGGCCGAACAGCGTGTCGGCGCTTTGATCACGATCGAGCAGTCCCAGTCCTTAAGTGACTACATCAAGACAGGTACGCCGATGAACTCCATCGTAACGAGCGACCTGTTACAGAGTATCTTTATTACCACCACACCGATCCATGACGGCGCTGTCATCATTCAGGGTGACAGGATTGCCTGTGCTTCGGCGTATTTCTTACCGACGGAGCGGAGTCTGCCGCGCCGGTTCGGTGCCAGACACAGAGCCGCTGTCGGTATCAGTGAGATCACGGATGCCATCACCATCGTTGTTTCGGAGGAAACAGGTAACGTTTCCATCGCCCAGAACGGTGAGCTGACCAAGATGACGGAAAACTCCTTACGGCAGTTCCTGTTAAAGATGATCTGCCATGAGGATGTGGAACACGGCGACCGCGGTCTGATCAAGAAAGACATCAATAAGGAAGAAGAAGAGAAAATCTACCGTGAACTGATCCAGAAGCGGGCGGAAGACGCCAGCCGTCTGGAAGACAAGGACAACCCGGCAGAAGCGCCACTGGATGACAGCGGTGTCCTTTCCATCTTCCGTAAGAAGAAAACCAAGAGTAAACCTCCGGTAAAAGAAGAGAAGAAACCGGCTGAAGAAGCCCCGGAAGAAAAGGGAGGTGAAACGCATGAGTAACCGTCGGAAAAAAGTGAAAGAAGAAAAGCAGATCGGCGCGGAAGACAAGTTAGAGCTTGCGGCGCGGATTGCCAACTCCGGAAACCGGATCCAGCATACTTATGAGAGTATTGAGAGCTCCCTGCTCCGTATTATCCATTGGTTCTCCAACGGGATCGACAAGATCCTCTTTAACCAGAAGTACAGCAAGCTGATTGCGTTCCTTCTGGCAGTGCTGTTGTATTTCCTCGTCAATATCGGTGAATACGATATCGGCGTCACCCAGTCCGGCTACGTGCTGGAAAATATTCCGCTGACAGTCAGCGTGGACGATTCCGTCTATGAAGTCAGCGGCCTGCCTTCCACGGTATCCGCCAGTATCATCGGGGATGTCAGCGATATCTCCATGCTGCGGAATTCCAATACCTACAAAGTGGTAGCGGACTTAACGGGTCTTGGGGAAGGTACCCATGAGGTCGACCTGATCGCCACGGACTTCTCCAGCAAGTTGAGTGTGGCAGTCACACCGAGCCGGGCGGTAGTAACGATCCGGAAGAAGATCACGCGTTCGTTCTCACTGAGTTACGACTATGTCAATTTAAATCAGCTGGATGAAATTTACGTCTTAGGCACACCGACACTGAGCACTTCGGTCGTCAATGTCCGTGCCTCGGAAGATACATTAAATCAGATTGCCTTCGTCAAGGCGCTGATCGATGTTTCCGGCCGGACGGAGAATTTCTCCACGGAAGCCTCATTGGCAGCCTATGACTCCAACGGAAACCGGGTCAATGTTTCCCTGATTCCGTCCGTAGTCAACGTGGAGGTGCCGGTCAGTTCCCCGAACAAGACTGTGGAAGTCGTCGTCAAGCCGGTCGGAGAAGTTCCGAACAACATGGCCATCGATACGATCAACCTGGATCACTCCACGGTAACACTGTACGGACCGTTGACGGCATTAAGCACGATCGACGCCATTACGGTGGAGATCGATGCTTCCACATTAACGGAAAACGCCAGTTATACATCACCGATCATGGCGCCGAGCGGAATCAACAAGATGAGCATTCAGCGTGTCGTCATGAGTGTCAGCCTGGGTGAGAGAGTCTCCCGGGTCATCGAAAACGTACCGATTCAGTACAAGAACAACACCAACGGCTACCGGGCCAATGTTCCGGAAGGGGAAACAGCAACCGCTTCCGTCATCGTTTACGGTACCAGAGATAACGTCAATGCCATCAGCGCCAATGACCTGGAAGTTTCCTTCAACATGGCCAATATCACGCCTGGTGTTCAGGAAGTCACACTGTCCGTCACCGGCAACAACCCGCTTTTGACATATGAGCTGGAAAAACCGACCATTGTTCTTGAAATCATTGAATAGCAGTAATTGAATGATATTAACAGCAGGCTCAAACCGTACGCAGACATGCCGTTATGGCAGAGGATAATAATGTAACAATACAGGAAAAGGGGCCGAAAAGCCCCTTTTATGTTTTATGGAGGGTGATCATGAAAAAGGTGATTTGCATCGTCGAAGATGAAAAGGACTTAAATGAACTCGTCAAGCGCTATCTGGAAAAGGAAGGGTACGAAGTACGTTCGTATCTGACGTATGATGACGCCTATGCCCACGTGGAAGATGACGATGTGCATTTATGGATTCTGGATATCATGCTGGATGACAAGAGCGGCTTTGACCTCATGGATGAGATCAAGATCCGCACGAAAGACATGCCGGTCATTTTCATGAGCGCCAGAGACAAGGAGTTTGACCGCATCATCGGACTGGAAAAGGGTTCGGAAGACTACATCACCAAACCGTTTTCCCCGAAGGAGCTGGTCTTACGGGTCAACAACATCATCAAGCGCGTCTACAAGGATGAGGAGATCATGCTGAATGTGGACGGCTATACGATTGATGAACAGCAGCGAGTCGTTTACAGCAACGGACAGATCGTTCCGCTAACGACCAAGGAATTCGACCTGTTGATCTTCTTTGTGAAGAGCAGAGGCTCCGCGTTCTCCAGAGAGCAGATCCTGGAGAAAGTCTGGGAAGAAAACTATTTCGGCAGCGACCGGGTGGTCGATGACACATTGCGCCGCTTACGGAAGAAACTGCCGGATTTAAGCATCCATACCATTTACGGATTCGGGTACCGCTTAGGATGAAACGCTTTAAAAACTTTGTAAAAGAACTGACACTGACGCAGCAGCTGGTGACGATCATCTTGGTCTCCATCGGCCTTTTTGCTGCGTTTTTATTATTCTATCTGGACAACAGTGTCGACATCTTCGTTCAGAACCAGATGTTTGAGCGGATCAGCAGCACGCAGAACATGATGATCTACAACTACGAGCTGGGAACGGAACCGTCGATTCTGAACCTGGCCAGAGACAATATGATTGAGCATGCCATCTATGACCGCAAGGTCAGCCGGCTGATCACCGATGAGCGCTTTTCGGACAATAACGAGGAACTGCTGGACCGCATCATGGCCAATGCCATGATGCAGCCGGAGCAGACTCGCAATTACGTTTTCCATGCGGACGATACGGAATATCTCTATACCATCACCAAGATCAGTGAGGATTCTCTATTGATCTCCGTGATCTCCAACCTTTACCGGGAGGAATTCCAGAATGCCTTAATGAACCAGGTCATCTACATCATGATCATTGCCACGGGTATGATCTTCCTATTGATGTCCAGCTGGGTCGCCTATCTGATCAATTCGCTGGGACAATTGACTGCCTATACCGAAAAAGTGAAAAAGGGAGAGGATGCCGAGCTGGAGATCGACCGGAAGGATGAGATCGGTACGCTGGCGACGTCGCTCGTAGAGATGAATGAGGAGCTGCAGCGGCAGCAGCGAATCAAGGAAGAGCTGGTGCAGAACATCTCCCATGACTTAAAGACACCGATTGCGACCATCAAGTCCTATGCGGAAAGCATCAAGGACGGCATCTATCCGTACGACTCCCTGGAGAAGAGTGTCGACGTGATCATTGAGCACTCCGAGCGGCTGGAAAACAAGGTGCAGAATCTGTTGCTGCTGAACCGGGTGGGGTATCTTGTGACCAATGAGAACACCCAGAATTCCAATCTGAAGGAAGTCATCGACAAGACGCTCTTATCCATCAAGGTCATCCGTCCGGAAGTGGAGATCATTGCCAATCTGCAGGATGCCGTATATTACGGGGATGAGGAACCGTGGCGGGTTGTGATTGAAAACCTTCTGGATAACGCCTTACGCTACGCCAAGAGCAAGATCATAATCACGCTGAATGAGAAGTCGCTCTCCGTGGAAAATGACGGACCGTTCTTAAGCAACGACCGCATCGAGAAGCTTTTCAAGCCGTATGAGAAGGGAACTGACGGCAAGTTCGGGCTGGGCCTCTCCATCGTCTACAAGGTGGTGACGGCATATGGGTGTGAGATCTATGCCTACAACTCCCATGACGGTGTCGTCTTCAAGATCACCAAGAAGTACGAGAACGAACGACCGGATGCGGAAAAGAAGCCGGTACGGAAGTCCGCTAAGAAAAACACGAAAATGAAAGGGAACAAAAAGTGAGTCCGGGACTCACTTTTTTCACAATCTGTTTTCTATAAATATAAAAAAAGGTACAATAAAAGTGATTTAGGGTAAATATATCATGAAACAGTTACGACGTCTTTGCCAACATGTTATCATACTGGTTTTCAGCGTTCTTTTCCTTCTGTCCGGAGTAACGTATCCTGCCAAAGCGGAAGAGGAAAACGTGGAAACCATTCATTCCACGTTCTTCGTGGTCACGGCGCAGGAATACCATACCATGGACGTCCGTTTCAGCGCGGACTGGTTCAAACAGGATTCCCGCATCTATTCCCATGATCTGGCCAAACTGTCGCTGGGTCTGACAACCTCGGCCTTCCGTCCCAGCAAGAAGTTCTGGGGCGACTACAAGAGCCCGGATGAAAACCTCTGCTCGTTCTTAACGGAAGCGCACTTTGAAGATCTCAGAAGCGATGACTACGACAAGGATCCGAGCATGTACACCGTTTCCACGGTCATGGGACACCAGAAGATCGGGGAAGGGGACGAAGCCTTTGAACTGATTGCCGTCGGCGTCTGCGGACAGGGATATATTGATGAGTGGGAATCCAATTTCACCATCGGCAACGAGCTGATTCATCAGGGATTCCACAGTTCCAGCGATCTGGTCTTTGACCGGATCTGCGGCTATATTGCGGCCAATCATCTGGAAGGACCTTATAAGGTCTGGATCTCCGGTTTCAGCCGGGCAGCGGCCATTTCCAATCTGACTGCCGCGAAACTCACAGATTCCAATCTGTTCCGGGAAGAGAATGTCTTTGCCTATACCTTTGCGACACCGCGGACCGTACGTGATCCGAATGCCGCAAGATATACCAATATCTTCAATATCGTCGGGAAGGCGGACCCGGTTCCGTGCGTCCCGTTTGCCGAATGGGGTTATGACCGCTACGGAATCACGCTGTATCTGCCGGTTATGGAGACGGACAGCGACTTTGATCTGAAGCGGGAGAAAG
>Ga0256404_1011306_pt1 | contig 12020 bp, 4 predicted proteins | sample RumenRJG_01DNA_FD_185990 | JGI IMG/M metagenome (GOLD analysis project Ga0256404, IMG submission 185990) | Bovine rumen microbial communities from Lethbridge, Alberta, Canada - RJG_01 | ecosystem: Host-associated > Mammals > Digestive system > Stomach > Rumen | place: Canada: Alberta | collected... | reverse complement strand
CGTGGCGGCTCATGCGCATCCAGCATACCAGTCCGCCCAGTATCGTACCCAGCACGGCGGCAAAGAGCGTGATAAGCAGCGTCACCTGCAGACCGTCGAGAATCATGCGGTAGCGATCCTCCACTACCAGGTTGTTGCTGAAGCTCTCAGCCATATTGCTAAACATGTCCATAACGTTTCTCAATTTTTTTATTTTGTTATTCCACTTTCTTCAAGTGCGCGGTGATGGTGTAAGTGGAGCCGTCGGTGTCGGCATGGATCCACTTTATATATAATGTCCGCTATCATACACAGTGGTTCGTTTATCACTTCACCTGCTTAATCACGACCTTGAGCTTTGCTCGAGCTCACTCACGCTCGGAAGTGAGAGATTTTTCTCTCTCACTTCACTCGCTTAATCGTGACCTTTTTTCCGTGGTGGATATACACTCCGGGCTGGGTAGGCTTGCGGCCTATCTTGAAGCCCTGCAGCGTCCACCAGTCTGAGTCGTTGTCGTCATCGTCAGCAGCAATGGTGCTGATACCCGTCAGCACCTTGCTTAGGTCGATCACGTAGGGCTGCCACGGTGTGCCGATGTTCACGTCGCTGATATAGGTCAGCGTGTTGTCGATGACCACCATCTCACCATTGATACAGGTGCGCAACTCTATCGGATGTCCGCTGCCCTCACCGGCGATGATGAGATAGTAGAGTCCGCCGTTGGCACGAGTGGCGCCACGGCAGTCGCCACCGATGTAGGCTGCCACCTCGCAGGTGTCCACGCTCTGCTCACCATCCTTTAGGGCAATCACCATCGACATGTTGTCGGGGTAGCTGCCCATAGCGAGAGGCGCAAAGACGCGCACCTCGTCGGAGACTCTCAGATTACTCCGACTACTCCGGTTACTCTGAGTATTCTGATTAGGATAGACAAACGACTTCTCGCTATCGGCCGTACTGTTATACATATAGCCGTGTCCGCTCTCTAAGGCTTTCAGGCTACCCTCCCAGCCGTTCTGACTGTAGAAGGCAATGCCGTGCTGCGACTTCACGCAGTCGCCCACCTGTGGGTTGGCGGCAGCCAGCGCCATGTCGACGGTCATCGTCGTCAGCGGCGTGTAGCCTATCCAGTTCCATCCTGGTGTCAGCGTGATGGGCGTTTCCTTCAGCTTCAGCTGCTCACCCGTTACGGGCACCTGCTCAGGCAATTGCTGCCCCTCCACGACGGGGGTAATCTTCACCTTGTACATCGTGGCGGCCTGTATCCGGGCATCCTCCGGCATCCAGTTGTTGCCGTCGCAGAAGATCATCGCCGAGGTCTTGTCCTTGATGAACACTTCCCACGGAGTCAGCAGCGGGAAGACGGCAGCCGGGTGCTGGTTGGCAGGTTTCACGCCCAGTGCCACCCAGTTCCAGTTTGTGGTCAGTTTCAGGTTCTGCTCCACGTTGTTACCCTTTGTCCAGATGACGGGCTGGTCGAACGAACCTCTGACGGCATTGAGCTGGAAGGTGCTTTCAACGGCAGAACCGTTGAACGCGTTGATATTGACATCCGTATAGGCAATGCCTGCCGAGGCATCCCAGATGCGGAAGCTGATGGGCTTGCCGGCATCGGTGTCGCCGTTGCCATAGACGGTCATCGTCACGTAGGCTGCGCCGCGCACCCGCTCAGGTGACGCCACGCCACGGCACTCATCGCCGATGAAGGCGGCCACCATGCTCTCCGAGTTCTCTATCAGTATGCCGCCGATGCGCACCTGTCCGATGTAGTTCATCTGGTGCTCATACAGCGTCGGGTCAACGGTCCAATTAGGTTTCTCGCCACGTACCTTCATCACCACGCGCAGCGGCTCCAGTATCTGGTTGTTGCCCTGCAGTCCGATGTTCACGTCGTAGTTTCCTACCGTCACCAATGGGCTTACCTGGAAGCGCAGCACCTTTGTGGAGAGTGGTGCCACCTCGTCGCTTTGCTCGCTGTCAACCAGCGAGAGCCACTGCGGCATATTATATAAGGTGTAGTACTCCGTATTGCCACTCTTGTTCTCGATGACGACGTCGAAGGTATGGCTGTCGCTGTACTTCTTGATGATGTTCACCGAGTCGCGCGTCCACTTCAGCGTGTTCTGCTGCACGTAGGCCGTCCAGCGAATAGGCAGCGACGTGTTGCCGTGCAGGTCGTGGATGCGGTCCACGGTGATGTTCAGCGTCGTACCCTCGATGTCGCGGGGCGTGATGCCGACACCGGTCAGGTTGACCACCACCTTGCGCTCCGAGGCCACGGGCGAGGCTATGAGCTTCGTCTCACGCGGGGCGTGCTTAATGGGGGGCGCACCAAACATGCCGAAAAGAACCTGTTGTTTGTTGAAGGTCAGGCTGTTGTTGGCACCGGGTGCCATATTGTCTGCCGTATAGATGACCATGGGGACACCTGCCACCACGCTGTCCTTCTCGAAGGGATAATAGGCGGCAAGACCCTTGCTGTATACCGATGCGGTGTCGAGCGTGTTGTACATATTGTTCAGCAGACGGCTTTCCGAGAGTGATGCCCTCCAGAGGCGCAACTCGTCGATGTCGGCAACGGTACCCTTTCCTAAGATCAGCGTCGTGCCCTCTATGTTCGGAACGGCAGTCTCGGCTATGACGCCCGTCCGCTTGCCGTCGACATAGAACGAGGCAGCTTGACCGCGTACCACGTTCAGCGCGAAGTGGTGCCATGCGTCGGCTGTCGGCAACTCCTTCTGTACGGCCACCGTCACCGAGTCCGTGCCGTAGCGCAGCACGAGGTTCCGCTTGTCGTCGTAGCGCAGGCGCAGCTTCGATGTCGGGGCCAGCTTGTCGCCGTCGACGGTCGGTGTTGCCGTCTCCCACACCACCTCGTCTTTTTTGGCGCTTGACCTGTACCACAGTTCGATGGCATAGCTGTCGCCCGCGCCGGTGACGATGCGGCTGATGTCTGCCTTGGCGCCTTCGTTGCCAGTGACGGACATCTTTTGGTTCATCCGGTCTATGTTCCATGCCTCAGGCACGATGAAGTCGTGCGTGTGGCGGGCGTCGGCGGCTATGGTGCCGTGGCCCTCGTTCATCGCCCAGTAGTTGGCCAGTCCGTAGACGTAGCCGTCCTTGGCCTGGTTCTTGGTGCTCGCCATATCGTGTACGTCGCGCCAGATGTTATAAAGTGCCAGTCCGTGGATGTCGCCCATGAAGCCGCCAAGATACAGGTGGTTGTCGCTGGCGTAGTTGACGGCCTGCACATCGTCGAGAGTCACCTGCTCGTCCTCGAAGAGGTCGATGTTCGAGGTGTCAGTCAGTGCCAGCATGTTGAACTTCATGTCGCTGGCGCGGTAGTTCATGCAGAGGAACATCCACTGGTTGGTGGGCACCGTCTTCTCGCTCGTAAACTTCTTGCCGGCGATGGTCACCGTGGCGTGGTCTGTCTCGTCGAAGCCCAAGGCGAAGTTGTCCGTGCCGGCACCCTGGTGCAGGACGGTACCGTTGGTGAGCAGGCCGGAGAGCATGCTGACGTTCACCCACATCTCCATCGAGAAGTCGCCGTTGAGGAATACGGGGTTCACCGTCTTCGCCTCGAAGAGCGGCGTTATCGTCAGCGATACGTTGTGGTCTACGGGCTGCTGGTTCAGTTTGGCGGTGACGATGATATTGTCCGCGTTGACGTAGCCCGGCACGATGTCCTCGTTGAACTCGATGGCCAGCTGGTCGCCGTAGCCCAGGATGCCGTTGGCGGGAGCCGGCGTGTAGAGGTTACGGGGACGTGTCATGTCCTTGATGACGGTAATGATGTCGCTATACACCTGAATATTCTCGTTGCCGTAGGGAGTAGTGGTGAAGGCGCGGAACTCATACGAGCCCTCAGGGAAGGAGAGGTTGCTCAGCATGTCCACCGTGTAGCGCAGGTCGCCCGTCTCGGGCAGCGTCTGGTAGTCGGTGTTCAGCGAATCGGCCTTATCTGTCACCCAAGTGTGAAGGTCAACCCACTGCGTGTTACCCTGGAAGCGGTATTGCACGCCTACGTTCTTCAGGTTCTTGAACTGGCGGTTGAAGCCTTTCACCTTCATCTCCAACTTGGCACTGTCCGTGCTGCAGTTCAGCACCGGTTCACTGATAGCCAGTTCGACGGCCGACGAAGAGGGTTTGAAATGTACGCTCAGCTTGGCGATGTCGTGAATCTTGATGGGCTGGTAGGCCGACGAGAACCAGAGTTCAATGTTCTCGTAGTCGAGCACACTCTGGTCGGTCTGACGCACAGTAATCACCTTCTTCACTGTCTCGCCGGCAGGGATGTAGATGCCGCGACCGCTGGCTGGCACGCCGTCCATCAGTATCTCCAGTCCCTGCTGGTTGGAACCTTCCGCTATCGATAGTTGATAGGTAAAGTCGAAGCCCTGCGTGGTGGTGCTGGCGTTCGACAGGTGCAGCGTAAACTGTCCTGCCTGTCCGGCAGGCACGTCGGTCAGCACGGCACTCTTGGCGGCAATGGTACCGTCGGTACTGATTTGAATGTCGGGATGCTCCATCTGCTCCGTTCCGTTCGATAGTGTGTGCTGTCCCGGTTCGTAGTATTTCGTCTTCTCCTCGGCCTCGTATGGGTTGTAACTCTGTCCGCCGAAGAGGAAGAAGATATCGCTCCAGCCTGCTTGAGACTTGTAGATATCGACCGAGAAATCAGTACCCTTGTTGCCGTCGTCAAATACATAGTCGAACTCGGCATAACTGCTTTCCTTGTCGCTTTCCGTCTCTGTACGCGAATAGCCGTTCTCCGTATCCACAGAGAATACGGCCTTGAACTGAACGCCCGAAGCCTCGTCCTTGTTCGTAGCTCCCAATTTGATGATGCCTCCCAATGTGTGCGAATGGGTGAACTTGTCAACGGTGGTCTCATCATTCTTGTTGGTGTAGGTATAGCTGCTGCCACCATCAAACGACACATTGCGCAGCCAGTTCTTGACATTGGCCATCGACTTCACCTTGTCGCGCTCGTTGTTGGCAATGGTCTGCTTCCAGCTGTCTATTTGGTTGTTACACCACTGTACCTTGTCCTCTGCCACAAACCCTTCCTTGATCTTCCATTCCTCCGGTATCACCATAACGTAGGTACCTTCTGCTCCGTAGTTATCATCGTCCTTATTGAGCCAGGTGGCAAAGAGCACGTCGCTGGTGTTGTTGACAAAGGCGCGTGCCTCTGCCTCGGTAGCAAAGTGCTGTGTCAGATAGCTGTTGCGTGTCTCTTCCCACTTGGGAATCATCACTTTTTCTATTTCATTGGCCGAATACATGAAGTTCGTCGTCACGCTGTCGCCCAGGCTCACCGCTACGTCGTCCTTCAAGGTGAATGGTGCACTTTCGTTTTCGCGGAAGAAGCCCACCTTACGGCATTGTCCCATCAGCAGGTTCGTAGAATAGCCGATATAGACGTCGCCATTCGAGCCTACGAAGGTGCTGCCGGTGCTGGTCGATACATCCTGTGTGGCGGTGGTTGTCCACGTTCTCTCGGTCGATGACGTTGCCGTCCATTTGTAGTGCAGTCCCAAGCCGTAGTCGAAGGTGTGGTCCAGGTCTGTCGATTGCATGACGAGACCGATACCCGCCATTGTCTTGATGTGGGCACCCAAATTCACCGTGTTGGTAATCTTCTCGTCGCCATAGCCGCCATCGGCCACCGACGTTACGTGCGATGTCACGGAGCCACGCTTCCACACGGTCTTCGACTTGGCGCCAGGCGGGTCGCGCAGCACCATCAACACATTGTCGGGACCATTCGTCACGAAGTTGTTGCCCAGCGGCAGACTGCCCACCACGATGGCGTCGAGTGACACAGGAGAGTACGTGCGGTTTTGGCGAACCAGCGTCACGCTGACATGACGTGTGTAGGGACTGACCACGTTGGGGGCTCCAGCATCGAACTGTATGGTGGAACGACCCAACGAGTCGAGCACCAGCTGGTTCTTCTTCAGGTCGTACACCTGGCCGGGCTGCAAGCCGCTGTTTTCATTCTCCACCACGCAGATCACCGACTGGTCGCTGCTCATCTCGTTGCCGATGGTGAGCACCTGTCCGATGAGCGGGATGGTGTCTGTCACAGCCTCACTGCCGTCGTTGTTCGTGTAGGTTTCATAGCCATAGAACGACAGTTTGTAGGAATCGCCCATCTTGTAGATGGGGTATCCGTACTTGTAGGTCACCGAGCCGTTGTCTGCTTGCGTCCAAAGGTCGCTGACGGTGAACTTGCCTAATGCGTCCTCATCCTCGTAGGTCTGCACACCGAAGATGCCCTTGTCCATATCCGGCTGCGTAATCTCTACCTGCGGTTGGGCATAATAGGTCTTCACCATCTTCGTGTGGTACTTATAATAGTTATACACCGAGTCGCCGTTTTCACTGATCTGTTGCAGCGAGTCGCTCTCTGTCTTCAACACGTTTGTCAAGTCTATCTGCGGCAGCGTGGTGAACTCGATGTTGTCCCTGTTGTTCTTCAGCACGATGCTCTTCGTGATGTATTTCAGCGGCGGCAGCAATGCTGAGAACTCACCCGTCTGCGGGTCGGTCTCTATGTAGATGTACTTCGCGTCGCTGCCCTTGCCTGCCCATGCGGTGCTCTGGATGGCGGTGGTGTCGCTCTCGAAGGCACGTTCTTGTGTGCCAGGCTGGTCGTTGTAGTAGTTGAACAGTCGGCTGTCGTTGTTCAGCTTCAGCGTGATGCGTGCCGTGCCGATGTTGTTTTTCGACGCGCCGAAGCCTACGGCCAGCGTGTCGTTGCGCTCACCGCCGCCCACACGGCCCACGAAGTTGACCAGCGTAGAGTCGGTAAAATCGTAGGTGACATCATCGACAAAATCGTAAGTGTTTGCCGTTGGGAAACGTCCCTTGTTCACCATTGTATGTCCGCCCAGCTTGGCTTCCACATAGTGCTTGCCTATAGGTACACTGATTAGGTAGTGACCATCGGCTTCGCTCTGCTGCACCTCGCCGCCTGTGGTCAGCAACTGCCCATCCACATAGAACTGCATGCCTTCTACAGGAATGTTCGTACCAGCATAGCGTACATAGCCCTCCATATTGAACGAACTGACATCCTCGAAGTCGATGTTGTTGGCCGTGAGTGAAGTGGGGCTGACGAACATGGTGCGTGTGGCTGGCGAGAACTCATGAATACCCAACTCAGGGGCTATCTTATAGTTGGTGCCGCCCTGCTGGAAGGGGATACCTTTTATAATATAGTCGCCCTCGCTGTCGGTCATGCCGTAGAGTTTCAGGTGCTGCGGACGGATGCTGTCGGGCAGCACGTTGACGCCCACCTCAGGATGGTTCAGTTGGTAGAGGCCATCCTGGCGGGCAATGTCGAAGGCGTATTTCTTCACAGCCAGTCCCTCGTCTAGTGGCCAATACAGTATCAGACCGTTCTCCGTGCCGCCTAAGATGCGGCTGAAGTTGTTCTCAATCTCCGCGTAGGTGAGGGCACGCTTCCACAAACGCACATCATCGACGTAGCCCTTATAGCCGCTGCCTTGGGTGCGCGTGGCCTGACTGCCGCCGAGGCTCAGCGTGGGAAGGGTTGCGGTGGTGGAATTGACGGCGTTCCAACTCGTGGCAGCAGCCGCCATCGTGGCTGAGGTCAGCGTCTCGTTGCCCACGTAGAAGGTCCACGTGCCGCCACTATAGACGGCAGCCACATGGGTGAAGTCGGTGTCGTGGAATACCAGGTTGGTGAACTCCTTCATCGTCGTGCCACCCTTCGAGCGGTCAACCGCATAGAGGTGGAAGCGTCCGCCAGTCTCCTTCATGCCTATCTCCAAGGCGCCGGCCAATTGCAGCAGTTGCTGCGTGGCAGCACCGCCGGCTGCTGTGCTTTGCGGCTTGGCCCACAACTGCAGGGTTAGGGGCTGCTGACCGTTGAGCACCGATTGGTAGGTGTCAGCATTGGCGCGCCAGAGCAGACCTGAGCCATCGCCGTCGATGCGGCGCGAGAGGAACTGCGGCTGGTTGTTCGTATCGTCGCTGCTCGATTTGATGAGGTTCACCCGCACGTTCTTCACCGCCGTACCCGAGCCAAACGAGATATGGCCGGTGATGGTGCCGCGAGCCTGCGAGTAGCCGGGGGCTACGGCGGCGTCGCTCCTTACCATCTGCTCGCCACACTTGGCACCGAAGGCCTCAACGGTATATTCATAGTAGGTGCCTGCCAGGGGATTCTTGTCGGTGACTTCGTATTCCGACTTGGTACCGTGCTCGTCGGCGGCTATCACCGTCCAACTGTTAGGACCTTCAGCTCCGAGGGGACGGCGCAGCACGCGATAGTGAATATCATTCACGAGGTCGGGGTTCTCCACCTTCCAGTTCACCGTCACCTCGCTCTCCTTCGTACCTGTCGTAGCCTTCACCTCGCTGATGTAACTGCCAGACGGCAGGGTGGTAGAGAGGGTGTCGCTATATAAGTCCTTGCCTTGGATGGTAGTTTTGATGCGATAAGTCACGGGGTCGCACACCGTACCGCTTACGTCAATCGAGGCCTCTGTTTGGTTGGGGTCAATGGAAGGTGTTTCCGACCTGGCAAGCCACGTCGAGCCACTGGTCTCCTTATATTCAATCGTCCACTTAAGGCCTGAGGAAGGAATGCTGTACTTCCATACCAGGCGCACGGCTTTCCCGTAGGTCTTGTCCTGCGTCAGCGTGATGGGCACCTCCATCTTGGTGCTCACCGTCTTTTCGTCCCACAAGTCGGTGTTGTCGTGGGTACGGTTGTAGCCCGGCAGCTGGGCGAGATTGTCCTTGAACTTGCTCTCCAATATCGTGGGCAGAAAGATGATGCGATAGGTGTACTCCTTGTCGTAGTCAATGCCGGTGTCGGTGATCTGCAGGCTCGTTACATTGCCGTTCAGCGTGCCGATGACTTTGTAGTCGGTAGCCTTGCCGCCCTTCGCATAGCGCACCACATACCACTTGCCGTCATAGCGGCACTCCACGTTCACCTCGTTAGAGCCATTATAGCCCTTGACGCTCGTCTGGCGCGACCATTTCACTATGTTCTTCTTGTTCCACTTGTCGAACTGTATATCCAGACTGACGGGTCTGGTAAAGGGCTTAATGAGAATATCGCTTACAAACGGCTGGTCGAGGTGGAGGTCGTTGGTGCCGCGTCGGGCGAGATCACCGCCCACGTTGATGCGCTGACCGCCACGGTAGCGCAGATAGACAGGCACGGTGTAGGCGTAGTCAGCCTTTTCCATCTTCGGGGTCTCCGGCCAGTAGTCAAACGTGATGTCCATCTTACTATCCGCCTTCTGGGTGCAGGTTATATTGTTCTGCGCCGTGCTGAACGACTTGTCTTTGCTCTGACGGCCGTTCTTGTAATAGTACCAGTCGATGTCGTAATACTGCGACAGGTAGATGTCCTTTTCGCGCTTGTCGGGCGCGTTCTCCGCCTTGAAGCCCAACTGCCCGTCCTCGTTCCATTCGATTTTGAGTTTGGGCATAGGGCTGCCCTCCTTGAGAGCCGTGCAGTCGATGTCCTTCTCATACTGGAACCAACCCTGGTCGCTGTAGTAGCCTGGCCGAACGATTGCTACGCGCTCTTTCATCACAATACGTTTCACGCCGTCCACAAAGGCTTGCGACGAGGGCATATACTGTATCTTCATTTTCCAGTTGGTAAGGCTTGCGCAATAGATATCGGATACGTAGATATAACCGTACGTGCTGTCGGTGATTTCGTAGGGTGTTCTGGTTACTTCATTGTAATTCTTCTCCCAATGCGCAATCTGATGGGACTGATCATCGGCGGTCACTACATAGACGTTTCCATAAAGCCCCCTTTCCATTATTTCTGATGGAAATATGTAACGACCACTGGAAAAGTACACATTCATTTCGAAATCCCAATAGAACTGGTCGTTAACGGCATCGAAGGCTTTATTCGTCTTGAAAGAGCCCCCATTCCACCATTGATCTAAATTAAAGTTCGAAGTTGTTCCCTTGTATCGAACCTCTCCCCCACCATCGTCGGTGATATTCTTGTCCCATTCAATATCCAACGCCCACGCCGACGATGCCCCAACGAGCATCACGAGCATGAGCAATAGCACTTGCAGCCCGAAGGCTCCGTGCCTGTTCTTAGTCTTTTTCCTCATATTTATTGTCGTTTAGTTTGTTATTGTTATTATTATCATTATCAGCAGTAGTTGAATATTCGGTACAAAGATACAAAAATTATTCTATTTATCTCCCATTTCGGAAGAAAATTTTCTTAAAAGGACGCATTTTGAGGTACTTATGCCTCATCAGTCTGTAGAACGACTTCCTGTCGCCACTCATTGACGCGCAGGGAGTCCGGTAACGGACAATTGAACTGTGTGCCGTATTTCTGCGGGCTCAATCAAACAGTTTCTTCCAAATCCATAGGAATGCTACGGCACCAACAACACAAAAAACGAAGTTGGTGAGATAGCCTTTCCCTAACAGTTCGATGTTCAGCAGATGACTGATGAAAGTTCCTACATAACTGCCAATGATGCCGATGACAAGGTTCATGCAACATCCTTTGCCCTCACCGCTCATGATGCGATTGGCAATATAGCCGACGAAAATACCTGTGAGTATCGGCCAGGCTGTAAAATCTGCAATGTGTTCTAACATATCGTAATTGTTTAATCACAAATCTTATTAAATCCCTGCAAATATACGCAAAAAATCCCGAAACAGGTTAATTCTGCTTTGGGATTTATGATATTTTGGGACTTCAGCCGTCCTATGCCGGATTAAACTTCTCCTTCGGCTGCTTGCAACGTGGACAGCTTGTCCTCGTAGAGTGCTTCGTCCACGTAGGTGATGTCGCCGTGAAGCATGTAGAACAGTCCGTCCATCTCTACTATGATGATGCTGTTGCCCTTGGTGTGGCCCTTGGCCTTGATGAGATAGATGCCGTCGGCTATCTTCTGACTTCCTTTATTTGTTTTTATGCTGTTAATCTATACGCATTTGGTGTCATACCAGTGCGCGACTTGAACAGCCGTCGCCCTGCTTCAGGAACAGCGCATACAGTCCGTAGTTCAGTCGCGAGTGGTTCAGGTCGCTGGCCATTGGATTGGCGTGGTTCACCACCGTAACCAGCGGGTGCAGCGTCTCCCATCCGTACAGTTTGTTGTACGAATCCACGCTGTCTATTTGGATAATCCTTTCTGCCATATTATTTCAGATTTGCTTGATAGAATTCCTCCAGTTTGTCGAAAGGAATATAGCTTTTCTCGCCGCCGTCATAGAGATCGCAATGGGTGGCACCTGGCACAATGTAGAGCTGTTTGTTGCCGCGGTTGACGATGAACGGCTCAGCAAGCGGTGCATTGAGCGGTTGCAGGTTCGCGTCCTGACCTTGCAGTTCAACCTTCGCGCCAGTCATGTTTTCATACGCCGTAATGCCGAAATAGCGGCTGTGGGCCTTCTCGCCGTGAAGAATCATGACGGCATTGTCAATCTCGTTGGTAAACTTGAGGAAACCGGCATTGAGCCAGGGCAGGATGGACGTCTTGTTCCAGCCCTCGTTGGAGTTGAGACTACGCTTATGGTAGCCGCGAGGGGTCTTGTAGTAGGCGTGATACTGCTGGACGAACCATGGCATGTTGGCGGGGTCTTCCACCACACCCCCTGCACGCTCATAGGAACCACTCTGACAGTCCTTCAGACGCTGCTCAGCCAGAGCTTTACGCATCTCGTTACGTGCCTCTTTGCTGTCGCCGTCGTCGTGATAGCCGTTCTGCGATACACGGCTCATGTCGTACATCGTCGTCGCTACGGTAGCCTTTATACGCGGGTCGAGTGCCGCTGCATTGAGGGCGATGCCTCCCCATCCGCACACGCCGAGGATACCCACGCGATCAGGGTTTACATCATCGCGCGTCATGAGATAATCCACCGCAGCAGAGAAATCCTCTGTGTTGATGTCGGGAGAAGATACATAGCGGGGTTCGCCACCCGACTCACCGGTATAAGACGGGTCGAAGGCAATAGTCAGGAATCCGTGCTCAGCCAGCGTCTG
>Ga0256404_1011305_pt1 | contig 12020 bp, 10 predicted proteins | sample RumenRJG_01DNA_FD_185990 | JGI IMG/M metagenome (GOLD analysis project Ga0256404, IMG submission 185990) | Bovine rumen microbial communities from Lethbridge, Alberta, Canada - RJG_01 | ecosystem: Host-associated > Mammals > Digestive system > Stomach > Rumen | place: Canada: Alberta | collected... | reverse complement strand
CGGTAGAAAGTAGTGCTCCGGTTCAGCCGGAAGTTCCTGTACAGAACCAGGATGCAGTTCAGGAAGATGCAGAGCAGAATTCTGACCAGCAGTAATCTGTCTCATCGCCTAAGGCGTGGGAGAACAAAGTAATCTTCATGGGGATATGGCAATTGCCGTATCCCCATTTATACTATGTATATAGTTAGAGTCCTGCAGCATATGGTGCATATGCCTGCGCCAGGGACCTCTGGCTTATTCGTAATGATTATCATCTAGAGTGGGATTTATTCTATGGAATTTGACATTCAGGAAGAACTGAAGAAGCTGCCAGATCAGCCGGGCGTCTATATCATGCATGATAAGACGGATACCATTATCTACATCGGTAAGGCCAAGAGTCTGACCAAACGTGTGCATCAGTATTTCCAGGCCAGCCATGACGAAGGCTTGAAGAAGAAGCAGATGGTCGAGCATATCGATCATTTCGAATATATCATCACCGACAGCGAACTCGAGGCACTGGTGCTCGAGAACAACCTGATCAAGGAACATCGCCCCAAGTACAACACCATGCTTCGGGACGACAAGACTTACCCTTACATCAAGGTGACGGTTGCAGAAGATTTCCCGAGGGTGCTCTTCGCTCGCCGCGTGACCAGGGACAGAAGCCGTTACTTCGGTCCTTTCATGAGCGGTATGGCAGTGCATGAGACCATCGATCTGGTCAACAAGGTCTTTGCTCTACGCACCTGCAACCGAAAGCTTCCCGAAACCATTGGCAAGGAACGCCCCTGCCTGAACTACCACATGAAGCAGTGCCCTGGCCCCTGCACCGGACTGGTTTCGAAGGAAGAGTACAGGGGAAATGTAGACCGTGCCATCGAATTCCTGAATGGTGATGCCAAGCCCATCCTGAAGAATCTCGAGCAGGAGATGAACAAGGCGGCAGAAGAACTCGACTTCGAGAAGGCTGCCCACTTCAGAGATCTGATTCGCTCCGTGAAGACATGTGTTGAGAAGCAGAAGATCACCCAGACGGAAGGTGAAGATCAGGATATTATCGCAATCGCCAGCAGCGAGCGGGATGCCGTGGTACAGATCTTCTTCGTGCGTGGCGGCAAGATGGTCGGCCGTGACCACTTCTTCCTCAATATCTCAGAGGATGATACCGAAGCAGACTTGATCGAGGCTTTTGTACAGCAGTTCTACTCTGGAACTCCCGAGATTCCCAAGGAGATCTTCCTGCCTATAGAACTCGAAGAGATCCCGGTGCTTGAACAGTGGCTTACGGAGCGTCGTGGCCAGGGCGTACATGTCAGAGTGCCGGTCCGCGGCCAGAAGGCAAAACTCGTAGAACTTGCCCGGAAGAATGCAGAACTGGTTCTCTCCCAGGATACTGAGCGTATGAGGAGAGAAGAAGGCAGAACGATCGGCGCGATGAAGGACCTGTCCAAACTCTTAGGACTTCCCGGACTCAATCGTATGGAGGCTTTTGATATCTCCAATACCAGCGGTTATCAGTCTGTTGGTTCCATGGTTGTCTTCGAGCATGGCAAACCGCTTCGGAGTGATTACCGTAAGTTCCGCATCAAGACAGTCATCGGACCCAACGATTATGAGTCCATGCGTGAGGTGCTGACCCGCAGATTTACCCATGGAATGGAGGAACAAGAGGAACTCGAAGAGAAGGGAATGGAAGCAAAAAACGGTTCCTTCACCCGTTTCCCGGATGTCCTCATGATGGATGGTGGTCGTGGCCAGGTGAATATCGCCCTTGAAGTCTTATCAGGACTGGGTCTTAATATTCCGGTCTGCGGTATGGTGAAGGATGACCACCACAGAACGCGCGGTCTATATTTCAATAACGTTGAGATTCCCATCGACCGCCATTCTGAGGCCTTCCATCTGATCACCCGCCTGCAGGATGAGGCCCATCGATTTGCGATTACTTATCACAAGTCCCTGCGTGGCAAGGCACAGGTGCATTCCTTCCTAGATGATATTCCAAATATAGGACCTGCCCGTCGTAAGGCCCTGATGCGGGCTTTCCAGTCACCAGAGGAGATGCGGGAAGCGTCGGTTGATGAGTTGGAACAGATTCCGGGAATGAATCATATGGCTGCGGAATCGGTATATCTCTATCTGCATAAGACGGAATGAATATGCTATTTTCATATGCCCTCTACTTGCACCAGTCATAGTGAGAAGGTAAAATTATATGGAATATGTCGACAGGTACAGGAGGTATGTCTTATGGCAGTTGCTTCGTTAGGTAAAATCGCAGACAAACTGAAACTTGTGAACCTTACGGATAAGATGGATCTGGAAGAACACAAGGTTATTATTCCTGATGTTAACCGTCCGGCACTTCAGCTGAACGGATTCTATGAGCACTTCGAGAAGGATAGATTACAGCTGATCGGTTCTGTAGAACATGCATACATGGAGAAGAAGTCTGATGAAGAGCAGATTCGTATCTATGATGAATTCCTGTCTCATGAACTTCCGGGCCTGATCTACTGCCGTGGATTTCAGCCAGAACCCTATGTTCTCGAGCTTGCATATAAGTACAATGTTCCGGTCCTTGGAACAGACAGAGGAACATCTGAGTTCATGGCCGATCTGATCTTCACCCTGAATGAGGAACTGGCTCCCATGAAGACCATTCACGGCGTTCTGGTTGAGGTATATGGTGAAGGACTTCTCATCATGGGCGAATCTGGAATCGGTAAGTCGGAAGCTGCACTGGAACTTGTTCGCAGAGGACATCGCCTGGTTGCAGATGATGTTGTGGAAATCCGTAAGATCAATGAGCATACCCTGCTTGGATCTTCCCCGGCAACCACACAGTATCTGATCGAACTTCGTGGTATTGGTATTATCGATGTTAAGTCCCTCTACGGTGTAGAGTGTGTTAAGGGTCGTACCAGAATTGATCTGGTCATCAATCTACAGGAATGGAAGAATGGTGCAGAGTACGATCGCCTGGGACTGCAGGATGAATTTGTAGATATTCTGGGGATCAAGATTCCCAGCCATAACCTGCCCATCCGTCCCGGTCGTAACCTGGCAGTCATCTGTGAGACCGCAGCCGTTAACCATCGTCAGAAGAAGATGGGCTACAATGCAGCACAGGAACTCTACAGAAGGGTTCAGCAGAACATCTCCACCGGCGGACATTTTGGCGAATAGACCGTCGTGGCTTTATATATTTGATTTGGTTAGAAAGAGGCAATACATGGAACGTAAGAATGCATGGAGCAAGTATCCGGAAGGTAAGAAGAGAGATAAGGTCTTCGCTTTTGCTGAAGAGTACAGACAGTTTATCTCGGATGCGAAAACCGAACGGGAATGCACTACGTTTTTCGAAGAAGAAGCGAAGAAGGCTGGATTCAAGGATCTGGAAGAACTGATTAAGAAGGGAAAGAAGCTCAAGGCTGGTGACAAGGTATATCGCACCAATCACAAGAAGGCAATCGCTCTCTTTATCATCGGTTCTGAGGCTCTTGAGAAAGGGATCAACATTCTGGGCGCGCACATCGACAGCCCTCGCATGGACCTGAAGCAGAACCCTCTCTATGAGGATACGGATCTTGCTCTTCTTGATACGCATTACTATGGTGGTGTGAAGAAGTATCAGTGGGTTACCCTTCCTATGGCACTTCATGGTGTTATCGTTAAGAAGGATGGCAGCGTTGTAAATGTGAATATCGGTGATGATGAGAATGATCCTGTATTCGGTGTCTCCGATCTTCTGATCCATCTGGCTGCAGATCAGATGAAGAAGGATGGCTCTAAAGTTGTCGAGGGTGAGGATCTGAACGTTCTCGTTGGTTCCATTCCTCTGGATGAGTCCGGAATCGGTGAGGATAAGAAGGATCTCGTGAAGCAAAATATCCTTCGTATCCTGAAGGATAAGTATGATGTGGAAGAGGAAGATTTCCTCTCTGCTGAGATTGAGGTAGTTCCTGCAGGTAAGGCCCGTGACTACGGTTTTGACCGCAGCATGATCATGGGCTATGGACATGACGACAGAGTCTGCGCATATCCTTCCTTCCGTGCGATCGTGGAAGCAAAGGCTGGCAAGAAGACCTATGCATGCCTTCTCGTGGATAAGGAAGAAATCGGCTCTGTCGGCGCAACCGGCATGCAGTCTGCTTTCTTCGAGGATACCGTAGCTGAACTCTCCCACATGACCGGTGCTGGTTCGAATGTGGAAGTGAGACGTGCTCTTCGCAATTCCAAGGCACTGTCTTCCGACGTATCTGCTGCTTTCGATCCGAACTATGCTTCTGCTTTCGAGAAGAAGAATGCTGCATACTTCGGTCGTGGTCTTGTAATCAACAAGTACACCGGTGCACGTGGTAAGTCTGGTTCTAACGATGCTTCTGCTGAATTCATGGCAAGTATCAGAAGGATCTTCGATGATGCCAAGGTCTGCTTCCAGACTGCAGAACTTGGTAAGGTCGATCAAGGTGGCGGTGGAACCATCGCTTACATCCTTGGTAACTATGGCATGAATGTTATCGACAGTGGTGTTGCTGTCCTGTCCATGCATGCTCCCTGGGAGATTATCTCCAAGGTGGATCTCTATGAAGCATATCTTGGATATGCAGCTTTCTTAAAGGAAGACTAAGATGCAGTCTGCTGAGAAAATGAGAACGTGTTCCCTGACTGCGGAACATCGTCGAGAATTAAAACAGATGATCTCCCCGGCTCATCTTCGTTTTGAAGAGCCCATGGCGGATCATACGACCATGCGTGTGGGTGGTCCGGCGGAAGTCTATATTATTCCGGATGAGAAGGAATTCGCGGAAGTGATGAAGTATGCTTACCGTGATGGTCTGCCCATTATGGTCATCGGTAATGGATCGAACCTCCTGGTAGGCGATCTGGGAATCCCTGGAATCGTTGTATCGACAGATGGTCTTACCGACATGCAGCTGGATGGCATGGAAGTCACTGCAGGTGCCGGAATCCGCCTGGGCAGGCTTGCGAACTTTGCCAAGCAGAATGCCCTCGCCGGTCTGGAATTCGCATCTGGTATCCCTGGCTCCTTAGGTGGTGCAGTCTTCATGAATGCGGGCGCCTATGGTGGTGAGATGAAGGATGTGGTGAAGGAAGTTACTCTGATTCGTAAGGATGGAAGTCTACGAACCCTTCCTGCAGAAGATCTGGATTTCGAATACCGTCATTCGATCTTAGAGAGCACGCATGAGGCGGTGATCTCTGCCAGGCTTCTTCTCCACCGTGGAGATCCTTCGGAGATTGATGCTCTGCAGAAGGATTACAATGGCCGCAGAAGAGAGAAGCAGCCTCTAGAGTATCCGAGTGCGGGTTCGACCTTCAAGAGACCGGAAGGCCACTTTGCAGGGAAGCTGATCGAGGACAGTGGTCTTCGTGGCTACCGTGTAGGGGATGCGCAGGTTTCTGAGAAGCATTGTGGTTTTGTGATCAACCTGGGTTCTGCGACTGCTGCAGACATCCGGGAACTGATCAATCATGTGATCTATACAGTAGAACTGAAGCAGGGAGTCCATATGGAACCCGAAGTGAGAATGATCGGGGAATTCTAATGGGTTGCCCTACATTTACGAAGAAGTTCTAAGGAGGCAAACGTATGAACCAGCTTGTATTATTAACCGGAATGTCAGGTGCGGGCAGAAGCACAGCCTTCAAAATGATGGAGGATTTGGGTTTCTATTGCGTGGATAACCTGCCAGTGCCGCTCCTGAAGAGCTTTGTCGACCTGGTACAGGAAGAGCCGGAGCACAATGTGGCGGTCGGAATCGACGTCCGTTCCGGCGAGAACCTGTCCAAACTCCAGGACATCCTGGATGAACTGAAGAGGGAGGGCAAGCAGATTACCATCCTCTTCATGGATGCGGATGACAGCGTCCTCGTCAAGCGTTATAAGGAGACCAGACGTAATCACCCTCTGTCCGGGAAGGAGCGTATTCAGGCCGGCATCGAGATGGAACGTAGAGAGATCGCATTCCTCAAACATAGAGCAGACTATATCATTGATACGACGCATCTTTTGACCCGCGAACTGAAGGAGGAACTGACGCGTATCTTCATGGAGCATCAGGACTATAAGAGCATGAATATCATGGTCATGTCCTTCGGCTTCAAGTATGGTATTCCTGAGGATGCAGATCTGGTATTCGATGTGCGATTCCTGCCGAATCCTTACTATGATATCGAGCTTCGTCCCTTCACGGGAAATGATGCGGAGATTCGTGACTTCGTTATGAAGTATGATGAGTCCAGGGAATTCCTCGATAAGTTAGATGATATGCTGGCTTTCCTGATTCCGAACTATATCAAGGAGGGAAAGAATTCCCTGGTTATCGCCATCGGTTGTACGGGTGGTAAGCATAGAAGTGTTACCCTTGCGAATGAGATCTATTCGAGACTCTTAGAGCATGATGAGACCTTCGGCCTCAAGATCGAGCACAGAGACATCGACAAGGACAGAAAGATCGGGAAGTAAAGATTTTCCGATAAAATATTCGCAAGTATAGATGAACGACCGGAGAGATTATGTCATACGCACAGGATGCGAAGGACGAACTCGTGGGAAGGATCCCTAAGGCCAGACATTGCCGTATTGCAGAGCTTGCAGGAATGTTTGCTTTCGGGGGTTCGCTTCTCGGTACGGAGGATGATCGTATCGTGATCTTCCATTCGGAGAATGAGGGCGTACGGAATAAATACTTTACTTTACTGAAAAAAACGATTAACATACATGAGTGCGACATGGAGGAGAGAGTCGGCATGGTCGGCCTGAGAGGTCAGACAGCCGCGGAATTCCTTATGGTGACCAAATACGAAGAGAGTCCGGACCACGTGATCAGTCGTAGAATCTTACAGGAGATGTGTTGCAGGAGGGCTTACCTTCGAGCTGCATTCACCATGGCTGGTTCTATTACCGATCCGAAGAAGGGCTATCACTTCGAGATTACCTGTCGTACAATGTCACAGGCTGAGCAGATATTGTCGAATATGGAGAGCTTCGGACTGACACCGAAAATTGTGGAACGTGCCGGACATCCTGTGGTATATCTTAAGGAAAGCGATGAGATCGCTGACATGCTCAATGTGATGGAAGCACCCGTTACACTGTTGGACTTCGAAAATGTCCGTGTTGAGAAGGAAATGAACAATCAGGTGAACCGCAAGGTTAACTGTGAGACAGCCAACATCGGTAAGATGGTAGAGGCTGCAGTTCGTGAGATTCGAGACATCGAGCTGATCGAGAAGACAAGAGGACTGAAGTCCCTTCCCGCGAAGCTTGAAGAAACGGCCAGACTACGGCTGGAACATCCTGAGATGCCTCTGAGAGAACTCGGAGAACTCATGGATCCGCCGGTTGGAAAGTCCGGTGTAAACCACAGACTGAGAAGAATCAGCGCGATTGCTGATGGTATAAGGGATTAGGAGGCAAAAGGAAAATGCAGAAAGATGTTGTTGTTCAGATGTCTGATTCTACTGAGGCAACGCCGATCGCTCACCTCGTACAGCTTGCGAATCAGTTCAAGAGCCAGGTTTACTTCGAAATGGACGACAAGAAAGTCAATGCAAAGAGTATTATGGGCATGATGAGTCTTGTACTGTCAGCTGGAAGCCATGTAACTGTTGTGGCAGAAGGACAGGATGAGGACGAAGCAGTAGATGCATTAGAGAAATTCCTTACTGCATAATTTCGTTTCATATATTTGAAATAGAAGGAGGAGCATATGAAAAAACTGCTCTTCATTTTCAATCCAAGATCCGGCAAGGGGCAGATTAAGTCTGCCCTGCCGGATATTTTGGATATTATGGTAAAATCCGGATTCGATATCACGGTTCATACGACCCAGTGTCAGGGAGACTGTACCGAGGTAGTGGCAGCGCGTGCCAAGGAGTTCGATCGTATCGTCGTGAGTGGTGGCGATGGAACTCTCGATGAGGCGGTGACCGGCATGATGCGCCTTCCCATCGGGGAGAGAATTCCGGTGGGTTACATTCCGGCGGGCTCTACCAACGACTATGGTAATTCCTTGGGAATCGACAAGGATATGCTGCATGCGGCAGAGATTGCCGTGAGTGGTGAACCTTTCAAGGTGGATATCGGAACCTTCAATAATAATTCCTTTGTCTATGTGGCTGCCTTCGGAATCTTCACAGAGGTTTCCTACCAGACACCACAGGATATGAAGAATATCTTCGGTCATGCGGCTTATATTATGGAAGGTGCCAAGCAGCTTCGGGATATTCCTTCCTTCCGCATGCAGGTGGAAGTGGATGGCAATGTGACTTATGACGAGTTCATCTATGGCATGGTTTCAAATTCGACTTCCATCGGTGGATTCAAGACACTGATCCCAGGCAATGTCAGCCTGAATGATGGTGTCTTCGAAGTGACCCTGATCAAGAATCCGAGAAATCCGCTGGAACTGTCAGAGATCTTAAACTGTCTCTCTACGGGACGCAGGGATTCGGATATGATCTACAGCTTCCGTGCAAAACAGATCAAATTCACTTCCAGTGGTCCGGTTCCCTGGACACTCGATGGTGAAGATGGTGGGAAAAATGACAAAATTAACATCATAAATGAGCATGATGCTATGGAAATTATAGTTGAATCGCACTAAACCCTGGTCTATAATAAACGAGATGCGGGTTTAGGCTCGCGATTGAACGAAGTTTAGTATCGGAAGGAGAAACTTATGATCGTTTCAGCTACTGAGATGCTTAAGAAAGCAAAGGCTGGTCACTATGCAGTTGGTCAGTTCAACATTAACAACCTTGAGTGGACCAAGGCTATTCTGCTTACCGCAGAAGAGATGAAGTCTCCCGTTATCCTCGGTGTATCCGAAGGTGCCGGTAAGTACATGACCGGATTCAAGACTGTTGCAGCTATGGTTCGCGCAATGGATGAATCCCTCGGAATTACTGTTCCTGTAGCTCTTCACCTTGACCACGGCACTTACGAAGGAGCTAAGACTTGTATCGAAGCTGGTTTCTCTTCCATCATGTTCGATGGTTCTCACTATGAGATCGAAGAGAACGTAGCTAAGACCACCGAGCTTGTTAAGCTTGCACATGACCATGGTCTCTCCATCGAGGCTGAGGTTGGCGCTATCGGCGGTGAAGAAGATGGTGTTATTGGCGCCGGTGAGTGCGCTGATCCCGATGAATGCAAGAGAATCGCTGATCTTGGCGTAGATATGCTTGCAGCTGGTATCGGTAACATCCATGGTATCTACCCTGAGAATTGGGAAGGACTTTCCTTCGAGACTCTTGATGCTATTCAGCAGAAGACTGGTGAGATGCCTCTCGTTCTTCACGGTGGTTCCGGTATCCCTAACGAGATGATCAAGAAGGCTATCACTCTTGGTGTTTCCAAGGTTAACGTTAACACTGAGTGCCAGCTCGTATTCGCAGCTGCAACCAGAGAGTACATCGAAGCTGGTAAGGATAAGCAGGGCAAGGGTTATGACCCTCGTAAGCTTCTCGCTCCCGGAACCGAAGCTATCAAGGCTGAGGTTAAGGCTAAGATCGAACTCTTCGGATCTGCTAACAAGGCTTGAGCTTAAAGTAAGTAATAGGGAGGGTGTTCCGATTGGAACACCCTTTTTCGGTATAAAAAGGGAAAAGAAAATGATCAATGAAAAGTGTCTGAATGTGGAAGATATCTATGGCGAAAATGTCTTTAACGACGCCGTCATGCAGGATCGCCTTCCGAAGAAGACGTATCAGAAACTGAAAGAAACGATCCGTGAAGGTCGTGAACTCGATGTCGAGACCGCTGACGTTGTTGCACACGAGATGAAGGAATGGGCCATTGAAAAGGGTGCTACCCATTATACCCATTGGTTCCAGCCTCTGACCGGTGTTACCGCTGAGAAGCATGACTCCTTCATCACCGCTCCTAAGTCTTCCGGTAAGGTACTTATGAGCTTCTCCGGCAAGGAACTGATCAAGGGCGAGCCGGATGCATCCTCCTTCCCTTCCGGTGGTCTCCGCGCGACCTTCGAAGCACGTGGCTATACTACCTGGGATTGTACTTCTCCGGCCTTCGTTCGTCAGGACGAATCCGGTGCAACCCTCTGCATCCCGACTGCTTTCTGCTCTTATACGGGTGAAGCACTCGATCAGAAGACTCCGCTTCTTCGTTCCATGGAAGTAATCAATCAGCAGTCCCTCAGACTGCTCCGCCTCTTTGGCAATACCACTTCTAAGAAGGTTACTCCTTCTGTTGGTGTCGAGCAGGAATACTTCATCATTGATCGTGAGAACTTCCTTGCAAGAAAGGATCTGGTCTATACCGGACGTACCCTCTTCGGAGCAATGCCTCCTAAGGGTCAGGAGATGGATGACCATTACTTTGGAACCCTGCAGGAGAAGATTGCAACCTTCATGAAGGATGCAGATATCGAACTCTGGAAGCTGGGTGTTCCGTCTAAGACCGAACATAACGAAGTTGCTCCTGCACAGCACGAGCTGGCTCCGATCTATGAAGAGTGTAATGTTGCAGTGGATCATAACCAGATCATCATGGAGACCCTCCGTAAGGTGGCAAATCGCCATGGTCTGCAGTGCCTGCTGCATGAGAAGCCCTTCGCAGGTGTAAATGGTTCCGGTAAGCATGACAACTGGTCTCTGGTTACCGACGATGGAATCAACCTTCTCGATCCAGGCAAAACCCCTCATGAGAATATGCAGTTCCTTCTGGTTCTCTGCTGTATCCTTGCAGCCGTAGATGATCATGCAGATCTTCTTCGTGAGTCCGCATCGGATGTTGGTAATGATCACAGACTGGGTGGCAATGAAGCTCCTCCCTGCGTTATCTCTGTATACCTCGGTGAGCAGTTGCAGGATGTGATCAATCAGCTGGTTGATACTGGTTCCGCAACCCATTCCATCAAGGGGAAGAAGATGGAGACCGGCGTACGTACCCTTCCTGACTTCATGAAGGATGCTACCGATCGTAACCGTACTTCTCCCTTTGCCTTCACTGGTAACAAGTTCGAGTTCCGTATGGTTGGATCCCAGGATACCGTTGGTGAGCCCAACATCGTCCTGAATACCATCGTTGCAGAGGCTTTCTCCAATGCCTGTGATGTCCTTGAGAAGGCAGATGATTTCCAGACTGCACTTCATGACTACATTAAGGAACTTGCAATCAAGCATCAGAGAATTACCTTCAATGGCAACGGCTACTCCCGGGAATGGGCAGAAGAGGCTGCACGCCGTGGCCTTCCTGACATCCGTTCCATGATCGATGCAATTCCTGCACTGACCACGGATAAGACCATTGAGATGTTCGAGAAGTTCCATGTCTTCAACCGCGCCGAGCTCGAGTCCCGCGCAGAGATCGAGTATGAGCAGTATGCAAAGAAGATCAATATCGAAGCACTTACCATGATCGATATGACTTCCAAGCAGATTATCCCAGCGGTTATGGATTATGAGAGCACTCTCGCAGATTCCATCATCGCAGTCGAGTCTGCAATCGGCAGAAAGCCCGGTACACAGGTTGCAATCCTTGAGGAAGTCGATGAACTCCTGACCGAGACCAAGGCCGCTTTCGACAAGCTCGTAGCACTCTCCAGGAAGAGTCATGAGATCGTCGGAAATGTAGAGCGTGCCCGTTACTTCCACGATGAAGTTGATGTGGCTATGGAAGCTCTGAGACGTCCTGTTGATCGTCTGGAGATGATCGTTGATAAGGATATGTGGCCTATGCCCAGCTACGGAGACATGATCTTCGAAGTGTAAGAAGTGTTTTATAGCATAATTTTGATTGTGGCGGATAAAAAATAATTGTTAGGGGATGCAAAATCGAATGCTATTTCGATTTTGCATCCCCTTATTTTGCCGATTTCCGTGTTTGGGGCGATTTGAGTTGTTTTGGGTGTTCATATATCGATTTTCTAAATTTTGGCTACCTTTCGAAGCCAAAAGGGTAGCCAAAAAATGAAATTCGATTATATGGCTACCCAAGCTGCTTAAAAATGCAAAATACATGGATTCTCAAAATATTAGGG
>Ga0256404_1011304_pt1 | contig 12021 bp, 11 predicted proteins | sample RumenRJG_01DNA_FD_185990 | JGI IMG/M metagenome (GOLD analysis project Ga0256404, IMG submission 185990) | Bovine rumen microbial communities from Lethbridge, Alberta, Canada - RJG_01 | ecosystem: Host-associated > Mammals > Digestive system > Stomach > Rumen | place: Canada: Alberta | collected... | reverse complement strand
ACAGCGAAACCGCCATCAGGCGTGCCAGTCCATTTTCTGATACTTCCAACCGTGAAATCCGAATCAGCCCTGGAAATATCACTATATAAACACTGCGTGCAGTCTTCTATAGAATACTTCCCCAATTTCCTCAACCCCCCACACATTCTATCCACATGACCATCGAGTGTATCGAACCCGAAATAACGATGGAATAACACTATTGATGCATCATTCTTGATGGCAGTTTCCAAAATGGCGTCCGATGTAGTCTTCAAGTCTCTTTCTACTGGATAGTAAAAAACCTCATAACCAGAATATATGAAAGGCTCAAAAACAGTATCACAGGTAAAAGATGGAAGAACTGCCACTTTCTTGATTCCGGGATTCCTTTCTTCTATCGCTTTTATAACATACAGGATAGCAGAGCGCCCGGTAGAAAACCACGCATAGTCTCCCCCTTCGCAATTAAATTGAGTAGGTGTTCCCAATGGCTTTTCATCTAAAGCCTCATTAGGATTAAGCCAGAAATTACTGCCTATTTCACTGAGCATCTTTCTTTTGTTCTTTGAGTTCTTTTATTTTTTTGAGGAATCCTAAATCGTCCACTTCTTTCATGTCAGCGTTCCCTTCACCAACATCCGAACGCTTTATCACACTAATAATTGTTAGCCAAATGACCTTCAGGTCTGTAGCAAGCGTACAATGATCGACATACCAGACGTCCAATTCGAATTTTTTACTCAGTTTGCAATGATTGCGACCATGCACTTGCGCCCAACCGCTAATGCCAGGTCTAACCTCCATTCTCCGAGCCTGTTCCTTATTAAACAACCGTAGATAAATTGGTGTTAGAGGGCGGGGACCAATCAAACTCATGTCACCCTTCAATACATTGATGAGCTGCGGCAGTTCGTCAATGGAAGTAGAGCGCACGAACCTTCCGACTTTCGTCAATCGCTGAGCATCAGGCAAAAGCTTCCCATCTGCATCCCGCTCGTCCGTCATCGTCTTGAACTTAATCACCTTGAAGATCTTCCCGTGAAGGCCAGGCCGTTCCTGCGTGAATATCACAGGATTCAAGAATCGGCGTAGCCAACCTTTGTTACCGCCGGAAGCAGTCTCCTCGCCCTTTGGAGAGGGGGTCGGGGGTGAGGCTGCTCCAGCCCCTTTGTTCGCAAAGTGGAGCCAGACAGTCACCACCAATAGAATCGGTGAGATGCATATCAATGCAATGAGCGCGATCCAGAAATCAAATAGTCTTTTGAAGAAATGTTTGTACATAAAAAATACACGAAATACGAACAACGAATTACGAATAACTCAAAATCTATTTCTTACGGATGAAAGAAATGAGATTCGATAACTGCTGTTCAATGTCAATTAATGTTGTCTTTAAAAGAGTAAACCGGTCATCTTGAATATATCCAATGTTTTTGGCTATCTGAAGTTGTGTTTCTACTTCGTAAGCGGAACCGAGTGACGTGTCAAGGAAATGAGCGAAGTCTGCATCCGACGGACGAGCCGAACCTTCGGCAATATTGCTTGATATGCTAACTACAGCTCTCTGCAACTGGTCACATAAACCTTTTCGTTCAAAATATGGCAGCGTGGCCGTCACCTTATAAATCTCCGAGGCGTATGATACAGCGTCTTGCCACACTTTATACTCCCTAAAATTCCGTGCCTTCCTTATCTCTCCCATAGTTTTTCGTTTTCGTCCTTCGTCTTCGTCATACTACATGTCAGTGTTTAAATTCTGAAGCTCATCAAGAACCTTACCATAAGAAGTATTGGCAGACTTATTCAGTTTCCGCTTCATCTTCCACTTCCACCACTGGTGCCATACAAGATAGACGGGGTTGATGACCACCGATGAGGGGAAATAGCGAAAGAGGTGAGCGTTATCAGCGATGCGCCCGATGATCACGTTCCTTTTCGTATGCTTCTTCTTGAGACCGTAGCTCAGAGTCTCTGTCAGGAGAACCCTTCCAATCTTCTCATCAGGTTCTACTATTAGAAATTGCGCTTCCAGTCCGAGCACCTCCTGTTGAATCCACATGATGCCCCTCGCATATTTCATGACACCAAGATCTTTGAATAACGCAACTATCTCTTTTCGCGCTTCCTCACCGATACCCCGCTTCAGCAGGTAGTAGTAGTCGATGAGCTGTTTCAGGTTGTTGCGTGTGCTGAAAAGGTGGTGCCACATGTGAAGCAGCTGGTAGAGAGCGTTGAAGTCGTCTGTCAGGCTACCTACCAAAGCGTCATTCTCTCCCAAACAGATAGAATGAGCAAACTGTCTGTCAGCTATCCCGTCGAGATAACTCTTGAAACGCTTGTCCAACAGCCAGTTGTCAAGGAAGATGGGGCGGTAGTGCACTTCCACCGACACATCCTTGAATACGGGCATCGTTACATGGTGCAGCGAGTAATGGCCTGAAGGAGCCTCCCGTTGCACCATCCTGATGATGTCCTCTGTCTTTCCCTCCACCCAGATGTCAATGTCGCCTGGAGAACGCAGTTCTGGCTTGGGGTACATCATCGCATTAGCCTGTCCTTTCAGAATGCAGCTACGATAGTCCCTATCTCTGAAGAACTTGGTCACAAGAACAGCCTTTTTGTCGACAGACAGGTTCTTGTTCTTGATGGTGTTGACGATCCCTAACCACTTGAAGAGAACCTGCTGTGGCACCCTTGTTCCAGAACGTTCGAGCCCGCCAAACACCAGTCCCGCAATGCTCTGACGGCAACAGAAGTCGAAGAAGTCCAGCCAGTCGATATTCTCCATATCGTCCGGCACCCTCTCTTCCGTCCCTATGGCAAATCGGATGACGGCGAAATACTTTTGATGCTTTTGCATGATGACCGTTACATGACACTTAGGAAGGCAAATGAGCCTTCACCACCTGGAAGAATTTCTCAGAGAGAATCGACTTGTCGAACTTCTCCAAAGAGAGCCGTCTGGCATTTTCGCCCATCACCTTCAAGACATCTTTCTTGTCTCTGATGTCAATAAGCTTTTGTGCCAACTCCTCCGGATGTTCCGGGTCGACATAGATGCCGCAGTGTTCATCCTCGGCTATCCCCTTCGTCCAGCCAGCGGAGTTGACGATGATAGGCAGGCCTGCCGACAGCGAGTCGAACAGCTTGTTGGGCGAATTGGTATAGAGAATAGGCAGGTTCTTGAAGCTTACGATGCTCATGTCGCACAGATTCATTACGTCTGATATTCCCTGCGTGTTAAAATACCCTAAGAAGCGCACATTCTTCAATCCTCGTTCCGAAGCCATCTTCTCTAACATCGGTTGCGTGGCACCTCCGCCGGCAAATACGAAGTGGATGCTGTCGTCGTGCATCTTGTTCTGAAGAATGTCTGCCGCCTCGATGATATAGCCCAGACCGTTGGCGACCCCCATCGCCCCGGCGTGCACCACATTAAACTTCGTCTTGTCGATGCCATACTTCTCATAGTCTTCATCCTTTTTCTCTCGGGGGAAGAATAGATCAGGTTTCGACATGTTGGGAATCATCGTCACCTTCTCTTTCGGCGTGCCACACTTCAGTACGCCATCCTCCATACCAGGCGACAAGGCCACCACATGAACGGCGTTCTTGTAGATGGCTTTCTCCAGCTTCCTCAGCATCTTGATGGCCAGTCCGTTGCGGATAGCCCCTATCTGTATGGGGAACTCCGGCCACAGGTCGCGCACCTCAAAGATGTATGGCCACCCTTTCAACTTATGCAGGACCAAGGCAATGAACCCCACGGTGAGCGGTGTCGACGTGGCGTACATCAGGTCGACATCCTTCTGCTTCTTCCCGTTCCAAATCGCTTGGACGACGAACTTCACGAACGAGTAAACCTTCCTCGCCTTGCTGAAATACTGGCTGTATGCGTTTTTTACATACAGCACGTCGATGCCCTCGATGTCAACATGTCCCGCTTCGGGGAAATGCTTGTTCGTCGATGTCAGCATCGTCACTTTGATACCGTTGTCCACCAATTTCTTGGCAAACCAGTAAGAGCGAGTAGCCCCACTGTCCCTCGGTATCTGGAAATACTGGTGAATATAAAGAACTTTCATGTCGAAAACAATATTATTCTATTTTTTTATTCATCCCCAAAACTAAAGATTTGCACACGTTGTGGGGATTTATCAATATTATTTTTCCCCAAAACATAATGTTTTTTCTTTATTTTGGGGGGTTATCAAAAATAATTTTATACCTTTGCCACCGAAAACCAATACCTTTCATTATGGATAAGAATTTCATCGGTCGAAAAGAAGAACTCCAGATGCTCGAAGACATCAAATCATCTGGTAGGGCAGAGTTTGTTGCCGTCTATGGGCGGAGACGTGTAGGAAAGACATATCTCATCCAGCAATTCTTTGGAAACAAGTTCGCTTTTTCTGCAACAGGCATTATCGAAGGCAACAAAGCAGAGCAGCTTTTTGCCTTTACCACGTCTCTTATTAATATGGGATATATCGGCAGTCAACCCACGACATGGCTTGAAGCTTTTGAGTGTCTGAAGCAGACATTGTCCAGAAAAGAAACGAGAGGTCGTTGCGTCATCTATATTGACGAGCTTCCTTGCTTTGATACGCCAAAATCCGGTTTCGTACGCGCTTTAGGCTATTTCTGGAACACTTGGGCTTCATTGAAAAAAAATGTCATACTCATTGTCTGTGGTTCGGCAACGTCGTGGATGATTGAGAATATTGTCAACGATCACGGGGGGCTTCACGACCGTACAACGCATACCATTTATCTCCGTCAGTTCACTTTGGCAGAAACAGAAGACTATCTGAAATCCTTGAACATATCATGGCCACGCCAGATGATTGTTCAGACCTATATGATGCTTGGCGGTATACCTTACTACTTAAGTCTGCTTAGTAACAAAGAGGGTTTAGCTCAGAACATCGACCGCTTGTACTTTCGCAAAAACTCAGAGTTAGGTCAGGAATACCACAGGCTTTACGCATCACTTTTCAAATCACCAGATCCATACTTACGTATCGTTGAAACATTGAGCAAGAACAAGAAAGGCTTGAATCGCAATGAGATAGCAGCATCCTTGAAAGTCCCTTCCAGCGGAACACTTACCAAACAGCTCGCTAACCTTGAGGCATGCGACATCATACGTCGGTATGTCTTGAAGGTGAACGGCAGAGCCAAGACCCATGATGCTTATTATCAGCTTACCGATCTTTTCACGCTTTTCCACCTTACGTTTAGCAAGAAACTTGCTACAGAGGACTATTGGCAACAGCGCCTTAACACGCCTGTTCTCAATAGCTGGCAAGGGCTTGCTTTCGAGCACGTTTGTATGGCACATATCCGGCAAATACGTCACTCCCTTGGCCTTGACAAGATAGCTGTAGAATATTATTCTTGGAGGAGTTCGGGCTCCCCTCGTGTACAAGTTGATATGATCATTGAGCGTGCAGACCGTCTTATTAACCTGTGCGAAATCAAGTTTACCAACTCTGAATATACCATTACGTCAGAAGAAGATAGGAAAATGCGGGACCGCATAGCAGCCTTTAGGCGTGAGTCGAAGTCGCGTAACGGTATACTACCCACGTGGATTACCCCCTTTGGTCTCTTCAAGAACGAGTATTCTGCCGATATCCATCATCAGGTAACAATGGATGACTTGTTTTATGGGGATTGACACAAGCCTGCGGCACGGAACCAGTAAGAGCGGGTAGCCCCACTGTCCCTCGGTATCTGGAAATACTGGTGAATATAAAGAACTTTCATTTTGCTTCAGATTATTTCGTGATAGTATTTATAGTATTTCTCTGCTATTATGTCCCAATTAAAATCATTGAAACAAATCTGTTTATTATTATATCTTTTCGGATTCTTGAGTATTTTTTTTATAGCCTCCGATATTTCTTCTGCTGAAAATGCATTGACCCCAACTCCTACGGACTCATCGAACAGTCCATCAATGCCTTGTCCTTTTGTGAATACCACTGGTAAATTCTGGCTTAATGCTTCAATGTAAACAAGGCCGAATGTTTCGTGAATACTGGGCATAGCAAAGAGTGCACATGAATGCATTACTTCCCGAAGTCTGTCTTTCTCATAAATCTTTCCCAATGCTTTGATAGCCTCTGGATGTTCATTTATCATTTGTTGAGTTCTTCCGTCGTTCTTTCTGCCACCTCCTTGTTTTTCTCCTCCAACAATAATCAGTCGTACATCCTCAAAGCCCTTTTCTTTCCTGAGTTGCAATACGGCCTCAGCCAGACGAACAACGTTCTTGTTAGCAGAAAAGTCACCAATATAAAGCACATCATGCCCGATGCGTTGTTCGTATGAGATATGCTGATGCCAATAATCATCAATCCCGTTAGGCTGAAACACAATCTTATCTTTTATCTTGTTGTAAACAGGTTTTATGAAATCCGACTGGCAGAATTCTTCCATCTCGCCTCTCGATATAAACACTATCTTGCTGGCATGACATACGATATCACGCCCTAGCTTATGGGTATGCTTCAACTTACGTATGTACAGGTTGATATCCGTGTTACGAACGGCCACGATATAGGGAGTGCCATATTTCTTATGAGCCTTCAAGGCCAGTCCGCCATCAGAGAACAAAGTGGCTGCATGAATCACATCAAAAACTTTCAGGTCTATTCTTCGCTTCATGTCGCGGTACAACACCCACCGCTTAAAATGATAAACATACTTATACCACGGCTTTATGCAGAAACTATAGACAAACTTGATATGCTGACCCTCAAACTGGTTCTTACCCATCAGCCGTTCTTCACGCACAGGACAATATACGGTCTGCTCAACACCCAGACCGTCTAATGCCTTGGTCAGGTTGCTGTGAACCTTGCTGTCGGCAAAGCCGTTGGAGATATGGAGGATGTTCATGTTAATGTTAATATGCGAAAAAAACTCGACAAGACTCTGCAAAATTCGTATTACTTTCCTTTTGTTATATTTGTCTTTTAAAGATACATTTTTTGCAGATATTCGAATCAAATAATAGAATAATCATAAATATAAAATAATCAAACAGATTAACAAAAAATACGCTGTCAGTAAAACTCCTTGATATGACTGCAACGACTATTGCCAAAATAGCGTACTGTCTTTTAATTAGCATCTTGAAAAAAAGTAACAACATAGCAAATAATAGCCCCAAACCTATAACACCAAATTTATTGTGTGCCTGTATAAAAGAAGAATGTGGATTGCTGTTATCGCTAAATAAAACTATCTCTGACACATCTTTATAATCTACTCCGATAAGAAATGATGAAATGTCAACTTTGTCGAGATAACCTTGCCACAATATATCACGGTAATTGAGATCAAGTCCCCTATAATCAAAACGGGTGAATATATTCAAATCAAGAAGTAAAGAAATATTGCTATTTATATAATATATAGAATATGCGGCTAAAGCAAAAAGGATAAATCGATGGTATTTTGTAGTATTATGCCAAGTTAAAGCATATATAATACATAGATAAATTAAAGATGTTATAAATCCATTTCTTGAATCAGTAAAAAGGCATGCGACAACTGACACGACAGAAGGTAGAACAGATAAATGCTGAGTCCTGTATAATTCAATAAAATTAATAGTAGAAGCCGATATAATAACAAAAATTGAAACGGTATTAATGCTGGCTGTTTCAAAAAGTGTCTCTTCCAGAACCGTATAGTTGTATATGCAAATTATTGCTATGTAAATTAGAGCAATCTTCATATACAATGTGTTTATTTTATTATATAGAAATGAAAAAGCCAGTAATGACGATAATATTATTTTTGATAGTATATTTGTAGAAACCGTACCTCCTTTTGCAATAGTACAAACGGCATAAGATATACACAAAACAAGTGTGATTATAAGATAATTGCGATGTTTATATAGCTTCTCTGTCTTATTTGCGAAATAGAATAGAATCAAAACGTCAAAACTAAAAATTATATCATATAACCCGCTTGGATTGATATACCAATGAAGGATTATTACCGGTATAAGACCAGCTAAAAACGATATCAAATGCTTTTTTAAAAAAATATAAATCATGATCACAATAATTTTTAATGAAAAGCACCAAGCTCTTTGAGATTGTTATAATGTTCAATATTTCTATATTTTATAACTTTTGCAGGATTTCCACCGACTATAGCGCATGGAGGTACATCTTTGCAGACTACCGATCCCGCAGCTATTATAGCTCCCTCCCCAATTGTTACATTTCCAGTAACAATTACTCTGTGACCAAACCAAACACAATCTCCTATTTCAACAGACTTTAGAATATAGGTTTCATCATAAGGAATTCTGTTACCTTCGTAATTATGATTTTGAGTAATAATAAGGCATTCTTTTCCAGAGTGAAAATAATTGCCGATTTTAACATGTCCTGCCCCCGAAATGGTCATTCCGTTAAAGTTACAAAAATCCCCGATTTCTGTATTCTTTGTAAAAAAAGAACGATAGTTGACCTTCAAGCATTTTCCAGACTTTACTTTTGCTTTAGCAATTGCTGTATAGTAGAATGATTTTACTTTTCTCTTTATGTGGAGAAATTTCAACAACAACTTTTTCATATGTTTATATTTCTTTTGTTAATAATTTATTTGCTTGAATACTTGTAAGGAGAAACATAATAAAATACATAGTACTATATATAATGCAAGTATAAAACAAGCTATATCGCGTAAGTAATAATGAAAGTGTGAGGTGTATTATCGATGTACCAAAGGTTATATACATTAATGTTTTTGTTCGTTTAAAATAAAACAAATAATTACACTTTAAAAAATATAAACAAATCATCAATCCGGAAACACTTAATATCAGGAAATAAGTGACACAGGATGAATATTTAGGTAGTAAAATTGGAACAAAAACAACAGATCCTACAACTATTAATATAGTGAAACACAAATATAACAAAGCTATATATCTTTCGATTCTTTTTAACTTAGCTTTTTTTTCTGTCGAAGAGAAATCTGCCGACAAAGTTTTATAAATATTTACAGAGTTTGTTGCATTAAAAGCTGTTCCTATCATTGTAATTATCGAAACAAGATTTAATGCAAAACTATATAGACCAACCTCAGTTGTATCATAGAAATAGTCGATTATGTATCTGTCACAACCTTGTCTAATCCAATTAGCCAGATGGTGAGGTATCACAGGCAAACCAAATAACAGCAACGTTTTATATATGTTGAAATCTTTAGTAATGGTAAAAAGCTTAAATTTATAGAAGCGAAATAGTGAAATGAGTCCAAACAAGCAATCACATAACAATTTTGCATAAATAAATCCTCTCCAATTTTGTTCCTGGCATATTACTAGATATAGTGTCAATAGCATATTTGATATGGCAAAACAACAGCTAAACACCCCATATTCTTTTATTCTCTCCTGTACTCGCAACAAATCCGTGTTCATATGGACAAACACATTAAGTGTGGCAAGCAACAATGGGAATAAAACTAAATCCTCAGGGATTTTCAAAACACCGCTCCACCAGTCGATATCAAGTGCCAATACAACAAAGAGTATGAAACTAGCAATAATTGTAATTATACAAATAGCAGAGAAGTCTTTTCGGAAATCTTCTTTTGACCGTTGAAAATATGATACGCTCAAGTATGAATGAACGCTCAAGCTTACAACGTATCCTAATATCATTACAACCGTGTTAAATATGCTAAGCTCACCATATTCTTTTGGCTGAATATAGTTCGCCAAAATTAAGAGCAACAAGAAGCTTGTGCCTTTGTTGAAAAAAGAATAGATGGAGAAAGCTGTCCCATTTCTAACAGTTTTACTTCTAAGTAATTCTTTTAAACCCATACTATCTAATAGTAAAATAGCCATTATGATTATACAGAAATTTCGTATCTATATAACTTTGAAGATGGTTTTCTAACAATGCATCTATAAAGCCTGCTATTAACAAGCTGGACTTTCCTTGAAAAGAGGTGCCAAACGATGATACATAATACTGCACCAACTCTTTAGGTGGCAGACTTATATTATGCAATGTTTTAATAAGTTCAATTTCCGAATTTACACTTAAGACAAGATTATTCTTACTATATCCATAAGAATCCAATAGACAACCATTAGTCCAATTAAATATTATACTTGGAATTCGCATTAACGCAGCATCAAGATGTATACTGCTTGAGCCCGCAATTATAACTATTTGACGACTCAAAAAATCAAAAGAGGATTCGGTTGTTGGATTTGAAATTAAAACGCCCAACTTCTTAAATGGTACCCAATCAATCCCTTTTTGACGTGGATGCGGCCTTACTTCAACTTTATAATTATGAGCAACTAAAAAGGAACATGTATCATATACCTTCTTTACATTATCCAACATGTTAAATGCAATTCCTATTGAATTACGTTTTTTTTCTTTTATATTTGACAAATAGTCGAAACGAGGAGAGCCAGAAAGGAAAACATTTCCACTTATTTCCCCACACTCTAAATACTTCTCCAAAGACTCTTTCCCATCTAAAAAACTGTAATCGAAAATTAGTGGAGGGAACAAGTTTGTCACAGATGCATGCTGAGTATATAAAGTTTTTATGTTACAATCTTTAGCAGCTTGAATAACGGATCTTATAGGACTTGTGTGGTCATTTGTAAAAATAGCAACTCTAATATGAGCATTCTTTTTAAAAAAAATAGACGCAACTTTTACAATGCCTGGTGCAGATAAAAAGTAGGAGTATTGGCTTCTAATCATTCTTCTTTCTTCTTTCGAAGATGAAAAGTATAATTGTAAGAACGACGGAATCCACAATAGGGAATACCAATAAACCCGTGCATAGGGTAAGATTTGGTGAAGTGATGTACAAAAAGTATAGTCTTTATTCTTTAAGGCATTGGCAATTGGCTCTAATGATCTTTGATTGTTTATAGTAGGTGCGATAAAAAGTATACTCTTAACCGTACCATATTTCCAATTCCGTGATAGCGAGAAATATATTAATCGCGCAATATATAGTATAGTTATACAAAAAAGAGAAGGAACTCGCCTTCGCCCCTTAATATACCACATAGTAGTATAATGGATGTGATTTATCTTTCGATAATCAAAACTTTTAAACATGTATCAAAAATTCACTATTTTATTGCTTTGTTAAACTCACTTGTTCAATTAGTTCTAAAAGTTTATCCTCTCCAATGATGTATTCTACAAATTCTCTAAAAGAACCGTCTCCTCCATCTTTCTTCAAAGGAACATTCGCCAAAGTCTTTATATATTTGGGGGCAGAAGCAGGTACCCCAGCCCAACCAACGAGTTTAAGCAACTTTATATCATTAAGGTCATCACCTATGAAGGCAATGTCTTTAAGCTCTATCTTTAACTCATTACATATTGACTGTGCTGCTGCTACTTTGTCTTTCACACCCAAATATAGATAATCCACTTTCAACTTGTTAGCTCTGCGGCGAACAATCTCGGTGTTCTCTCCTGTCAAGATTCCGATAGGAATACCTAGATGGTGGGCAAATAGAACTCCAGCACTGTCATAGGTGTGGAACTTCTTCATTTCCATGTTATTACCATCATAGTACATTCCTCCATCTGTCCAAACACCGTCAATGTCAGTTAAGATTAACTTTGGCAACTTTTTCTCCATTTGTTTTTCTTGTCACTTTTGCTGGCACACCAACAGCTGTACAACCTTCTGGGACATCGTTGATGACTACTGCTCCTGCTCCGATCTTTGTGTTGTCGCCTATTTTGACTTTACCGATAATCGTAGCTTTCGCACCTATGTAAACATGGTTTCCAATTACAGGCGTTTCAGTTCCGATAGATCCAATAGTCACTCCATGTTGAATCTCGACATTCTCACCAAGAATCGTCCGTGGATTGATAACAATACCGAAGCCATTATGGCAGAAATAGCAGCCGGAAACATTAAGCGAATATGGGATGTCGCAATGGTAATACCAGCGAATAATCTTCATTAATATATAAGCAAGCATTTTTCCCCCCC
>Ga0256404_1011302_pt1 | contig 12021 bp, 9 predicted proteins | sample RumenRJG_01DNA_FD_185990 | JGI IMG/M metagenome (GOLD analysis project Ga0256404, IMG submission 185990) | Bovine rumen microbial communities from Lethbridge, Alberta, Canada - RJG_01 | ecosystem: Host-associated > Mammals > Digestive system > Stomach > Rumen | place: Canada: Alberta | collected... | reverse complement strand
AGGTTCCAAACTGCAAAGTCCTGGAAAAACTTTATTGGAACGAGCCTTGGAGGAAGTTAGGTACGCCGTAATAGGCGTACCCTTTCTCTGTATTTCGTTCCAAGCCTCATTTCCAGGACAGGCGCAGTAAGGAAGTACTATAAGAGGAGGGTACGTTCTTTTTTGCCTATTACGGAACTTAGAACATGAGCATTGGTAAAAATAAAAAATATACGTTTTCTGGTCATGAATCATTTCCCTGCAAGACGTTGTGGCTGAAGAAGGGATATGACTTCGTTGTTGCTGGGGATGACTTTAATAGCCCTGAGGCAGTGATCGGATTGGGGGTTGGTAAGAACATGGTCGCTTCTATCCGATTCTGGCTGAGAGTTTTTGGTGTTATGGAGAATGACAGACCAACTGAGTTGGCAGATTATCTGTTCAACAACCAGAACGGAAAAGATAAATATATTGAAGATATTGCTACCCTATGGCTACTCCATTTTAATCTTGTATTCTCAGAGGAAGCGACGCTTTACAATATGTTTTTCTGTGGTGTTCAGCGAGAGCGTTCCCACTTTGAACGAGAACAGGTGCTGACATTCGTGAAAATGAGAATGGTGGAAGCTAATAAGATGACACTGTTCAATGCCAATACTGTAAAGAAGGATATTGGCGTACTTTTGCAGAACTACACATTGCCTCGAAAAGCACAATCCAATGAGGACTTCTCATCATTGCTGATTGACCTTGACTTGATTCGCCAGAGTTCAGAGGGTAAGGGCTACTACTTCAATGTTGATGGCAAACGCAAGGTGACGAAGGAGATTTTCCTTTATGGTCTGCTGAAACTGAAGGAGCAAGAGGGCGACAATACCATTCCCTTCGATACTATTCAAGAAAGAGTCGGATTGGTGTTCTGTATGCAGGACATCGAGACCATCGAGATGCTGAAGCAGTTGGCCGGCGATTACAGTCATTATTTCTCATATAGTGATGTGGCAGGAATTAAACAGATTCAATTTACTAAGGAATTGGGTGTTAATCAGGTTTTAGACGATTATTATGGCAAAGACATTTAGTTTATCTGCAAACATAGAGAACGGCTTTGCCGAAGGGATGCAATATCTGGTAACGCCAAATGCCCAAAATGCTATTCACAATATTGTGAACGACTTCCGCACGGGCATTCACTCTTTCACTATCATTGGTTCATACGGCACAGGTAAGTCGAGTTTCCTACTGGCTTTGGAGGCAGACTTGAAGAAGACAGGCAAGCAGAAGTATCTGTTAGATTCTAAGAATCTGTCTGATGCCAAGTCGTTTGAGATTATGAACATCTTGGGCGATTATGCTGAGATGTCAACGCTGCTGAGCAAGGCTCTAAACGTGGAAGGTAATAATACCAGCATTCTTGATAGCTTGAAGAATTACTATACTCAATGCCAGAAGAAAGGAAAGTTCCTACTGATAGTTGTTGACGAGTTTGGTAAGGTGCTGGAACATGCTGCTAAGAATAATCCAGAGAAGGAACTATATTTCTTGCAGAAGTTGTCGGAGTTGGTAAATGTTCCCACTCGTCAGATCATGCTGCTTACAACGCTTCATCAGAACTTTGGCGCATACGCTAAAGGGCTAACTGAAGAACAAGCCAACGAGTGGACTAAAGTCAAGGGACGCTTCAAGGAGATAACCTTTGTGGAGCCAGTAGAGCAATTGCTTTATCTTGCTTCTGCCCAATTGCAGGCAAGCAATGAGTTTAAGCCTTTCAATAATATCACAACCCTTTATGAGTTGGCCAAAGAGACACGTTATGTCTCAATGGACTTTCCACTGGATTCTGCTGTCCAGTTATATCCATTGGATCTTTTCTCTGCCTACACCATCACCACAGCCATTCAGCGATATGGCCAGAATGAGCGTTCGCTCTTCACGTTCTTGGCAGCCAAAGGTACTAACTCTATTTCTGAGTTCAAGCCAGCTGATCATCTGACATATAATCTGCAGAAGGTCTATGACTACGTGCTTTACAACTTCTATTCCTATCTGAAAGATGCCAATGCCGACTCTATGAGTTGGAGCACCATTCAGGTATCTATTGAACGTGTGGAAGGTCAGGATTGGAATAATGAAGAGGAAATGCTACAGGCTGTACAGTTGGTTAAGGCCATTGGCGTTCTAAACCTTTTTGGTACAGCCGGGTTTAAACTCACAGAAAGAAACCTAACAGACTATGCTCGTGAAGCAATGGCAATTGACAATGCCAAAGAAATCATTCAGAAACTGACTGCCAAGAAAATCATCCGCTTTGCAGCATATAAGGAGCGTCTGATATTATTTGAGGGAACTGACGTTGACCTTGAAGCAGAGATTCGTGAGGCAGGCATGATGGTGTCACGTCCTGTTACCTTTGTTGATGAACTAAATGTGTTCTTCAATCGCAGAATTTCTCCAGTTAAGGCCCATTTCTATCAGAAAGGTACACCAAGATTCTTTGACTATATGATTCGTGAAGAACCTTTGGATGCAGTACCTACTGGTGATACTGATGGCTACATAGAGCTTATATTCTCTTCGCACAAGAAAGCATTGGAGGAAATCAAAAAGTTCAGTTCAGAAACTGACCATGCTCTAATATTTGCCTACTTCACCAATACTGAAGACATCATAGACCACCTCTACAACATCAAGAAGTACATGTATCTTTTGGAGCGTGTTCTCGACAAGAACGATAGGGTTGCTGTGACTGAAATCCAGAAATTGAAGGAATACGAAGAGACCTTGCTCAATAAGGCCATCAGTGACAATCTCTTCTCATATAAGAATCGAGTCGTTTGGGTGTTTGCAGGTAAAGAGCAAAAAGTAGAATCCCATCGTGACTTCAACCAGTTGCTATCAAAGGTATGCGATAAAATATATAGTAAGACGCCAGTAATGGTTAATGAGCTATTTAACAAGCACAAACTCAGTGGTACCATAACGGCTGCTCGAAAGAGTTATCTTACCTATTTAACAGAGCATAATTCTGAGAGCGGAATGGGTTTCCCTGAAGACAAGTTTCCACCTGAAAAAACTATCTATTCATCGTTGCTGTTAAATACTGGCCTGCATCAGAATGGAGATTTCGCAGATGCACCTACTAACAAAGGATTTATGTCGTTGTGGAATGCTTGTGAAGAGTTCTTGAAGAGTTCTGAGAACAAAGCAAGGAAAATTTCGGAGCTGATAAAGTTACTATCTGCCCAGCCCTATAAGATGAAGCAAGGATTCTTGGAGTTTTGGATTCCTACTTATCTCTTCATCAAGCGTCAAGATTTTGCACTATACGATGCTTCGAAAGGTGCATTCATGCCTAATGTAAATATGGAGTTCTTCGATTTGCTCCAGAAGCATCCTGGCGACTTTGAAATCAAGAAGTTCGCTGTTGATGGTGTGAAGTTGGGGTTCTTCAATCAGTATCGTCGCTTCATCAATCTAGGCGATGAGTTCACCATTACTAATGCAAGTTTCATTGAGACCATCAAACCTTTCTTAAGTTTTTATGTACGGCTGGATGAATACACCAAACATACTCGCAAGTTTGACCACGAGTCAACAATGAAATTCCGCGATGTGTTAGCTAAGGCTAAAGACCCAGAAAAAGCTTTTTTCGAGGATTTGCCAGAAGCACTTGGCTTCACCCAAGAGAAACTGAAACAGGAAGAGTTTATCAATGAGTATGGCAGGATTATTCAGCGAGCTATCAGGGAACTGAGATTATGTTACTCTCAGTTGATTGATCGTATCGAGGCACGTTTGGTTGAAGAATTTGGCTTGCAGAGCTATGACTACTCAGACTATATTGTTGAAGTTCGTAAACGTCTGGGCCATGTGAAAGACTATCTGCTAACAGGAAAACAACGTGAGTTCTACCACCATGTGATGACTGAATATGACAATCGCACTCAGTGGTATCAGTCCATCTGCTACACCATTCTTGAACAGCGACTTGATGCATTAAGGGACGAGCAGGAAGATAAGTTGGCTGATGACTTAGTGTATCTATTCCGCGAATGCGAGAAATATTCAGATATTTCCCAAAGGGTGGGTGATGCTGAGAAGAACGAAGCATATTCCTTCGATATGGTGACCAGCAAGGGAACCAACGTAAGGACTCAGACATACGTGCTACCAGAGAAAGACAAGTCTAAAGCAGAAGACCTTGAAAAGAAAATCAGCAAACTGCTTTCTGGTGACAATAATATCGACGTTTGCACTCTGCTGTCGATACTTAATAAGAAGATGAATAAATGACAAAAGTAAGACACATATTAGGCATATCAGGCGGTAAGGATAGTGCAGCCCTCGCCATCTATCTGAAGAAGACATATCCATCGCTAAAGATTGAGTACTATAATTCAGATACAGGTTGTGAGTTGGCTGAAACAGAGACATTAATCAATCGTCTGGAAGCCTACTTGGGTAAGATAGAACGACTCAGAGCTGCTGAAGGAAGCCCTGAGCCAACACCTTTCCATCACTTCCTGAAGGCGATGGGCGGATTTCTGCCTTCGCCACAAGCTCGTTGGTGTACCAAGAAGATGAAATTGGACAAGTTTGAGGAATATGTGGGCGATGATTATGCTGTGTCGTATGTTGGCATTCGTGGTGATGAGGACAGAGATGGTTATATCTCTTCTAAGCCCAATATCCAGGCAATTTTCCCGTTCCGCAAGAATATCTGGAGTATTGATGTCATTAACAAGTTCCTGCACAATGAGAACTTAGATCAAATCGTTGAAATCTACGAAAGATTGTGTCCAGAGGGCTTCCTTAGGGATGAGATTTTAGATACGGTGAGGAAGCCCATCACGAAGCAGTTCTACTATTCGAAGAAAATGAATGCATTGCTTGACTATGATGTCAAACTTTTCAATCATGCTGTATTCGAGTTCTTGAAAACGACAGATTATCCAGTAGGAAAACTCGATGAGTTTCCCTTGCTTGATAATACAGATATATTGGTAAAGGACGACATTTTCCGTCTGCTGAGGGAGAGCGGTGTGGGTGTGCCAGCTTACTATGAGGAGATTCCTTTTGAAGTAGACGGCCAGACGGGCACCTATTGCCGCAGTCGTTCTGGTTGTTACTTCTGTTTCTTCCAACAGAAGATAGAATGGATCTGGCTCTATGAGCAGCATCCTGACCTCTTTAAGAAGGCGATGGAGTTTGAGAAAGACGGCTATACGTGGAATCAGAATGAGAGTCTTGCCGACTTGATTAAGCCTGAACGCATACGCCAAATAAAACTCGACATCATCCGTCGCCAGAAAGAAAGCTTGGCCAATAACAAGGGAACCACCCTTGCTGAAATCCTTGGCGATGATATCATGTGTACGAACTGCTTTATATAAACGCTTATGCTGTACGAGGTAGATTGGGCAGAGGATGGAACGTATGTACCAGGTGAAGAATACTCACCAGAACGCTTCTTCGATGATGGGCTGAAAAATAGCACAGAGTTTGACTTAAAACTGGGCTATTTCAGTTCTGCTGCAATTAGTGTGCTAGCAGAAGGCTTTGCTACGTTTATCTCACGAGGTGGCTATATGCGTCTCATCATCAACCATATTGTTTCGAAGAAGGACAAGGAAGCAATAACAAATGGCGTATTGGGAAATGTCATTGATTGTTCAGACCTCTCGAATTTCCAATATCTCAAGACAACGTTCAATGAGTATCAGGAGCAGTTCTTCCGTTGTCTGGCCTATATGATATCACAGAAACGTATCGACATCAGAATTATCAAGCCAAGAGGGCAAAAGGGAATTGCACATACCAAATCAGGCCAGTTTAGAGATGGTGACAGCATAACAGCTTTTACTGGTTCTGCCAATTTTACAATCAGTGGACTCTTCAATAATATCGAGGAGATAAAGATAGACAGAAGCGATTCTGTTGACAGAATGGTGCAGAAGAGAATTGAAAAGCAAAGAAAAGATTTTGATGCCATTATGTCCGGAGAGAAGAAAGGAATAGATTATCTCTCACCCAAGGATTTGGTAGAAGCAATAAGCACTAACTATGGCGATTCTGATATCGAAGAACTTCTTGATGTCGAAAAGAAACTGAGAGAGGTGAAAAAGCAGCATGACATTGTCGCTACTTCTGCACATGAGGACATAGCGCCCTCTATACCAAAGTTTCCATACGACAAACCACGAGAGTACCAGCAACTTGCTTTTGAGAATTGGAAGAACAATAATCAGCAAGGTTTATTTGCAATGGCAACAGGTACAGGTAAAACCATTACCTCACTGAACTGTCTGCTCGAGATATACAACAGAAACGGCTATTATAAAGCAATCATTCTCGTTCCAACGATTACCCTAGTGAACCAATGGGAAAAGGAATGTTGGAAATTCAATTTTGGGAATATCATCAAAGTGTATTCCAAAAACACTGAATGGCGTTCAAAGATTGAATTGTTGCAGATGACAGAGAAATATCGAAAGCCAAGTGAGCCAACTCAAAACTTTATCATTATTTCTACATACGCCTCCTTTGCTAGAGAGAATGTCTTTTCAATTCTGAATAGTTTTGAGAGAACTAAGGTATTGCTTATTGCAGATGAGGCCCATAATATGGGGTCACCCTCCATATTAAAACGACTTGGCACGATAAACTATTTGCGCCGTATAGGCCTCTCTGCTACACCAGAACGACAGTTTGATGATGATACTAACAAAAAGCTATATAGGTTCTTTGGGGCAGAAGAAAAGTTCACTTTTGAATATTCAATGGAAGAAGCCATCAAGAAGGGAGTCCTTTGCAAATACTATTATTATCCGCATCTGATTAAGTTGACGGATGAAGAAATGGCCAATTATATCGAATTGTCTGAGAAGATATCGAAATACTTCAATTATAACTCAGGGTTGTTCGATAAGAAAGACGAGATTCTGATGGGCCTTCTGTTGGCGCGAAAGCGCATCATTCATAAGGCAGTTAATAAACTTGGTGCTTTCAAGAATATAATTGAAGAACGTTATGAAAGGAACGGCAATTTGAAGTATTCACTGATTTATGTACCAGAAGGAAATAAACCTGATTATTTCTCTGATTCTGATATATTTGACAAGAGCGAGCTGGTGGCAGACGATGCTGTATCAGACCACCTGATAGACGTCTATACTGAAGCCGTCATGAAAATAGACAAATATATAACGGTAAGGAAATTCGTTTCTGGGCAGAAGGACAGAGACGCAATACTGGCAGACTTCGCCAAGGGCAGACTTCAAGTACTTACCTCCATGAAATGCTTGGATGAAGGTGTTGATGTGCCAAGAAGTGAACTGGCAATTTTTTGTGCCAGTACGGGAAATCCTCGCCAGTTCATCCAACGCCGTGGACGTGTTTTAAGGACGCATCCAGACAAGTACATGGCTGAAATACACGATTTGGTTGTGGCTCCAGAAGTCAGTACCACCTCATCAAGTTATAAAATGGAACAATCGCTATTAAAAGGCGAACTTATGAGAGTAAAGAACTTTTCCATGTTATCAGAAAATCCTTCTTATTCACAAATGGAGCTCAAATCTGTCATGGAGCATTATGGATTGAACATGTATAATAATGATCATATCGTATGACACAGAAAGACAAAATGCTGCGGATGGTCTTAGACGACCCTAAGCTGCGAGAAACTTATGACTATGCACCTGATGACTACGAAAGCATTTATGATGCTTTGAACTCTAACAATGCCATCGTTGTTGCTGTCGCAAAGATTATCAAAGAGCTGAATGGTTCTGATGATCCTTCTGAGCAAAAACGTGTTTACAAGACCATCTTTACCTACCTAAACAATAACTTGCTGGTATGATTATAAAGAACATAACTATTGAGAACTTCCGTAGCTATTATCGAGAGAATTCCATTGACGTGGGTAATGGCTTGACACTGATTATTGGTGCAAATGGCGACGGAAAAACAACTTTCTATGAAGCATTGGAATGGTTGTTTGACACCGTGGGCAATATGCCCAAGGTGGATACCAAGTATATCTCCAAGAAGAGGAGCTCTGAACTGATTGAGACAGATTCTGCCTATGTACGCGTGTCTATGACTTATGTGAACGACGGTAACGAGCGAACAGTACAAAAGTCCTTCAAATTCACAAAAAGTCTGAGTGGTGAAATATCCACATCAAACTATTCTCATGAGTTATTCATCCAGAATGGTGTTGAGAAAGATGTAAAGGAAGGCGAGCAGGCTATTAAGATGTTCGACAGGGACTTTGCGTCTTCCATTCGTAAGTATTGTCTGTTTAAAGGCGAACACGAACTAAACATCTTCAACAAAGAAGAGGCTATGAGTTACCTCGTGGAGACTTTTAGCCAGATTAGGGACTTTGACCCTTATCTGAAGTTTATGGGCGAAGCCAAGAAAATGGCTGAACTCGCCACAGACAATGCAATTAAAGCAGATAAGAAGAATACTACTGCTGCACAAAATCTTCGAAACAAGATAATAGAAGAAGAGAAACAAATAGGCAATTTCCAATCTGAGTTAAAACAGAAGTTGACGGATGCTGTGAACTTCCAGACACTTTTGGAAGACTTGGAAAAGAACAAGGAAGCCTCAAAGGATTTGGTAGATCTAAATGGTAGGTTGGAGAACTTAAAACTAACTAAAGACCAGATACAAAGAAGTATCAATGAGAACTATACATTCCGTCTCCTTGATGAAATGTGGATTCTGATGGGCTTTGAGCCGATTGCACAAGAGTATCGTGAATTTGTTGGTAAACTTGATCAGGAACAGAGACGTCAACAAAGCAAATATGATCAGGAGGTTGGCAAGAAGAAAATAGTTGCGCAAATCCAAAAGGAACTTAACGAAGGTAAGGTGCCACTTGCTATTAATGTGCCAGATGAGAACACCATGCGTGAGATGATTGACGACGAGTACTGTAAAGTATGTAACCGTCCTGCACCTAAAGGTTCTGACCCATACAATTTTATGAAAGCACGTCTTGAGCAATTTCTGGCTTCCCAAAAAGAGGATGAAGATGAAGAGGAGGAAGTTGTTCCATTATTTAAAACAGCCTTCATCAAGGAACTGTTAGATAGATACTCTATTCTGCATAACAACATGGGATTCCTGACAAAACTGGATGGTTACATTGACAAGGCTATTCGTGATAACCTAAAGAAACACGAAGAAGTTGAAAAATACACATCCAATATTGACAAGGATGAAGAACGTAAGAAACAGATCCTGGCTCAAACTGAGGGCTTGACAGAAGAGCAGCTAATATCTGCTTACCAAAATATATCAGAATGGTGGAAAGGCAGAGTTGATGCAGAACGTCAATCTGAAATTCTTAAGACTAAGATTGCCAACCATCAAGCAAAATTAGAAGAATATCAGGAAGAGTATTCCAAAATTTCAGAAGAATCATCTGCAGCCATGTACGGTAGAAGTAGCCAGGCTATAAGACGAATCCTTGATGCCTTTACTGGTGCAAAGCGTCGTAACAAGCGTGATTTCCTCAACCAACTGGAAGCTGCTGCCAACGAATATCTCGCATTACTGAATAAGGGCGACTTCAGAGGTTATGCACAAATCGTAGAGAAGCAGGATAATAGCGCAGAGATTATTCTGATTGATACGGATGGCACTCGAATCTACAATCCAAACACAGCATTGAAAACCACTATGTATATGTCTCTGCTGTTTGCTGTTGCAAAGCTGACAACCATTAAGCATGAGAATGACTATCCTCTGATATTCGATGCACCTACATCGTCATTCACAGCAGCAAAAGAGAGCGATTTCTTTGGAGTAATTGCTGGTATTAATAAGCAGACTATTATTGTCACTAAGAGTTTCTTAATAGAAGATGCTGATGGCAATTCAAAATTAGACAAGGAACGCCTGAAGGAGATTGACGCGAAGAAGTATCGAATTGAGAAAAAGCGTCCATTTGATGAAAAGGATCTCTCGACAATTCAAACAACTGTAGAATCTATTTAAAACGACAAGGTATGGCACTTAACGATAATAAATACAATCAGGATGCTTTCACACGCATCTTTGACGTGTGGGCAAGAAAGACTCCGTCATACGAAAAGCATTATGAGCAGGAAGTCATAAAGGTTATATCTGATTTTGGAAAGGGAACAAATGAAGCATCTGATGCTAAGGGTAAAATCCTTGGTGCAGGATACGAACCTCTTATTATGGCCTTCTTTATTGGCTTGTACAGCAATAAAAAGGTACCGTTTGATCAATATGCAGATATAAAGGATTTGGGACAGCCCATTCAGTTCTGGGGAAACTTGGATTCAAAGAAAGGAAGAAGAGCGTATCCCAGATTAAAGGAGTATATCTTCATTGCTCTTGTAGCAAGGACACCAGAGATTGATTGGATAGCATTAGACAAAGGGAAGTGGACTATTAATGAAACAGTTGCTTTGTTGATGTCAACGATGGAAGAGTACATTAATTATGGATTGGCGATTATTGCAGACAAATTGAAAGAGGATGAAAGCTATTTCTACAACAAGAATTCCTTCATCGATATTTTCAAGGAATTGACTCATCCAATAGTAGAATCAGAGAAGGTGGTTTCTGAAGATATACCAGAATCCTTGTGACATGAAAAAGTGGCAAATTCACAACAGAGTTTGTCACTTTTTCTTTGTTTATATACTTACCTATCATTTTTTTCGTATCTTTGCCCTCGCAAACCAATAGCAAAGGACTATGAACAGAATGATTCAATTCTTCAGTTACGAGCAGTGCTACCAGCATTACACTAAGCGGATAATGAATATCAGGCAGGCAAAGATACATGGTGAGACTATTGTGGCGAAGCCTGTGCTGCTAGTGGCCATCATTGATGGCATTGATGCAAATGTGTTCAGGAATAACCAATTCACTATTAATGACTGGCTTGAAGGGCGATACAATATGCTAATGTCGCAATATGCCAAGAATTCGCAGTTTGACGATAAGACTACTATTGACAAGCCTTTCTGGCATTTGGAAACTGATGGATTCTGGCACCTCAGCTATCAGGGTGAACGACTTAGTAAAGGTCATACACCATCGAAAGCCTGGTTGAAAGAGGATGTGGATTATGCTTATTTCGATGAACCTCTGTGGATATTGCTTCAGAACAAAGTGTGGCGCACGAAACTACGTGACTATATCATTGAGCATAAGTTGACAGATGATTTCTGGAATGGTAAGATGGCAGTTGAAGGATTTGGCATACTTGCGGCAATATTGTTGGCGGCATAAGAGTATAAACAAAAATATATGCAATCCCCCCTCCAAGAGCAGACGAAAGTGGGAATTTCTGATATTGAGATTGGCTTTCAACTAATAATTACTAATCGATTGTCTGTCATGTCGTAGCTAACGGGACGGGCGAAGCTGATAGCCCTACCATCAAAGACGGCTGAGACATCAATGCCACGACGTTGGAACTCGTCAAGGAGTGCCTGGTCGTGGTAGGCTCTCATAGAGGACCAGCCTCGGCTTTGCACCTGGGCGTTGAAAACTGTGACTAGCTCGGGAATCTGCATGTCTGCGAATTGCAGAGCGAATTTAATGTAATAAATGTTTTGTTGCATAACTTGGAATGATTTTGAAGTGAATACTATTGCTTCCACATCGTACTGACCACCGTGGCGCTTATGCTATTGCTCGGTTGGCGAGTCCATCCGAAGATGACTGCTCTTGATGCTTTCGGGTGCAAAAATACAAAAATTCAGCAAAATATCCAATTCTTTCTTGGGTAAAATTGACTGAAAATGCAAAAAAGATACGAAAAAGTTTGGCGGTTTGTGAAAATATGTATAATTTTGCCGCCGTTTTTCAAATTTATGTAAACAAGGAGCAATGCTACAACAAAGAATGAACATATCAATACTGTTACCACTCCAGGGCAAAGAGAGCTTTGGAGGCTTCTGCTATGTTCATACGAACGACTCGATGAGTATTGCAGCACGTGACTGGTACACGAACACTTTCCAACGAACATCATCA
>Ga0256404_1011301_pt1 | contig 12022 bp, 7 predicted proteins | sample RumenRJG_01DNA_FD_185990 | JGI IMG/M metagenome (GOLD analysis project Ga0256404, IMG submission 185990) | Bovine rumen microbial communities from Lethbridge, Alberta, Canada - RJG_01 | ecosystem: Host-associated > Mammals > Digestive system > Stomach > Rumen | place: Canada: Alberta | collected... | reverse complement strand
TCAGGTAGCAGACAGTGATCTGGATGCGGAACCGTCTGATGACGAGGTGGTTTTTGATGCGGACCAGTTCTCCGTCTATGCTGTAGTTTATACTGTGGATTTCCATTGGGAAGTAAACGGCAAAATGTACGATTTCAGCATGCCTGGAGGCGGATTTGTGTCATTCCACAACCTCATAGAAGTGCTGGGTATATTTGATGGTACAAACAACACTGATATTGACGAATTCCTTGCGGATGTCGAGAGCGTAGAGTTCAGTGATCCGGGTCTGGTGAGTGTCAGCAAGGTAGAAGAGAGCACCACGGTCGGGGCAATTAAGGACGACTTTTGCTTAGAGTGCGAATATTCTGCGGAATTGACGGAGGAGCAGATTGCGGAGATCAATGCGACGGAAGTTCAAGCTGGGGACTGGGCACTGATTTCGCTGAAAGCATTTAATACGGAAGAAAGCCTGACTGTGACCATGAAGGATGGGGAACAGTTTGTGGTGAAGGTAACGGATGCGCAGATCCAGAAGGATTATATCAGTGCATCAGGAGAGACTTATACCATCACGGTGATCTATGATGAAAATGCTGAGATTCCGGACGGAGCAGATCTGAAGGTCAGAGAAATTGAGGCCGGTACTGAAGACTATCAGGGATATCTGAATGATTCAGCAACAGAACTTGGTGTGGATAGAGATGACGTTTCCTTTGCACGATTCTTTGATATTGAAATTGTTGATAAGAAAGGGAAAAAGGTAGAGCCGAAGACACCTGTACAGGTGAAGATTGGGTATAAAGAGGCGGTAGAAACTGATACATTTACGAGTATTATTCACTTTGCGGAAGACGGAACTGAGGTAATTAGCGATCTTGAATTAAGTGAGGATGGGAAAACCATCACTTATGAACAGGACAGTTTCTCTGTAACCGGAACAATTCAAACCGGAAACCCGACAAATGGTGGAATCTATATGGTGCTTGTCGAGTACAACGGGAAGCACTATATGGTCAATAATGACGGCACATTATCAGAGATCGAATATGGCAAAGATGCAAGCGGCACGATTGATGATACAAAGGTAGCCGTCGAATATCCGATGTTCTGGACGTATTACTATGATCGCGGCGGACATTTGCGCTTTGCATCTGAAGCATCCGGCTTTAACGCAGACCAGACTGCTTCCGGATATTATTACAAGTACATTGATCCAAATTCTGCGGATGGCATCATTGAAGAGCATAAGAATGGAAATGCTGACAACCTGCTTAGCGATACTGTGATCACCTATCATGACAATTCCATTTCGAATGCCAGTTATAACAAATATATTGGCGTTGTAAATGATGGTGGTGTTCTCCGGATAAGTGGTAATGTAGATGCGAATAATGCGGCGAGGATTGAACTGGCAACACCTTCAAATGTATTGCCATCGGATCCCTTGAAGCATAGTGTCAATCATATAGATATTGGTTTTGACGCATCGGCTACGGTTACGGTTCCTGTAGCGTATGGTGATTATACATTAAGAGATTCTAATGGGAATGTTATCAGGAGCATAACCGTGGATCAGGATCATCTGCTTGATGTAACGGTAGAGGCTGGGAAAAATAAAGAAAATGAAATCATCATCCTGCCGGATGACATGAAGGCAGCGGAGATCAAGGCATATAGGCAATCTGATTACAATCAGTATAAGGACAATCCAGAGGAACTGGCACGTCACGAGCTAAATGATGCTTTCTATATTACAGGATACTCTCAGAACAATACTACTGATTACAGTGAGATGCAGGTTCGAGTAGAGGGCTCCTTTAAGGTGGCGACAGACATCTCTGATGCAAACTGGGGATACTATTGGGATTGGAATTATATAAACCAAGTGAAACAACAACGCCTGAATCACCAAGTCGAATATGTCGTGACACTAAATAAGACAGTTGAGCTTCCCCTCACCATTGATGGGTACCAGCTCTACGATCAGGACGGTATTCCAATGTCAGTCACGGTTAATATCCCGTTAAAGGATAGCTTTACATACTGGGATACAAGGAACGAGTGCCCGCCTGTTCAATGGGATTGGGCAAACTGGCAGAGCGGTGACATTGCAACGCATGGTATGAGTGGTATGGACTTCCGTCTGGATGGCGGAAATGTAGAAGTGAGAGCGGATATCGTTGCCCTTAACATTACGAAATACATTGAGGATACGAATGGCAATCTGATTGCGGTCGGCTCTTCTGTGAGCAATTCGTTTGAGATTTATAAGGATGCGGACGGCAATCCGGACACTGTAAAGACCTTAGGAGAAGAGAATGTAAATTACAACGATTATGCATTTCTTCATAGCAGAGAGACAACGATAGGAGTCGGAGAATCTCAGAATGTTGTGCACGATTATCAGGTAACTCCGGGCATGTATTACATACGAGAAAATCCGGACTCGATCCAAAAGACCATTACGGACACTTCCGGTCAGGAGTGGCAGTATAAAGCCACGGAAATTCAGACCGAATGGGTGTGGCGTGAAGGCGATTATATCACCCAGGATGACAAGGGAAGACTGACAAAAGTACATAAAAGCGACACATATACCGGTAAGGATTCGGATACCTATAATGCTATTCCGGATGTACTTGGCAGTTATAAGAATAATGAAGGAGGCGACGAATTTAACGGCTTCCTGGAATTCTATGTCATCAATAAATATGAAAAGGTTCAGGGAGATATTCCAGAACCAAGTCAGGATTCCATGAATATTCAATTGGATAAGAAGTGGGATGATAATGGAGATACAGATGAGCCGGACGGCGACGCGAGTGTTCCGTTCACACTGCATCAGGTAAAAAAGACAACTGTTGAAGGGTCTGGCAGCGGACAGGCATCAGGAATCAAGGTCGTTTTATATGATACAAACGGAACGTCTGTATTGGCAACCGGTTATGCAAATGTTGATGACACGCTTAGTTTAAGCTTTACCACTAATGGTGGATATAAAGATGGACATATACAGATTAAGAATATTGTATCTTCATGGGGACAATCGACACCAACATGGAAGAATATAGGAAGTTATCCCGTTACTGGTTATACACAAAAGGATTATGTACAAACAGATGCGAATGGTAATATTAGTCAAAACATGTCTTATGTTGTCAAAGAAGCAGATGTGTTTGATGGTCAGATATCGTTTAAACTAAGTGACGGCTCTTCATTATCCGGCAATTTTTCCAGCGCCCCTACCTGGGTTGGAGCTAATGGCAGCGGAGGAAGTTCTTCACAAACAACTACCGAGGTGGACCCGGAGGGTTCCGGATACCCTAAGACGATCAACCTTTCCAATACAGCGGGCTGGTCATACATCTTCCAGAATCTGCCGACAAAGGAAACCATACCGGCAGAGAATAAAACAATTGAATACAGCTATTACCTGGTGGAAGGAACACCGACCGGGTCGGCTGCAGATTTTACAAGTCCGGAATACAAAGTCTATCTGGATGAGGAAGGCACACAACAAGATGAGAAGGACGCCTCCGATGCAAACAATGCAATCACAGGAAGCGGAATTACGAAATATGTTGAAGTAACCAATAAAAAAGCGACTCTCACCGTGAAAAAAGAGTGGCTTGGAGAGGAAGAGACAGACGCATATCCTCCAATTAAATTCAAGCTTTATCAGGGCGTGAAGAGCGGAAACGGTGTTGATGCAGGACAGGAATGTACGGCGGAAACGAATGTTCCAAAGGATGCTAACGGCTATTACACGATCAGCGCGGAGAGTGGCTGGCAGGTAGAGTTCACCAATCTGCCGACGACCATGGATGATAACGGAATGCCGGTAGACGTTGGATACTATGTTCAGGAGTTTGATCCGGGTGACGGAACAAACTGGTTTTCCAAGGTCACCGTGAGTTATATGAGTTCCACTGGAAATAGCGGAACGAGTCCTCAGGCCGGGGGCATTGCGGATAATAATGGTACCCTTACCATTATCAACAAACTGCCAACCTATGCGCAGATCACAATTATTAAGCAGTGGTTTGAAAACAACAACGGGAGCTGGAATAACGTATCGGGAGATGCTTCCAAAACCAGCAATTATGCATTCGGCTTCATCGTGCAGCGAAAGGTAGAAGTCCTTGACGCAAATGATCAAAAGACAGGTGAGGTGTTTGATTTCGAGGACTATGGCAGCGAAATTGTGGTCTCTCAAGACAAGGTTCTCGTAAATGATAACGAGTTTAATGTGGAGAGCCAGGGATCGATTTGGCAGTATCGCATTCAGGGAAGCGGTGATATAAACAGGCATGAGAATGATCTTGTTAAAACCGGATATTACGAAAAAGAGGATGGGTCGAAAGTATGGGCAGAGTTCTCCTATCGGTTTATGGAAACAAACGCGTACGATCTTAGCACCGTAGTCAGTGGGGAAACTGTCAAAGACAGATCTGAATGGCAGACACTTCCGTGGAATCCGAAATATGAGAATTCCGGAACGCAGACCACAATCAGCAATTATCCGATTGGTGAAATCGATGTAACAAAGATTTGGGAGAATGAAGATCCGGATCTGGAGATAGGAAGCAAAGTCTATTTCAAGGTGTATCGGGACGACGTAGACATCACTTCGGATATCGTTGAGCATCCGGCAAACTACGGGTTATATTCGAACCAGGTATTTACGGATGGGAATGTAGCTCACGATTCAATTATGCTGACATATGATGGCACCAAATGGGAAACGATACGAGTTCAGGGATTGCCGATCCTTACGGAAAATTCTTCCCAGTATCAATATAAGATCCGGGAGATTGGTTACAGCGACAGGGCCAACAACGATTTCTGGGATGTTTCAACTTTCCTGCAAGGCTACATTGTTGATAATGGTTCGCTGACGAATCCTGATACTCAGGGAAAAAGTCAGGCGGTAAATTCAGCTGCTCCGTTTAATACGGTCACGATTGAGAATAAGTATATCAAGACGGAAACGGAATACGAGTTTACAAAAGTTTGGCAGGATCCTTTCGGCGATGGTACAGGCTGGCAGGCTCCAATTACGGTTACTCTTTACCAGACCAAAGGCGATGTCGCAGCGGGAACAGACACGCCTACAGGGAAAACGGCAACCTTTACGATTAACCCATATGGGATAGACGAACAGGGACAGCCGATTTCAAGAGAATTTACTTTTGACGGCAAGACATATGAATGGAGTATGATAGTTTCTCACGAGGGAGCTTATTATACTTTCGGGATTGAGCACCTGCCATATAAGGACGGGAATGATGTGCTGTCATATTATGTGACAGAAAATTCGCTCGGAGGGTATTTGACCAGTTATGCATTCAAGGCAAATGAAGATGATCCTGATCTGACGATAAAGACATCAACGACGAATCAGGAAAAAAACAATCGTGCCTTGGATGGGCAGTATATTATTAACAAACAGCCGGGGGTCGAATTACCTGCCACCGGCGGCCCCGGCACAAGGCTCTTCACGATCCTCGGAAGCATCCTCGTGATGTTTGCGGGAGTGATGTTGTGGAGGAGACGGAGAACAATTTAACAACGACACAGAGAAGCTGGTCTCAGAAATGGGATCGGCTTTTCTTTTGGGGAGAGGTTAGGTATAGCTAACCATAGAATCGGTATTTTCAAATTGAAACAGGTAGCTGGTTGTGATATAATGTAAAAGTCAGTTAACACGCATTTTTTAGAGGAGAATCAAGATGCCGAGAGCAAAAAAAGATGGTGTCTATCTTAATGTTCGCATTGAGACCCCAATATATAGAAAACTTCAGGAAGTATGTGCAGAAGCCGGACAGCTGAAGACCACAGTGGTCGAGCGTGCCCTGGTTGCATACTTTGAGGAATACGACCGGAAACAGGAAATACTGCGCAAGCATGATAAGGATGAGTGATCATCAGATTTTGAGGTGATAAAGAATGGCAGGAAAGACAAGCGGGAATGTGAACTTATCCGCTGCCAAGACAGCTAAGAAAGATGAATTCTACACACAGCTGACGGATATCGAGAAGGAGATGCGCTATTACAGGAAGCATTTCAAGGGGAAGACTGTGCTTTGTAATTGCGATGATCCATTCGAAAGCAATTTCTTCAAGTACTTTGTCTTGAATTTCAATCGTCTGGGTCTTAAGAAGTTGATCGCGACGTGTTATACCGGCTCACCGATTGCTAACAAGCAGCTTTCTATTTTCGACATTCTTGGGGAGGAGGAAGAAAATCAGAACAAGCCTTATAAGGCTGTCGTCACCACCGTTTATGATAAGACCGGTGACGGCGGAGTGGATATGCTGGATGTTGCAGAGCTGTTCAAGTCTGGAGAGAATGAACTGACAGAGCTTAAGGGAGACGGGGATTTCCGTTCTCAGGAATGTCTGGATCTTTTGGACGAGGCAGATATTGTGGTAACGAATCCGCCTTTCTCGCTGTTCCGTGAGTATATCGGCGTCCTTGTGGAACACCGGAAGAAGTTCATTATCATTGGCAACGTAAATGCTGTGAAGTACAGAGAGACATTCCCGCTGATAATGAATAACGAGTTATGGCTTGGGGCAAGTATTCACTCGGGCGACAGAGCATTTTTCGTTCCCGATGATTATCCCCTTGACGCAGCGTCTTGCGGGATTGATGAAGCAACTGGAAGAAAGTACATTCGAGTAAAAGGTGTTCGCTGGTTTACGAACCTTGATATAAAACAGCGCCATGAGGAATTGATCCTGGTAAAGAGATACGACCCGGAGTACTATAAGCGATTTGACAATTACGATGCAATAATTGTTGACAGCGTTGCAGATATCCCGTGCGACTACAGTGATGTGATGGGCGTGCCTATTACATTTCTGGACAAGTATAATCCTGGTCAGTTCGATATTATTGGCAGAACGGGAAATATAGAATGGGCTACAACAGAATGCACTTTCTTCACTCCGCCCTCCGAAGAAATGCAAACCAAGTATAAGAAGCAGAATAAGACTTGGCGTGTGCAGAACGGTTATTATGTTACAGAGGACGGAATCGCTCACACGGTGTATGATAGATTTTTTATCCGCAACAAACACCCGGAAGAGCCGAAGGGAGCAGTAAGCCATGCAGATTGATGAATTGAAAGTGACCGTCGGTGAGGTCTGCGAGGGGTATTTTAACGATGCCGAGGAAGGCGTTGTCGGCTACGACGAGCGCCTTGATATCCGCCCGAAATACCAGCGGGAGTTTGTCTATAAGGATGCGCAGCGCGATGAGGTAATCCGCACCGTCATGAAGGGACTGCCGCTGAATGTCATCTACTGGTGCAAAGTCAAAAAGGATGACGGCAGCGACGGCTTTGAGGTTCTGGACGGACAACAGCGTACCATTTCCCTCTGTGAATATGTTGACGGCTCTTTCTCGGTGGATGACAAGTATTTCTATAACTTGCCGTCCGATCAGAAAAAGAAGATCCTCGATTATCCGCTCTTCGTTTATGTCTGCGATGGTACAGATTCCGAGAAGCTGGACTGGTTCCGCATTATCAACATTGCAGGGGAGCAGCTGACAGATCAGGAACTTCGGAATGCGGTCTATGCCGGATCATGGACATCTGATGCGAAACGGTATTTTTCCAAGACCGGTTGTGCCGCCGGGACGCTGGCGGATGATTATCTGAAAGGCGCTTCAATCCGGCAGGAGTATCTCGAAACGGCGATCTATTGGGCGGCAAGTGCTGAGGGAAAGACAATCGAAGCCTATATGGCAGAGCACCAGAATGATCCCAGTGCCGTACAGCTTTGGAATTACTTCCGGTCAGTAATTGACTGGGTTCAGGCAATCTTCCCGAAAAAGCGCCGCGAGATGAAGGGCTTGCCGTGGGGATTGTTTTATAACACACACGGAAAGAGGACAGACCTTGACCCGAAGAAGCTGGAACTTGAAATCCAGCGGCTGATGGGTGATGAGGATGTCACCCGGAAATCAGGGATTTATGAATATCTGCTGACCGGCGATGAACGCAAGCTGTCGATCCGGCAGTTCGATATGCGTGACCGGCTGGCAGCTTATGCCGCACAGCTGAATAAATGTGCGATCTGCGGGAAGAAATTTGAATTTGAGCAGATGCAGGCGGATCACATTATCCCATGGAGCAGAGGCGGCAAGAGCACGCCGGATAACTGCCAGATGCTGTGCACGAAATGCAATCTGGCAAAAAGTAACCACTGATTGGTGGAACACAGTTGATGAAGCTTATGATCAAATTCAATGTAGCCGTATCGGTAGATCATGTCTATGAAGTCAAAAGAATTGATACTGATTTCTTCAATGAAGGTCTGTGATTAAAATACAGCCGGGAAGAAGGTGCATTAGGTGCGGGTGATCTTAAACTATAAATCGCTTTATGAAGCAGTGAAGGTAGGCGTAACCAATGATGGCTATACGCCCGTTACCCGCATGCTCTTTTTTCCTGTTTTCGATCCCAAGGGCGATATTCAACCATGCGATGAAAACGGTGTTCCCTATGAAGTCGACACAAAGAATGCCAATGCATGGTGCAAGGGAGAAGATAATATTCCCATAAGCATCAAAACAGCTGTTGGGAAGAAATCTACCCTGGAAGCCCTTATCAATTATTACAAATCGAAACAGTTCACAGATCAGCTATATGAAGCTACCGAAGACGAAATGTATGAGGCGGTGGTAAGCCTGGTCACGAATTGTGAAGATGTCAGCGAGACGGCAAAGAAGGCCCTTCTGAAAGTATACAATTCGGGAGAAAAACTGGAGTTCCTCGCCAGAGTGTTCCAGAGAGCTGTTCGCGGGGAGAATAAGGTTGTATCCAAGCGTAGAAAGAAAAAAGCAGCGGATACGGATGCTGATTCCGTCACAGAGTTCAATACGCTGGTAAGGAAGAAGAAACCTCGGGTCAAAGTACCAAAGAAAGTACAGCCGCCCGAGCTGAACTATGTAACCCAACTTTATCTCGCATATAAGTCTGCGACGGGGAAGGCTATTACAAAGCCGGAAGATCTTGATCCGTTAGATTACAGAGAGCATTTCGAGCATCAGCGGAAGACCTTTTACATGGCAGAGACCGTGCATAGTGAAATCAGAGATTCGGTCATGCCAAATGAGCCTGATCCATTTGAGGAATTGAAGGAAGAAATCGATACGGGTATTTTCGAGGTAAAGAGAGCGACTTATAAAAACGCTGTTCTGAAGGTAGATGCCGTAGTGGGCAAGGCTGCTGAATTATCAATCTCCTCTATGGTGGACGACGCGACAAATCACTGGATTGGCGTAGGAGAAAAGAAGGGCGTCTGCCATATGCTTGTGAATGAAGAAAGGCTGAAATGGGTGGAAGCATGACGGACAGCATTTTTAATTCCACTTTTGAATTTGAGTTGCGGGTACTATTGTTGCTATCCGCAGCAAGGAAAAAAGCGTTTGCCATTGAAAGAATTGTATCCCTTGATTTCATAGTCTGTTACGCCGGAAATTTCCAAATGCCATACTTGAATCCGCAGGGGGATAACCAGTACATGTTCTCAGAGCTGGCAAGCCGCCGAGAGCATATCAGGGATGCCATCAAAAGTCTTGTTATGCAGGGGCTGATAGATGTATCCCTCGATAATGGGTATGTTTTCAATATTTCTGAGGCCGGGAGCACCTTTATCAAGAAACTGAAAAGCGAATATGCAACACAGTATAAGAAGATTGCTGCCGATGCAATAAAACAGTTCAAAAACTATTCTGACCTGGAATTGGATCGCATGCTGCATGAAAGTTCCGTGAAGGCAGTAAAGGGAGGCCGCTGATGTACTACATAAAGAGAATCATAATCACCAGCGAGGGCAAGGATGGAGAGAAAGTAATATCAGGGCTGGATCTCAAGCCCGGTCTCAATATTGTTTATGGCCCCTCTAATACAGGTAAGACGCATGTGCTGGATTGTATCGATTTCATGCTTGGCGGTGATGCTAAGAGGTTATATAAAAAAGAACTGAAGATTAAAGCTGTCTCCATGTTTATTGATTCTGACGGCGCAGAGCTGACGATGCACCGTGAGCTGGCAGAGGAGACAAAGTCTGATATTGTTGTTTCCAGTAAAGTCGCGGGCATAGCTCCCGGAACCTATACTGCAAATAATCAGCCTACCAAAGAGAAGGACACGATTGGCTCTCTGTGGCTGAAGCTGATGGGCATCCATGAAGAAGTCAAGATCATAAAGCAGATCGAAGATGCCCAGTGGCAGCGTCTGACTGTCCGGACATTCTACCATATGTTTGTCATTAATGAAAACAGAATATCGGGAGAAAACAGTATCCTGAAAAGTGGGACGACTTGGACAAATAACATCCCCGTACCGACTATTACAGCTCTGATCTATCTTCTGACGGAGAAAAATTATATTGTCCCCGGAGAGAAGCAGCAGACACCTAAAGCAACTGTAAAAATAAAACGTGCTGCGGCAAAGCAAATAGTCGATGGAAGCATGGAGGCCATTAAAGAAAAGGAATCCCTCGGTATTCAGGAAGAGGAAACCCTGTCTGCATCTGAAATTCAGCAGGAAATCAATAACCTTCTTGAAGAAATCAGCGCTGCGGAAGATTCCCTGAAGCAGACGACAGAACATGATGAAGAGATTTCTGAACTGATTATAGGTTTGACCAAGAGCATATCGGAAAGCACGGTGCTGAAGGGGAGGTATGATGCACTGCGTACCAGGTATGAGGCCGATATGCGCAGGCTGACATTTATCGCGGAAGCAGACCTTCATAAAGACAGTATTCCCAAAATTGAAAGATGTCCGTTTTGTAATGGAGAACTGCCAAAAGAGAAAACACAGTCTTGTCTGGATGCGGCAATTGCGGAGGCGGATAAGATAGAGCTCCGGATTAAGGATCTGCAATCTGCAGATGAAGCACTAACATATGAAATTGATCGCCTGCAAAGAAGAAGAGACGGTTATGTCCGGGAGCAACAGCAGGTGCAATCTTCGATCCGGGGAGAGCTGCGTCCACAAGTAGATGCCCTTCGGGAAAGGTTGGTGAGATATACAGTGGCCTTGGAACGGGCAAAGGCCAAAGAAATGGTCAGGTACTTCTCAGAAGTCTTAAATGATCAGCTTCTTAAACTGCACAATGAAGATGGGGATCTCGCTCTGAATTTTGATGTCAGGGCAAAGATACGTGAAGAACTGCAAAAGCCAATGGAGAAGCTGCTGACAGAGATACTCGAAAAATGCAAATACGAGAATTATGTTGGATCGCGTTTTGATGAGGATCTTTGTGATGTGGTTGTAAATGGCAGTGAGAAGATGACACAAGGACAGGGTTTCCGTGCATTCCTGAATACGGTAGTTGCATTAGCTGTGCAGGAACTTATGAATCAGTTCAATCTGCACAAGACGCATCTGCTGGTAATGGATTCACCAATCCTGTCATTAAAAGAACGAGGTGAGGATATCGGTACTGAGATTACATCGGACAGTATGCGCGGGGCATTGTTCAAGTATATGGTAGAACATGAAACAGACCGGCAGACGATTGTTCTTGAAAATACAATTCCTGCAATTGATTATAAAGATGCCAGATTAATCCACTTCACCCGGACAGTAGGTGAAGGAAGATACGGGTTGATCGAAGGATACACAGAATAATATTGATTTTTCATGCGGGCCACTCCGAAAGGGGTGGCCTATTTTTTTGCCCGCATCCGAAAAAAGCGTGCGGATTTTACACCGCATTGCACCGCTTTGCCCGGATGTTGGGCGTTTTCTTTTTTTGTAAGCTATCAATGTAAAAACCTCAGGGTTTTACTGAACACTACTTGCAATCCAGGGATCTGGGATTGGGGTAAGTGGTGCACTTGGCGAGGTTAAAACTCCCCGGCCATAAAACCAGAATTACAAATATTCTCAATGTCCGAATAGCGCTATAAGGACGGCGGGAGCACAGAAGTTTAGAGATGGCACAGTTTATGACTGGCCGCTTTGAACGAAGATGCACCTACCGTTACTTTGTGCGCTCTTTTTTGCGCCAG
>Ga0256404_1011298_pt1 | contig 12025 bp, 11 predicted proteins | sample RumenRJG_01DNA_FD_185990 | JGI IMG/M metagenome (GOLD analysis project Ga0256404, IMG submission 185990) | Bovine rumen microbial communities from Lethbridge, Alberta, Canada - RJG_01 | ecosystem: Host-associated > Mammals > Digestive system > Stomach > Rumen | place: Canada: Alberta | collected... | reverse complement strand
TGTGTCTGCATTGTCCTTGCAGATTGCCTTCAGCTGCGACTGTGCCTGCAGCACCAGACAGGCAGAGATCTCACGGCTGCGGATGGTCGCCGCCAGCTTTTCCAGATTCGCGATCTGACTGATGTTTGCTGCTTCATCAATCAGACACCGCACATGCACCGGCAGACGCCCGCCGTATACATCGTCCGCCTTCTCACACATCTGCGTGCAGATCATGGCGATCAGAAAGCTGAAAGTGGCATCGTTATCGGACATGATCAGGGACAATGCTGTCTTCCGGTCTCCCAGCGTATCCAGCAGTGCCTGCTTATAGCCGCGGCCTTTGAGAAAACCGATGGCAGTCTGATACAGTGCCAGTCCACTTTTCTGCTTCGCCAGCCGGCACGGACAAAGAACTTCTTCAGCACTGCACTGCCGTTTCCATAATTCATGAAGGCAAATGTGCCAATTACATCGTTTCCATCAACGGCAAGCCAGAAGTGCCTGCCGTCTTTCTCATAACAGGCAGTTATATCCAGCAGATCTAGCTGCTCTTCTATGGGCAGATTAATTCTGCCGGCTTCCTTCCGCTGCCGGAGCTGCAGATCCGCTTTCTGCAGCCGTCGTTATATTTCAGGACCGCACGGCACTGCTGAACCTGTATTGATTTTTCCCCCCGGCAGATTCGTATCGGCCCGGATGCAGGAAATCATTACTCTCCGTATTGCTTAAGTTCAGCCCTGAGGTCATCAAGATGTTCCTGTCTCAGCGTGCGCGGTGAAATGCCGTATTTCACGCAAAGGGCTGCCGCTGTGCCCGTTACGACTCCATGATGCCCGCAGTTGCCCATGAGCTTGACTGTGGAGCTTGCGATATGCGTCGCACTGATATGTTTTCCCGCACATAACAGGTTGTCGATGTCAGCAGAATAAAGACACCCGAAAGGCACTGTATAAGGCTTGAAATCACGTTCCACCCATTTCCAGCTGCCGAGGCGGAAGTCATATTTCGGATTGCCCGGATAATGCAGGCAGAAAGCCCCCGCATTTTCCACGATCGCATCCGGAAAATCCGTATGATTCCTGATGTCGTTTTCTGTGAGCAGAGAGTCTCCGAGATAATTGCGGAAAGCTCCTGTCGCAAGCACATTTCCGAGATGTGCGAGCTTCAGGTTTCTGTATTTTTGCGGTTCTTTATTTCTAACATTTATATAAGTTCCTATGATCGCACAGAACAGGTGATCCCTGATTTCTTCCTTGCACATATACGGATCAAGCCACTGCCCGTATTCCCAGAAGTGCGATTTTGTCAGGTTCATGGCATTGTCCCAGCCGCCGTCTTTTCTTTTCCGGGGCTGTACCTTCTCGGGGCCGACATAAGGTCCGGGCTGATTCTCATACGGCCCCTGGCCGCACAGACATGTGACGCGGCCGATCTGACCGCCAAGGTCGGAATAATCCTTTGCGACTTTTACCGCCCAGGGGGCGTCCGGGAAATCGACCGGCTCTTTCTCCATTTCTGTACGGAAAAGCACGGTATTGCCGTGATGCATGCCGTCAGCATGGTCAGGAGCGAGGCTTTCTCCGAAGTCAGATCTGCTCTCCTGCCCTTCCAGTGTCGCAGCGCCGCTCAGCACGCCGAGAATGGCTCGCCCGCTGCAGTCAATGAACATTTTTCCGCGAAAGCGGGTTTCTTTATTCGTCTTTACGTTGACAGCATCCACGGAAACGATCTTTCTTCCGTCACAGTGCACTGCATATACATGTTCGCTCAGAAATACATCACAGCTGTCAAGTTCATGCAGAATCCGGCCCGCTGCGATGTCTCCGTCTTTCAGTCTCTCAGAAAGGACATCGACAAGACCGCCGGTTCTTCCCTCCGGCGTAAGTCCGACCTCCGCGCTGCCGTTGCCGCCGAGATATTCCATTTCGTGAATCAGAGCGACGCTGCTGCCTGATTTTGCTGCCGTATATGCCGCACAGCACCCGGCGATGCCTCCTCCTACAACGATAACGTCATATTCTCCCGTCTCCGCCGGTTCCTCGGGAATATTCAGCAGACGCTTGCGCCATCTTCTTCCTGCTGCATCAGGCTTATCAATGGGAGAAATTGTCGTATTTGTGATGTAAACAGCATCGCAGCGGCCCTCAAAGCCGGTCAGGTCATGCAGCGACAGAACGGCTTTTCCCTGCGGCAGCTGAACGTGCTCCGCAAGTTCCCAGCTCCAGCCTTTCCCGCTTGCGCCGAAAGTTTTATCAATGGCTTTTCCGTTAACCAGAATCTGGAACGTGCCCGGATGCGCATCGGGGACCCAGTCCTTTGTCCGTGCCCAGACACGGTACTCGCCCGCCTCAGGCAGTTCGATCTGCGTAACGGCATCCTTCACCGGGGTTCCGATGCCGTGCGCTAAAAGGTATGCCGATCCCATCTCGTCTGCAAACTGGGATTCCAGAATCCATCCGCCGTAATCCTGAAACTGTTCCGCTTCAATAAGAATTTCTACTCGATTCATATCTGCTTCTCCTGCTTTTCAAGTTATCTGTCAGATCATCTTCAAGCTGACTGATCCCGGTTCCTCAGCCGACACGCCGGCCAGACGCAAGGTCATATCCAATGTGAGCCGCTGCCTTTTTCGCATTTCCTTCAGATTATCGGTCTGCTGTTCTGTCTATCCGCAACGGCCCCCTTTTCATCTGTGTTGAAACCGGATTTCCGCGTTTTATTTTTCCATTATATTGGAATTATTTACAGTTTACAGTCATACGCGATCTGTGTCAATAGTGAACGCAATAGAAAAATCATCCATCCCCGGATTAACAAGAGAATGCGGAAAACACCATCTCAGCAGCCGGAAAAAAGAGCATCAGACATCTCGGCGGAATAACTCTGCTGAAAAATGCCGCAGCAAATTTGTTTTTTCAGCTCTGCACAAGGAGACGATTCTCTGCCTGTCTGTCTCCGGCGGTGCACAGAACTCTTATTCCGTTTATTGCGTCCGCAGCGTTTCTGACCGGCCCCTGAAAACAGGACAAGCCGCCGGACGTCCTCACAGGCAGCGCCTGACTGCCGTGCATTCCGCACCGGCTGAGCCGTTTTCAAAAAAAACGCTGCTCCGGCCGCAAAACGGCGCAGAAGAAACTCCCTGTGCGGAGTATCTTCTGCGCCGTCAAAACCGGAACTTGCCGCTGAAAAGCCGGAAGGTTCAGCAGCAGAGCCGCATATTTATTTTTGGGTCTGCGGATACAGGAACCCCGCTGACATGCGGAGATAGTTCTCTCCCTCATAATCGGGGAATTTCTCTTTCATCGCGCTGATAAACTCTTCAGACGTACTGCACTGACGCATTATTTTTTCAGCGGTTTCAAGATAAGCGATTTTTTCAGCAACTGCCTCCTGTCCTTCAGGAGTGCAATGTCCCGAAAGAATCATGTCATACCCGGCTTTCTGGTAGCCGCGGCAGGTTTTCAGCATTTCCTCAGCAGCCGCTGCTCCGGGCAGAATTGAATGAACTTTTCCTCCCAGCATGTGCGTGTAAATGATCTTCAGATCGGGAATCTCAAGGTCGTACGTGTCTCCACGCCCGATAACGTTAAAACGGATTCCGCCCGCTGTCACCGCCCCTGAAACAGTCCTGCCGACTGCCGCAATGTCATTGCCGCGGAAATCCTCCCCGAAGGCCGCGTAAAGACCGGCTGTCGTGGAAGCCGTCGATCCGCCGGCAATGGCTTTCTCTGCCGCCTCCGTGCTGTACACGGTTATGCCTTCAGCATAACTGCCTCCTGCCGGATGCGCGTCGACAAAGAGCGCTGACATCGGCTTTCCGAGGGAGTGCAGATAGCTTTTCCACTCCTCAAGCCCCTGTCTGAAGGGCGGCAGCTCAATTCCCACCAGCGCGTCCCGGCTTTCCAGGATGTACCACTGGTCATTCAAAGGATCGTTTGTGGCACCGGCGTGCAGTTTCAGTTCTCCGTAATCATAAACTGTTACGTTTCCAGATGTGAGAGATTTTCTGGAAACAGCCGGCTCTGAAGCGGACGCACAGCCTGAAAGGACAGCTGCAAAGAGCACAGAAGTAGCAAACAGATTTTTCATTTTTATTCCTCCATCCGAAATTTTCTGCTGCAGATAAAGCAGAAGTTTTTTGTTTCCCTGCTTTCCGGAATTAGTTTAAAACGGTACCCTGTGTTGTACAATTACGCACTTTTTTATGCCTCGGTTACAATGATGTAACTGACTTCTTGACAACTTTATTCTTCAGGATAAAATTTAAATTAAACAGGTACTGACTGATTTCACAAGGAGGCCGGACCGATGCTGAAAAAAGAGGAAATGCCAGCCTGCCCTGTCGCGACAACGGCAATGCTTATCGGCAGCAAATGGAAACTGCTGATTATCCGCAATCTGCAGGCACGCCCGTGGCGGTTCAATGAACTGAAAAAAGATCTGTCCGGAATCAGCCAGAAGGTTCTGACTGACAGTCTTCGCTCTATGGAAAACGACGGTCTTGTCATACGTACGGTCTATCCCGTAGTTCCGCCGCGGGTTGAATATTCGCTGAGCCCGCTCGGCAGATCCATGAAGCCGATTCTCGATTCCATGGAAACGTGGGGCAGGGCTTACCAGAAAATCGTACAGAGTTCACCGCAGGCCGGAAAGGACGCGGAGAAGCTGCCCCGCTCATCGGCGCCTGCCGTGAGGGCATAATTCGGCAACAAGGAAGAACCGCGGCGGCTCAGAGACATCGGGCGGTGCAAATGTCACGAATAAAAATCTCGCGCCGGAAAGCCATTCCTGCTTTCCGGCGCTTCCGCTTTTCCCTGCCGGATCCGCCGCATCGGCTGAATGGGCTTTTTCCGCCGTCCGGAAACAGCGCCGCAGCAGAAGCGGCAATTCCGTCCCGCCGGACTTTTAGGCGCGCATACGGGACGTGTTTTCAGCCGGCGGCATTTTCTGTCCCGGACTGCCTGTGAACATTGCACCATTTTCGGCTTTTTCAGTCGGCAGGTTCTGCCGACGGTTTTCCTGAAGCGCACGGAATTTCGTGCGGAAACTTCCGGAATATGCGATAATGGCATCAGAGAACAGTTTTTTTCGGAAGACCCGCGCCGCCGTCACCGTGCCGCTTTTTTCACGCCCAGGCCGCCGGATATGGCCTCTTTCCCGCAAAGAAATGCCTTCCGGCGCGGCTTCTGAAGGCGGCCGCTCCCCCCGGCATCAGCCGGCGCGCGGTTCAGAATAAGGCGTTCTGCCGGCCCCGGCCGCAGAACTGAAAGGAAAAGTCAATGACCGTTAAAACAATTCGGAGAATACTTGCTGCGGCAATCCTGTTTCTGGCTGCGGCAGCTCAGGCGGCGCCGCCCGCAGTCATCAGGGCGGGGCTGGTCCGCGGCAGAGATAACATCTCTGCTCTGGCTGCGGCCGGCCCGGAAATGTGGGGCAAATACCCGGCGCTTGAACGCATCGAATTTGTCTGGCTTGAAGACGGAGAACAGATCGACGCGCTCATTTCGGGAAAAGTGGATTTCGCCGCGTCGGTGCGGGCGTCACAGGTCATCATGGCGGCATCAAAAGGGGCCGATCTGCGCATCGCCGGCATTTCGCGCCGCCCCCGTTCACCAGTGATGCCCGAAGGCACCCCTGACGATGATGACGAACTGGTCAGTGCCGTCACAGGGCGCACGGCAATGATACGGAATGCGGCAGTGCGGGCGGTTCTGCTGGTACAGGCTGAAGCCGCGGCAGAAGCCGTTTCGCATCCGGCGCTGCTGACAGCCCCGTTTGGCATTTCTCTGACGGAAGTCGAGAAAATCGTCTCTGAAAGCTCTCTTGATCCTCTGCTGACAGAATACGATTACCGTGCCCTGGGGCGCACGCAGCAGCGGCTCCGCGCGCTCGGGCTCGCCGACGACCGGCAGCTCCGCGCGCTCATTTACAACCGTCAGCTCAGGATGCTGATCCCCACCTGAGAAAGCGATTGTGCCGGCGGAGAACTGTAAGTCCTCTGCCCGCAAAACCGGCACGTGATGCCGGTGTCCCTTAAAAACGCGCTGCGCATGCAGATCTGCCGCCGCTGCTGAAACAGAAACACCGGGCAGATCCGCAGGAGAATTTCCATGCCGCAGCAGAGACAGAATTTATAAAAGCTGAAAAATATCCAGTTCAGGAGGCAATATCATGAAGAACATTCTCAGAAAAGCTGCAGGGCTGCTCGCGTTCATGATGCTGGCAGCGGCTTGTGCCGCGGCGGCATCTGACGAACCGACGCTGAAAGTGACCTACATCAGGCCGCCGTTTAACGTGCCGTCCATGGTCGAGCGCCATTTCGGCCTGTTCGAGCAGTACTGCGGCATGCCGGTCGAATACGTCACGCTGGCCAACGGGCCGGAGCAGGTTCATGCGCTGGCCGCCGGCGACGTGCAGTTTCTCCCGGCAGCGGGCTCAACCAGCGTGTTTCTCGCGGCCTCCAACGGCGCTGATTTCAGAATTCTGTCAGTTTTCGCCCGCGCACCGAAAAGCTTTAAAATCCTGGCTGCAGCCAATTCTTCCATGAGCCGCCCGTCTGACCTGAAAGGAAAGACCGTCGCCGGACCGAAAGGCACCATTCTCAATGAACTTCTGGCACTGTGGCTTGCCCAGGACGGCCTCAGCGAAAAGGACGTCACGTTTGTCAACATGAACATCGCCGCCGCAGCCGCCGCCCTCGCTGCCGGAAAGGTCGACGCGGCGCTGCTGACCGGCGTTCCCGCGTGGAAAATGGCGCAGAAAGGCTTCAAGGTGCTGCGCGACGGCGAAAATCTTGTGGGCGGCGAAGTGCTCACCGTCACCACGCAGAAAATGCTGCGCCACTACCCCGAGCTTGTCAGACACTTCATGCAGGCGCGCCGTCAGTCAGTGAAGTGGATGAACGAGCATCCCGCGGAAGCCCTGAAAATTGCCGCCGAAGAGCTTGGCCTGACGCCCGAGGAGGCAGAAGCCCAGTTCCCGCTGTATGACTTTTCGCCGGACATCACCGAAAAGGACGCCGAAGCCCTTCAGCGCACCGTCGATTTCATGGTTTCAAAGCGCATGATGAAGCCCCTCGACGTGAAAAAACTGTTTGCCGTTCCTGTGAAATAACGCCCGCGGGTTCAACGCCGGCCGGAACAAAACAATAAAATGCCATTTCTGCATATATAAATAAAAACACCATGCAGAAATGGCATTTTCAGTGCAGCAGAATATGCCATTCAGTCTGCCGGCAGGCCGCATCAGCCTGCCGGCAGACATTGTTATCTGTGCAGACTCTGTTCCTGCCCGGCCGAAGTCCGAAATGAATGCCCGCCCCGCCTGCAAGCCTCTGCGCAGCGTCAGGCGCCATGCCGGGCCGGACTGTTTAACTGCCGCCGTCGGTCCGGCACAGTCCGCCGCAGCAGTCAAAACTTCGGGCCGGTTTTGCCGGCCGGCAGAAAGTGCGGCCTCAAAAAAAACGGTGCCCAGGGTGATAGAAAAATTTTTCTATTTTCCTTTAATTTCTTATTGACAATTTTGTCCGGAGGCGTTACCTTAAAATCAAACTAAATGCAACAGGGGTCTTTATATTCACGGCAGCGTTTATCACAGGGGGCCGCTTTCACAGGGCAGGTTCAGTTTCCGCAGTGGATTTTCAGCAGTCTGAGAGCGGGGCATCATCAGTTTCATTTCATCGCTTTCAGGCGCGAAAAAAATATCAAGGAGGTCTTGTCTTATGAGAAAATCAGTTGCAGCATTTCTCTGCGCGTTCATGATGCTGGCAGCGTCCGCCGCCGCGGCTGCTGACAAACCGATCTCATTCAGCGTCCATCACAGCGGTTCCGCCCATCACCCCTATCAGTGGGGCGCCGAATACCTGGGCGAAAAACTCAAGGAGTATTCCAACGGCACAATGCTCATTGAAACGTATCCTGCCAACCAGCTCGCCGCCGGATCCAAGGCCGTGGAAGGCACTGTCAACGGCACCATCGACATTTTCATTGAGAACCCCATGAGTGTCTGCAACATCGTTCCGAGCTACGAAGCCGTCAATCTGCCCTACATGTTTGACACTTCCGATCAGGCTTTTGCCATGATGGACGACGAAAACGTCAGCAGAATCTTCTCAAAGGACTGCGAAGATCACGGCATCAAGCTGCTCGGCTACTGGTACAACGGCTGGCGCAACGTTTCCAATTCAAAGCACCCCGTCAAGACCGTCGACGACCTCAAGGGCCTGACGATCCGCATCGCCGAAAGTCAGGTGTTTGCCGACATGATGAGCGCTCTGGGCATGCAGCCGGTGCCTCTGGCCAACTCGGAGATCTTTACCGCTCTGCAGATGCACACCGTCGACGCACAGGAGAATCCTCAGAACAACTACATCAACAACAAGTATTATGAGGTCAACCGCTACTTCTCCATGACACGTCACGTGTTCAGCGTGGAGCCTGTGGGCATGAATCTCGACCTGTGGGATTCCCTGACCGAGGAGCAGCAGAAGACCTTCATGAAAGCCTTCAATGAGGCCACCGTGTATCAGCGCAAGATCGCCCGTGAAACCGAGGAGAACCAGCTGAAGAAAGTCCTCGCCGACGGTGCTGATATTGTCGTCACCTACATTGACGATCTGACGCCGTTCAGAGAGAAAGTCAAAGGCGTGTACGACAAATACAAGAACACTGATCTGAAACCCATGATTGAAGCTCTCGAAGCCGCAAAAGCAAAAGTCGGCAAGTAGTACAGTCTTTTCAGGCCGGGGCGCTCCCCGGCCTCTTTTTTCAGGAGTTTTTTATTTCGTTCCTCTGTCTGGAGAGTGATCCGACTCATGAAATGGGCTGAACAGTTTTTCAAAGTTATCGACAGAATTGCCGGCGCGCTTGCCGCATTCTGCATCGCAGGCATGCTCTTCTGCGTTTTCCTTCAGGTTGTTGCGCGCATGACCGGCCTGAAAGTCAACTGGACAACCGAGCTGAGCCAGTATTTTTTCCTCTGGTCCACCACATTCGGCGGCTACCTGATCGCGCGCCGCAAAAAGATGATCGGCGTTGAGCTGATTCAGAAATCCATGCCCGCACCGCTGCGCCGTCTGATGAAATTCACAGCGTGGCTGTCCGGCGCCGCGTTTTATTTCATTCTCATCTGGTACTGCCTGCCGCGCCTGCCCCGTCTGATGAATCAGACCACGCCCGTGCTCAAGTGGCCTATGGGAGTCATTTATATTGTCATGCTCCTCGGCGTCGGCGTCATGGCGCTCTATTTCGTGTATCTTGCGTTTATCGGACTCTGCGGCGCCGACGAAAAGAAGCCGCAGGCGCCGAAAGACATCGGCAAGATCGTTGAGGAGGCTGAATAAATGCTCGGCTGGCTGTTCGGATCATTTACATTCTTTCTGCTCATCGGCACGCCCATAGCCGCCTGCCTCGGGCTCGCCGCCGTGCTGACCATTGTCCATACCGGCATGAGGATCAACCTGATGGTTCTCGCTCAGACCATGTTCGCCGGCATGACCTCATACCAGCTCATGGCCATTCCGCTTTTCATCCTCTGCGGCAACCTGATGACCGACGGCGGCCTCAGCCAGAAGCTCGTTGACTTCATCGGCCTGTTCTGCCGCAAGTCGCGCGGCGCCCTCGCCTATGTCACCATCATCGCCAGCGCGTTTTTCGCCGCCATCTCAGGCTCGTCCCCAGCCACCACGGCCGCAATCGGAGGGGTCATGGCACCTGAAATGCAGAAAAACGGCTACAATGAAGATTTCAGCCTGGCCACTGCAGCTGCGGCCGGCACGCTGGGCCAGATCATTCCGCCCAGCGTCGGCATGGTCACCTATGCAGTGCTCGCAGAAGTTTCTGTCGGCACGCTTTTTCTGACGGGCTTCGGCCCCGGCATTCTGATGGCCATTTTCATGCTCATCTATGCGCATCACTACGTCAGGAAAAACCCGCGCATCACTGCCAGCGGAAAGCGCCCCACACTTGGCGAATTCGTGAGAGTGTTCTTCAAGAGCATCTGGGCGCTTATCATGCCGATCATCATCCTCGGCGGCATCTACTCCGGCCTGTTTACGCCCACTGAAAGCGGCGCCATTGCCGCCGTTTACGGCCTTATCTGCGGCAGCCTCGTGTACCGCACGCTCAAGTGGAAAGACCTGCCCCGCATTCTTGTCAATACCGCAGTCGGCTCAGGCACCATCATGCTCGTGCTCGGCAGCGTGCAGACCTTCGGCGTCGTGCTCACCCGCGGGCACATTCCGCAGCTTCTTTCTGACGCCATGCTCAGCGTGACCAGCAATAAGATCATCATGCTGCTTCTGTTCAACATTCTGCTGCTCATCGCCGGCATGTTCATCAACGCCGTGTCGGCCATCGCGCTGTTTACTCCGATTCTGCTGCCCGTCATGACCAAAGTCGGCGTCAATCCCTACCTGCTCGGCATTGTCATGATCGTCAACCTCGGCATCGGCATGATCACACCGCCCGTTGGCAACTGTCTGTACGTGGCCTGCGGCATGAGCCGGGATCTGTCATTTGAACAGATTTCCAAAGCCTGCATGCCCTACGTACTGGCGCTTGCCGCCGCGCTTCTTTTCATCACCTACTGCGAGCCCATCGCTATGGGCCTGATCTGGCTTTTCCACATTCCCGTCTAGCGGTCCTCGTAAAGCATAAAGGCGCAGGGAAGCTCCGCTTTCTCCTGCGCCTTTTTCAATAGATGTTTTTGCGGACACCGCCTGAAAAAACACCCGCATTTAAAAAGGGGCAGCCGAATTTCCCGGCTGCCCCTTTTCTCGTCAGAATACCGCCGTCTCTGCAGCTTTCCGCCGGCCGGCAGAAAGACGCAGAGACAAAAGGACGCGGGCGGAAAAATCTCCCGCCCGCGCCTTTGTACTGTGCTAGAAGTCCCAGCGTACCGTGGCACCCACGCCGAAGTCCGTCTGATTGTCGGAGAACAGGCCGGAAAGGTTCAGTCCCAGCGTCATGTTCTTCCGTTTGCCCTCAAAGCGGACCGCCGCGCGGAAGCTGTTCTCATCGTTGACCGCCGTAACAAAGTCCATGGCGGGCAGCGTCGAGCCGGAGCCGAGGAAGCGCAGACGCGAGTCAATGTCCGTGTCGCCGAAGGCACGCACGTAGGCAAGCTCCACAGACGGTCTCAGAGTCCACTCGCCGTGAGCTTCCGTGAGCCAGTCAAAGCGCACGCCCAGAGGCAGAGTCCACTGATCCATTGAGCAGTCCTCTGCGCGGATCGTCTGCACAATGTAATCGGTGTGCAGATCATAGGCATCCTGATCGTAACGGCTGAAGCGCAGGCCGAGGAACGGCGTCACCTGCAGAGCGCCGCGTGCCGGCAGGTGCCAGTTGGCGCGCACGCCCGCAGTCAGCACGTGTCCCTTGATGCCGTCAGCGCGGAAATCCTGCCCTGACAGTCTGGCCGTTACGTCGGTGTCGAACCAGTTGTAGCCCACGTCGCCGGTAAACTCCCAGGCGCCGCGTTTAAATCCGCCGTACAGGGATGCGCCGATGAACTTGCCGTCACCGTCAGCACCGAGCGCACCGTCAGAGTCGTACTTGCCCAGCTGCACAGCCAGACCGGTGGTGAAGCCGCGGCGGGTGAAGTCGCCGCCGATGGTGGCACCGTAAGACTTCGTCGTGGTGTCCTGATCAAACCAGCCGGTTTCGCCGGTTACAGGCATACCGTCAACGTCGTTATGGCTGTACCAGATGGAGCCCCACACGCCCTTGTCAGCAGCGCGCTGCTTTGCGTCAGGCATAAAGCTCATGCGTACCAGACTGCTCAAGTCTGCTGCAGCGTTCTGACGGCTGTAGACACGTTCGTTCAGCGTGGCAGCGAACGAGCGGGAAAGCGTCAGCGCCGTGTTGGCCAGTGACAGCAGAGCCGCCGGGTCAGTCTCCATGCGGAAGCGGTCAGTAAATGTTACCGCACCGTCATCCCACAGCGTCACATAACCGTCCGTGATAGGATTCCATGTGCTTGCATCGGTGTAAGCCAGCGCTGCCTTGTCAAAGATCGTGCCCGCATAAGGCTGCGCGTTCCAGTT
>Ga0256404_1011297_pt1 | contig 12025 bp, 8 predicted proteins | sample RumenRJG_01DNA_FD_185990 | JGI IMG/M metagenome (GOLD analysis project Ga0256404, IMG submission 185990) | Bovine rumen microbial communities from Lethbridge, Alberta, Canada - RJG_01 | ecosystem: Host-associated > Mammals > Digestive system > Stomach > Rumen | place: Canada: Alberta | collected... | reverse complement strand
AATGCGAAGCGCGGTTTATTTTTACCTGCTCAATACTGTCATTCCACATCATTATTACCTGCCGGATCCATTCAATGATACTATGCTTTCGCTGCCGCACACTTATTATGCAGCCGTATAATTATATTCAATCATGGTAACTATAACATGAGGCGGCCGATTATGCAAACGGCAGGCAGTCGCTCCGGACCGCAGGCTCTCCCCCCCAGGATATCTGAGATATCTGACAGCATTTTATGTATGATTTTTCTGTCCGTCCTCCCGGATTTCTGTCAGCACACGGATAAGCTCTTCGTTATCCTCATGTGTCCTGACCGCTACGCGGTAGCAGCCCGGGAAGAGTCCCCGGTAGCCGCTGCAGTCCCGGATCAGGATTCCCCTGGCACGGCACTGTTCGTAAAGGTCCTCCGGTCCGTAAAAGAATATGTAATTGGCCGAGGGTGTCAGGCACTTCAGTCCAAGTTCTCTCATTGCATCGAACAGATATTTCTTCTCCTCCCGGAGCAGTCTCCATGTTTTTGCTTCAAACTCCGGCTCCTGTACAATAGCTGTACCCGTCTCCTGCGCCGGCAGAGAGACATTCCATGGCTGCATCTGTGCGCGGACCGCCTGCAATAATCGGGAATCGGAGCACAGACCGTACCCGATTCTCATTCCCGCCAGCGGAAATACCTTCGTCAGCGAACGAATGATAAAAAGCTCCGGCATCCTGGAAAGAAAGCTTTTCAGCGAAACCTTCTCCTCTGTCCTCTCTTCCATCAGCGGCACAAAGCATTCATCCGATACAAGAACACAGCCTGCCGCGGCACAGCGTTCCGCAATTTTTTTCAGGATTTGCGTCGGTACCGCGGTGCCTGTCGGATTCCCGGGATTGCACACAAAAACCATGTCTATATCTTCCGTGATGGCTTCAATAAACCCCTCGTCGAGCGTAAACTCATTCCCGCTCCGGCAGCTGTACCATGAAATTTCACTTTCTTCAAGGGAAAGCGCCGTTTCATACTCGGAAAAGGAAGGCGTATACAGCAACGCTTTTCGCGGATGGACGGCCCGCGTTACCGCATAGATAAGATCCGAGGCTCCGTTTCCGCATACAATCTGCTCCTCCGGCACGCCTTCTTTACAGGCAAGGGCTCTTCTAAGCTCCCGGCATTCCGGATCCGGATATGCCGAACACCGGTCAAATGCCCGGCAGGCAGCTTCCCGGACAGACTCTGGAAGTGCCAGAGGACTCACGCTGGCTGAAAAATCAATTTTACAGCGGTTTGAATAAATGTCGCCGCCATGGACGTATTTTTCCATATATATATGCCTTTCCCTTCGGAATTTTTTATATTGCTATGAGAATTAAAGTCCGGATGATCAGCATCAGTGCCGTGCCGATCGCAGAAGTGGCAAAAAGAAGACTGTTCGCGCGCCGGATATCCTCCGCCTGCGCCGGACGGTCCGGATCGCCGATGGTCTGTTTCTTCACCAGCTTTCCGAAATAGCTGGCATCTCCGCCAAGCTGCACATGAAGAGCGCCCGCCATCACAGACTCTGTCTGTGCGCTGTTGGGGCTGGCGTGGTTATACCGGTCACGCCGGAAGATGCGCTTTGCATTTTTTGAATCCAACTGGCACAGCGGACAGCTCAGGATCATCAGCAGTGCACAAAGCCGTGCCGGTATGAAATTGACAATGTCGTCAAGCCGCGCAGCATAGCGACCGAAATACTGGTACGTATCATTTTTGTATCCGACCATCGAATCCATGGTGTTGACGGCTTTGCAGAACCAGCCGAAAATCGGACCTCCGATCGCCATATAGAACAGCGGAGCAAGAACTCCGTCAGAAGCATTTTCGGCAACTGTCTCTACGGCGGCCTTTGCCGTCTTCTCCCCAGACAGATTTTCCGTATCGCGCCCCACAATCATGGATACTGCCTTCCGGGCACCGTCCAGGTCATGTACTTTCAGGCGATCGTACACCTTCATTGATTCATCGCGAAGGGAGCGCACAGCAAACAGCCAGTAGCAAAGCAGCACCTCAACGATAAATCCGAACGGTCTTGAAACCTTATAGCTGAAAAATATCAACAGGAATACGCACAGGTTCGTAACCGCGATCACAACGATCACCAGTGAAAGCCCGGCGCTTTTCAGCCGGCCCGGCTGATCCGGCGTGCGTCTGCGCAGAAATTTTTCTGTCCCTGTGATCAGTTTTCCGATCAGCCGGACCGGATGATACAGGAAATGAGGATCCCCGAGCAGAAGATCCAGAATATACCCGATCAGTATTGCCAGTGTTGTCCTCATGGGTTCCCCGCCTCCTTCCGCGTCTTACATGCAGAAACTTCCGGGTGTTTTTGTGATAACACCCTGCCATCTTCCGGTACGTGCTCCTGAAGCTTACGCAATATACCCTGCCGGCTGCCGGTTTATGCTCCTGCAGCTTACGCCGCATGCCTTGAAGTTTCCGGTTCCATGCTTTAAGAATTTCCGCTGAGGTATTTCTTCACGTACTTTCCGGTGTAGCTTTGCGGCACCTCCGCTACCTCCTCCGGTGTGCCCACAGCCACAATCGTTCCGCCGCCATCCCCGCCCTCGGGACCGAGGTCAATCAGATAGTCTGCATTTTTTACTACGTCCAGATTGTGCTCGATAACGACAACCGAGTTGCCGCCGTCCGTCAGCCGCTGCAGGATCTCGATCAGTTTGCGCACATCTTCAAAATGAAGCCCGGTTGTCGGCTCATCGAGAATGTAAATCGTACGCCCGGTGCTTCGCCGTGAAAGTTCCGTCGCCAGCTTGATGCGCTGTGCCTCGCCGCCGGAAAGCTCCGTGGACGGCTGTCCCAGACGGATATATCCCAGTCCGACGTCGTACAGAGTCTGGATTTTCCGTGCAATCATCGGCATGTTTTCAAAGAATTTCAGAGCCTCCTCGACCGTCATGTTCAGGACATCGGAGATGCTCTTTCCCTTGTATTTCACTTCCAGCGTTTCCCGGTTGTAGCGCTGACCGTGGCAGACTTCGCAGGGAACATATACATCCGGAAGAAAATTCATTTCAATTTTAATTATTCCGTCGCCGCCGCAGGCTTCACACCGTCCTCCCTTCACGTTGAAGGAAAAACGGCCCTTCTTGTAACCGCGCGCTTTCGCATCGGCCGTGGAGGCAAACAGATCACGGATCATATCAAAAACTCCCGTGTAGGTCGCCGGGTTGGAGCGCGGTGTCCTCCCGATGGGGCTCTGATCAATGTCAATCACCTTGTCCAGCTGCTCCATACCATCGATGCGGGTAAACTTTCCCGGAATGGTACGTGCACGGTTCAGCTTTCGTGCCAGGGCTTTATACAGGATTTCATTTACCAGAGAACTCTTGCCGGAGCCGGAGACACCCGTTACGCAGGTGAACACGCCCAGCGGGAACGAAACCGTAATGTTTTTCAGATTATTTTCCCGGGCTCCGACTACCTTCAGAAATCCGGACGGTTTCCGCCGCTTCGCAGGTACCGGGATCTTCAGCTCTCCGCTCAGATATTTTCCCGTGACCGACTGCGGACATTTTTCAAGATCCTCCGCCGTTCCGCTGGCAACCACCTGGCCGCCGTGTTCCCCGGCGCCGGGGCCGACATCCACAATAAAGTCAGCCGCGCGCATGGTATCTTCATCATGCTCCACGACAATCAGTGTGTTCCCGAGATCCTTCAAATGCTTCAGTGCTGCCAGCAGTTTATCGTTGTCGCGCTGGTGAAGCCCGATGGACGGTTCATCCAGAATGTACGCCACACCGACCAGACCGGAACCGATCTGAGTGGCCAGGCGGATCCTCTGCGCCTCCCCTCCGGAAAGGGTCGCCGTCGCCCGGCCAAGGTTCAGATAGTCGAGCCCGACACTGACCAGAAAGCCGACCCGGCTGCGGATCTCTCTCAGGATCCGGTCGCCGATCAGCATCTGCTGCTGTCCCAGCTTCAGATCGGCAAGAAAGCTCTGAAGATCCTTCGCACTCATCTGCGTCATCTCATAAATATTTTTGTCTGCAATCGTCACTGCCAGCGAAGACTGCTTCAGCCGCTGACCATGGCACAGACTGCAGGGGGTAAAGCGCATGTACGTTTCATACTCCGCCTTGCTGGCATCCGAGTAGGTTTCCCGGTAACGCCGTTCCACGTTCTTAATCAGGCCTTCGAAGGCAATCGGGTAGACGCCCGAGCCGCGCTGCCCTTTATAATAGACATTGACCTCGTGTCCGTCCGTACCGTCAATCAGGATCTTCCTGATTTCGGGCGGATAGTCCTGAAAAGGCGTGTCCAGATCAAAATGGTACTCCTTTGAAAGTGCATCGAGGATAGCTCTGGTAAAGCTTCCCTCTTCCCTTGACGACTGCCAGCCGGGCACCGTGATTGCCCCCTGGCTGATGGAGAGCGAAGGATCCGGGATCATCAGATCCACGTCAAATTCCATTTTATAGCCAAGTCCGGAGCACTCCGGGCAGGCACCGAAAGGGTTGTTAAAGGAAAAGGAACGCGGCTCGATCTCATCGATGGAAATGCCGCAGTCCGGACACGCAAAGTTTTCGCTGAACGTTTCCATATGCGGTTCTGCGTCTTTTTCCTGAACCTCCACAAAGGCCAGGCTCTCCGACAGTGCCAGCACCTGCTCGAGGGACTGGGTCAGGCGGTCTTCAATACCGGGTTTTACCACCAGACGGTCAACAACAATCTCGATATTATGCTTATTGTTCTTTTCCAGTTTAATGTCTTCCGACAGATCATACATATTTCCATCGATCCGGACGCGGACATAGCCGCTCCGGCGTGCCTGCTGCAGAAGCTTCACATGCTCGCCCTTGCGGCCGCGTACGACCGGTGCCAGCAGCGTCAGCTTCGTCTTCTCCGGATATTGCATCAGCTGATCCGTCATTTCATCCACGCTCTGCCGTTTGATCGGTTTACCGCAGTTCGGACAGTGCGGTGTTCCGATTCGGGCATACAGCAGACGAAAATAGTCATAGATTTCCGTTACCGTTCCGACCGTGGAACGCGGATTCCGGTTTGTCGATTTCTGGTCAATGGAGATCGCCGGCGGCAATCCCTCGATGGAATCAACATCCGGTTTTTCCATCTGCCCGAGGAACTGGCGGGCGTACGAAGACAGCGACTCCATGTAGCGCCGCTGTCCTTCCGCATAAATGGTGTCAAAAGCCAGCGAAGACTTCCCGGAACCGGAAAGTCCTGTGAAAACAACAAATTCATCTCTCGGAATATCAATGCTGACATTCTTCAGGTTATGCTCCCGTGCACCGCGAATTTTAATGTAATTGATTTTCTTATGCTCAGTCATATATTTCCATCATGAATCCCGCAGATATTTTTTAAGTTCTGCCATCTTGTCGCGAAGTTCCGCCGCCGCCTCGAAGTTCAGCTCCGCCGCTGCCTTGCGCATTTCTCTTTCCGTCCGGGCAATCAGCCGTTTCAGCTCCGTCCCGCTCATCGATTCCGGATCTTTCTCAAACTTCTTCTCGTTTTCCGCAATATCCTTCGACACGGCGATCAGATCCCGAACGCTCTTGCGGATGGTCATCGGTGTGATGCCGTGTTTCTGATTGTATGCCTCCTGCACGTTGCGGCGGCGATTCGTCTCCGTGATCGCTGCCCGCATGGAGTCCGTAACAGTATCGGCATACATAACCACATGTCCGTCCGCATTTCTGGCGGCACGGCCGATGGTCTGGATCAGGGATGTCTCCGAACGCAGGAAGCCCTCCTTATCTGCATCCAATATCGCCACCAGGGATATCTCCGGAATATCCAGCCCCTCCCGCAGCAGGTTGATGCCTACCAGAACATCAAACTCATCCAGCCGCATGTCACGGATAATCTTTGTCCGCTCCAGCGTATCGATATCCGAATGCAGATACCGGACGCGAATCCCGGCTCCCTTCAGATACTCTGTCAGATCCTCCGCCATCCGCTTGGTCAGCGTTGTAACCAGTACCTTGTTTTTCCGGGCGGTTTCCTTATTGATCTCCCCGATCAGGTCGTCAATCTGCCCTTCCACCGGGCGGACCTCGATTTTCGGATCCAGCAGGCCGGTCGGACGGATAATCTGTTCAGCGGTCAGCAGTGAATGAGATTTTTCATAATCTCCCGGTGTTGCCGAGGTAAACATGATCTGGTCGATTTTGCTTTCAAATTCATCGAAGGTCAGCGGCCGGTTATCCTTGGCAGACGGCAGGCGGAAACCATAATCCACCAGCGTCTGTTTGCGGGAATGATCACCGTGATACATCGCCCTGAGCTGCGGCAGCGTCATATGCGATTCATCAATAATAATAAGGAAGTCGTCCGGGAAGAAATCCATCAGCGTTTCCGGGGGCTCTCCGGCCGCCCGCCCGGTCATATGCCGTGAATAGTTTTCGATTCCGGAACAAAAACCGGTCTCCCGAAGCATTTCAATATCGTAATTCGTCCGCTCGGCAATACGCTGTGCCTCCAGCAGCTTATCCTGCGATTTGAAATATTTTACCTGCTCTTCCAGCTCAGCCTCGATCCGCTCCGTCGCCACCTGGATCTTTTCTGCCGGCATAACGTAATGCGATGCCGGAAAGATACCGACAAAGCTCAGTTCCTTTTTCACATAACCCGTCAGAACATCCATCTGCGCAATCCGGTCGATCTCATCACCGAAAAATTCAACCCGGTACGCATACTCATCGGTATCCGCCGGGAAAATGTCGAGGGTATCTCCCCGCACCCGGAACGTACTTCGCTTAAAATCCATATCGTTCCGTTCATAATGAATGTCAATCAGCTTGCGGATAACCTCATCGCGGTCCCGCTCCTCCCCCGTGCGCAGATACAGCGCCATATTGCGGAAATCCACCGGGGAACCCAGACCGTAAATACAGGACACGGAAGAAACCACCACGACGTCGCGCCGCTCAACCAGAGAGGCCGTCGCGGACAATCGAAGTTTATCGATCTCATCGTTGATCGATGAATCCTTGGCAATGTACGTGTCCGTCGACGGTACGTACGCTTCCGGCTGATAGTAATCGTAATAGGATACGAAATACTCAACCGCATTTTCCGGGAAAAACTCCTTAAATTCCCCGTACAGCTGTGCTGCCAGGGTCTTGTTGTGAGCAATGACCAGCGTCGGTTTATTCAGCGCTGTGATTACGTTTGCCATAGTAAAGGTTTTTCCGGAACCGGTAACTCCCAGCAGGGTCTGTGCCTGATTGCCCTCCTTAAAGCCTTCCACCAGTTCCTTAATGGCTTCCGGCTGATCGCCGGTCGGCTGATAATCAGAATGAAGGATGAAATGATCCATAAATACTCCACTCACGTTTTCTGAAGCTGTGCTGCCTGAAGCATATTTTCTGAAGCTGTACTGCCTGAAGCATGTCTTCTGAAGCTGCGCTGCCTGAAGCATGCTTCAGGAAGCTGCGTTTGTCTGAAGCTATTATACAAAAGCCTGATTTTCAATAGAAACAGGCTTTTCGGGAGCAGGCTCTTCGCGGATGCCCTGCCGGTTCCCGTACGAGCGTCTTGCGCTCATTCTTTTCCTCCGTTCCCGGCGCATATTCTCCCGCCGCCGACCACCCGGTCACCGTCGTACAATACAACCGCCTGCCCGGCCGTGATCGCCCGCTGCGGCTCATCGAACATAAGATGCACCCGCCCGCCGGCCAGTACCTTAGCGCACGCCGGCGCTTCCTTTGCCCTGTAGCGGGGTTTTGCCGTCACACGAAGCTCGGTGCCTTCCTGCGGTGCTGCTATGGATACCCAGTTGAAATCATCCGCCGTCAGTTCCGACGAATAGAGCGCTTCATTCGTAGAAAGAATTACGCGGTTGTTTTCCATATCCAGTTTTTTTACGTACAGTGGCTGCGGCAGCGCAAGGCCCAGCCCGCGGCGCTGTCCTATGGTATAGCGGATGATGCCCCGGTGTCTGCCGAGTACCCTGCCGCTTTCGTCCACAAAGCTGCCTTCGGGATATTTCCTGCCGGTATATCTTTCAATAAAGGAAGCGTAATCACCGTCGGGAACAAAGCAGATGTCCTGGCTGTCATGTTTTCGGGCATTGATAAAGCCATACTCCTCCGCCGTTCTCCGAACCTCATCCTTGCTCTCATACTCTCCGAGCGGAAACTGTGTGTGTGCCAGTTCCTCCTGCGTCATACTGTACAGGACATAGGTCTGATCCTTCGACAGATTGCGCGCTCTCCTCATAATGTACCGGCCGCTGTCCCCGTCATAAGAAATCCGTGCATAATGGCCGGTCACAATACAGTCACAGTTCAATTCCATGGCTCGATGGTACAGCCGGCTGAATTTCATATATCGATTGCAGTCGATGCATGGATTGGGCGTTTCTCCTCTTTCATAAGCCTTCACAAACCGGTCAATCACCTGGCTGGAAAAATCATCGGAAAAGTCCATAACAAAATGGCGCATTCCAAGCCTTGCCGACACGGCACGCGCATCCTCCACGTCATCGAGACTGCAGCAGGTATGTGTGCGGCAGATTCCGATTTCCTCGTTGGTATAAAGTTTCATCGTCACGCCGATGCATTCATATCCTTTATTAATCATCAATGCCGCCGCGACAGAACTGTCCACTCCGCCGCTCATGGCAATCAACGCTCTTTGTGCCATAAAAACTCCTTCTGTCTGCATATTTACGTAATCCGCCTCTGAATTTACACCGACACTCTTGTCTGACAAGTATAGCTTATTATGTGAATTTTGGCAATAGAATCGTACACATGTTCTATTTTCGTGTTATGAGGTGTTATGAGGATAGCAGAACTTTCCACACGAGGAGTGGGTGCTGTTTGCAGCCGCCTCCGGAAAAGCATCCGAGCAGAGAACTTTCCACACGAGGAGTGGGTGCTGTGCATCAAAAGTCAGAGTCAAAAGACCGCTTCATTTTTCAGCGGCTTATTTCCTGACTGCGGCCATCGTCCTGGTTTGCTGTCTGCGCCATAATCCTGATTGCCGTTTCAATCCGTTCCATGGGAACGGATGAATAATTAACCAGGAATGTCCTTCCATCTTCCAATAGCGGCAGCCGGATCCCCTGCTCTTCCAGCTGTGTCTGAATCTGCCCGGGGGATTTTTTGCTTTTAATTCTGAGAAGAAAATTTAGTCCGGCATCCTCCCCGGATATCTCCGCCTTCTTTCCAAGCGGTCCTTCCTCAATCAGCTTCAGCATCCGGTCTCTTTTTTTCCTGTTCTTCATCCTCATCCGGTTGATATGCTTTTCAAAATATCCCTGCTCAATAAATTCGGACAGCGTATATTGTTCAAAAGTTGACACCGTGCAGGAATAAAAGCCGAGCCGCCGCTGAAATTCATCCAGCAGTTTCTCCGGCAGAATCATGTAGCTGACGCGAACCGTCGATGACAAACTTTTCGTGAAGGTGTTCATATAAATCACGCACCCGTAAGGATCCATCCCCGCCAGTGCCGGAAGCGGCCTCCCGGTCATACGGAACTCACTGTCATAGTCATCCTCAATGATGTATCGCCCCAACGGCATTCCTGCCTCCGTATGGGCATCGCCTCCGGCCGGACCGGTCTCCTGCGTTTTTTCAGCCGCCCATGAAAGGAGCTTTGAGCGCCGCGCAATCGGCATGGTAATACCGGTTGGAAAGTGATGAGACACGGTCGCATGGGCGACATCCGCGCCGGTTTTTTCCAGCTCGTCTACCGAAAGTCCCTGCTCATCCACTGCTACCGCCACGCTGTGAACGCCGTATTCCTTGAGGATTTTTTCAAACTTCCTGTATCCCGGGTTCTCAAATGCGTACGTTTTATCAAACCCAAGCAGTAAAATCAGCAGCCCGTAAAGATACTCCGTTCCGGCACCGATAATGACCTGCTCCGGCTGTACATTCAATCCGCGAAACGCACTCAGATGCCGGGCAATCGCACTCCGAAGCTCCATCACCCCACCGGCCGGCGGGTTGGTCATCAGTTCTGCCTGGCGTGTGCTTAAAATGTTCCGGGACAGTTTTGCCCAGACAGAAAACGGAAAGCTCCCCGGTTCTGTCTGATTGCTTGAAAAATCTGCAAAATAACGGCCGGATTCCTGTGTTTCGTTCCTCCTTTCCGCCTGCTCTGTGGGCTGTGCTTCCGGCTGTATTCTCCATGAAGCTGTCGGCCTTGTTTCCGGCTTTGTTTCCAATTCTTTTTTCTTCTGCTGCATAAACAGGCTTCCGATGTCGGCTACATAAAACCCGCTCCGGGGCACTGAACGGATGTACCCTTCCGTCGCCAGCTGGGCATATGCGTTTTCCACGGTTACCGTACTGATCGAAAGATGCTCCGCCAGTGCTCTTTTCGACGGCAGCTTTTCTCCCGCCTTCAGGGAGCCATTTTCAATATCCTGGCGGATTTCGTTATATAAATGTTCATACAGCGTTTCTTTCCCAATATGATCAAACGAATAAGTAAGCATATCTGGTCTTTCCAAAATGTTTTAATCTGAGTATTTAAATATGGTCAGTTACGATTATAATCAAACCATGCCTTCTGTCAATCAGAATGGAAGTAGATCCATGACTGCAGTCCGACAGTTCCATTATGCCGCGGGGTGCTCCATCATACTGCAGATGCTTCATCATGCCGCGGGATGCTCCATTGTGCTCCAGATGCTTCATCATGCCGCGGAGTGTTCCATCGTGCTCCAGACGTTTATCATGCCGCGGAGTGCTCCATCGTGCTGCAGACGCTTCATCATGCCGCGGAGTGCTCCATCGTGCTCCAGACGTTTATCATGCCGCGGGGTGTTCCATCATGCTGCAGACGTTTCATCATGCCACATGTGCCCCATCCTGATGCAGGTGCTGCAGGATGGAATTACATCCGCAGGCGCCAGTGGCAATTACAGATATTGAAACGAGGTGATACTGATTTGAAAAAGATACTGACGATTCAGGATATTTCCTGCATGGGAAAATGTTCATTGACGGTTGCTCTTCCGATCATTTCAGCAATGGGGGTGGAAACCGTTATTCTTCCGACCGCTGTGCTTTCAACACACACCATGTTTAAAGGATATACCTGTAAAGACCTGTCCGATCAGCTGGTTCCGATAGCAGAGCACTGGAAAAAAGAACATGTTGTGTTTGATGCCATCTACACCGGTTATCTTGGGACCGTGGAGGAAATTGACACTGTCAAAAAGCTGATTTCCGACTTTCGCACGCCGGATACGCTCGTATTCGTCGACCCTGCCATGGCCGACAATGGCCGCTTATATCCAGCCTTCGATATGCATTACGCCAGGAAAAATGCGCAGCTTTGCGCTATTGCCGATGTGATTGTTCCAAACATTACCGAAGCCTGCTTTCTGACCAATACCCTGTATAAGGAAACCTATGATGAAGCCTGCATACGGGATCTTCTGGCGAAACTTACGGAACTTGGATCAAAAGTCGTGGCCCTGACCGGCGTATCTCTCAGCGAAGGCAAAACCGGTGTGTACGGGTACGACACAATAAAGAAGGAGTACTTCCAGTATCAGAATAATAAGGTCAATGCCAGCTTCCACGGTACCGGAGATATTTTCTCCAGTGTTGTGGTCGGAGCACTGGCGAACGGCATCTCATGGCAGGAATCTCTGCGCATCGCGGCTGACTATGTCGCACACACTATCGAAGTAACTATGAACGATCCGGACAAACCGTTTTATGGCGTCGATTTCGAGCTGACCATTCCTGACCTTATCCGGGAACTGCCCGGGAAATCATCACCCCCAAGCTTTCGCCCGTAAAATTGGCGCGGCACAGGTTCCGGGTTATCCTTCATACTTATACCGCGAGCTTGCATGACCCATAGTAAGCCGCGGTACAGGTTCCGGGCTATCCTTCATACTTATATCGCGAGCTTGCATGACCCATAACAAGCCGCGGCACAGATTCCGGGCTAAGGTCCGCTGTCCGACCGCGAGCTTGCATGACCCATAGTAAGCCGCGGTACAGGTTCCGGGCTATCCTTTATACTTATACCGCGAACTTGCATGACCC
>Ga0256404_1011294_pt1 | contig 12026 bp, 10 predicted proteins | sample RumenRJG_01DNA_FD_185990 | JGI IMG/M metagenome (GOLD analysis project Ga0256404, IMG submission 185990) | Bovine rumen microbial communities from Lethbridge, Alberta, Canada - RJG_01 | ecosystem: Host-associated > Mammals > Digestive system > Stomach > Rumen | place: Canada: Alberta | collected... | reverse complement strand
GGCCTCCCCCGACACGCCGGACGGCAGGTGGGTGACGTACGGCCAGGCTGCCAAGGCCGGCTGGCACGTCCAGAAGGGCGAGCGCGCCAGCGCGTCCGTGGAGTACTGGACCCGCTGGTGCAGGACGCACGACGGCAGGGTCGTCGACGAGGCCCGCGCCCGCGAGCTCGTGCGCGACGGCCGCGAGGACGAGGAGATCCTCCGGGATGCCCGGCTGGCGCCGCGCGTGACGCCCGTCTTCCACAGCGGGCAGGTCTCGGGGATCCCGGCCATGGCGGCGCACGGCCATGCGGGCGAGCCCACGGAGATCGTGGATGCCCTGATAGCATCGAGCCGCTGCCCGGTCCGCGAGGCAAGGAGCGACGAGGCCTACTACTCCCCGTCTGCCGACGAGATCGTGATGCCCCTGCGCGCGCAGTTCAAGACGCTCGACGGCTATGCGCGCGTGCTGGCCCACGAGATGGCCCACTCCACGGCAAGGGAGGTCGGCCGTGACGCATCCCGCTACGCGGACGACCTCTCCGCCCGCGCGCACGAGGAGCTGGTCGCGGAGCTAAGCAGTGCCTTCGTCTGCTCGGACCTGGGACTTTCGAGTGCGATTGCGGCAGACGATCCTGGCGCTCAGGCAGCGCTCTCCAACCACGCAGCGTATGTCAGCGGCTGGATGGGCGCCCTGGGGGATGACCCCGACGAGCTCGCGAGGGCGGCCGCCGAGGCGCAGAGGGCGGCCGACGCCATCGAGGCGCGGCTGCCACCCGGGACGACCGCATCAAAGACGGCAGGGAAGGAGGCTGGCATGGAGGACCAGAGGGAGTTGGACGCGAAGAGGCGCGAGGAGGAAGAGGCACGTGAGCGCCGCGAGCGCGAGGAAAGAGACCGCGACGGGCGCAGGAGGCAGGAGGAGCACAGGCAGGCCATGCGGCGCCAGGCTGCACGGCAGAGGCAGTCTCAGAGGCAGAGATAACGTGGACATGAAGAAAGCGGCCTGCACCGGGTCTCCCCAGCACCGGTCGCAGCCAGCTCGGCGCAATCCGCGCATGCCTCGGCCCATCACATCCTAATCGCCAAGGACGTAGAGGTCGTACATCTGGCCCGCCACTGCGTAGATCGCAGCAACGGCATCCGCGAGCCTGGCAGTCTCCTCGGATGTGCTGTCGCCCCCGAGGCGGGCCTCCGCAGCATCTGCGGCCGCGCTGGCGGCCGCTGTCAGCACCTCCATCAGGGGCGAGAGTGGTCCGTCGTCGTCCCCCAGCGGCTCGAGCGCAGCGGCGATGCGGCACAGCTCCTCGGCGAGCTCCTCAGCGTCCCCGTCGGCGTGGCGGACGTCCGGGACCAGCGCCTCCAAGTCCAATGCGGAAGGCGCCTGGCACTCGTCCGTCTCCCCAGGGTCGGGGGCCGTCCTGCGGACGTGCCTCAGCCTGGTCGCCGCCTCGGCATAGTCCGCGGCCATGGCGTCGGCGAGCTTCCCGGCGCGGCGCAGGTCCCTGGCTGCATAGGTGCCCTGCCTCTCTGCAGCATTTATGAAGCTGAGGAGGTACTTGGGGCCGTACGACCCGATGGCGCGCATCGCCTGCATGGCGTCGGCGTCTGCGGAGCGCATGGTGTCCATGGCCCTCTTGACGATTATGTCGATGTCCTGGGCGCGCGTCTGCGTGCTCCTCAGCATGTGGTCGATGATGTGCCAGGAGCGCTTTTCCGCGGCCGTGGCGGCGTCCGTCGCGTGGAGCGCTGGGCTCCCCTGGCCGCAGTGGCCGTGCTGCTCGACCTCGCGAGCCTTGCGCGCGAGGTCCGTCCTCACCCCCTCGGAGGCAGCGCCCTCCTCCTCGTAACGATTTTTCTCGTACATGATTGCTCCCTTCCCTTTAGGCGACGCGACTCATGTCGCCATTGCATGGTCTGATTCCAAGGTCGTGCCAGAGTGCTGGGCGGATGCGGCGCTCGACGATCGCGAAGGCCTTCTCCGCCCGAACCGGGTCAAAGTTGCGAGCATTGAACTCGTCGGTGAGCAGGTCGCGCGCCTCCTGGTCAGTGAGGCCGCCGAGCCCGTCGCCATCACGTGGCGCGAGTGCGCCCGCTGCGAGGAGCGCGTCGATCGAGGCCCTGGAGAAGGCTCCGCCGCACCCCTTGCTGCGCACGGGCATCGCGATGCCGGGCGTCGTCGCGCTGGCGATGCCGAGTGTGAGCACGAGGCGCATGTCCGCCGCCGCCTGGTCCATCATCTCGGATCCGAAATGGTGGATGCAGACGTCACCGATTGGATAAATCTCCTGGCCCGTGAGGCGGTTGCGGATCCGGTAGCACCATCTGAGGCCGGCCTTGCCGCAGACGCAGGTCTCGCCGGGGTCCTGATAGATCGAGACGACGCCCCACTCCTTTGCAGCGTCGATGAAATTGTCTGCAGCGGAATGGCTGAGCACCTCTGCCCTGAGCTTCTCGAAATTGCTGCCACTCATGCAAATTCCCCCTTCCGTGGGCATGATGGACATCCGCTGGTGGCGCCGAGCCGCTCCCATGGCACCCGCGCCACCGCAGATGCCATGGGAGAGCATTGTTAGCTGGCGATCCAGCGGCGTTGTGGGGGCTGGCCTTGCCAGCGGCACTTCTCGACCGAAAGGTCGGGGATGAGCCGCCGGACCTCGTCCTCGAAGTCGCGCTTCGCCTCGGGCCTCTCGCCTCCGGCGTCGCACCAAGTCTGATAGGCAAGGTAGGTCTCCTGGCAGGTCCTGCCCTCGATGCCAGCGGAGTCGAGTCCGGCGTCGTCGATCCAGGAAAGCACGGTCGAGCTGCGCTGTCGGATGGCGGCCGTGGCGGCGATGGAAGCTGCGCCCATCGTCGGACCTTTCTCCAGCAGGTGCTGGATGCCGGTGACCGCGTGGTTCAGCAGGGCCTCCATATCCGAATCGTTCGCAAGCTCCCTCACGGGCTCGCGACCGGACTCTGGAAAGTGGCGGCGCAGCACCACCGTCACAGCGCGCCTGGCAAGGCCCTCGTCGCGGATGATTGCGGGCGGGCGGTTCGCGACGATCAGGACCGTGGCGTAAGCGTGGAAGTCCACTGGTTGGCCATTCTTGATGTCGGCGTGCAAGCAGTCCTGGGTAGGAATCTTCTTAAGGACGCCCAGCGCTGCTGGCGGCACCGGCGCCGCCGAGGTGTCGAGCGAGGCAACGAGCAGCTTCTGCCGCAGACAAGAGATTTGGAAATGATCGCCGAGCTCGTGCGTGTCGAGGGCGCTTGCGTTCGACTCCCCGACGAGGGCGATCGCCAGCTCGCCGAGGGTTGATTTCCCGGTGCTTGCCGCGCCGGCGGGTGAGGTGATGACCCAGAAGAACGGGATGCGGATGCGGCATATGGCCGCGCCAAGCATCTCCTCTATCTGGGCCAGCGTCTCGGGGTCGCCGTCGGAGGCCTCGTCGAGGTAGCGCTCGACCGCGTTGCTGCCAGCGGACGGATCGTAAGGCCAGGGGATGACGTTGGGCACGACGAAGTCCGCCGAGGGGGCATGGAGCTCGCCGGTCCTGACGTCCAGCACGCCGTTGGCGACCTGGACGAGCGCGGGATCGGAATAGTGGCGGCGCGGAGCCAGGTTGCGCGTCAGGTCGAAGACCTCCGCGCGGTCCGCCCTCTTCGTGCTGTTGTCGAGCTGGGTCACGATGCGGTCGCAGGCCTCCCTACCGTGCACCCAAGCCATGGAGGAGGGGTCGAAGAGCCAAAGGTCGCCCTCGACGAGGCATGCGTGGTATGCCTGGAGCAGGCGGTAGGCGTACGGCAGATACGTCTTGTTCGCCTTAGTCATCTGCGACACCTCCCGGTGCGCCGGGGTCGGGCAGCATGCTCGACTCGGCAAAGCCATTGACGCCCCTTGGGTAGCGGCACGCACTCGCCGCGGTGCGCACGACCTCGCTGCCAGGCAGCTGCGGACGGCAGAAGAGCTGGTTGAAGAGAGTGGCCGCAATGCAGACGTCGGTCTCGTTGCCGCCCATCTCGCGCACGTGGCACGCATAGCGGAAGGTCGCGTCATTGCGCCCGCCGGCGGTGACGACCACAGGGGTTCCGGGTCGCGATGCCTTGCGGCGCGCCTTGGCCATGAGCATCGCGACGAGTGCTATGACGCTGCCGTCCGCGTCGGCGATCCCGACCTCCTCGGGCGAGCGGCCATCGGCATAGCGGTATGGCGCCCCGTCGATCTCCGACGGAGGCACGAGGGCGAGGCCTCCGCAACGGATGTCGACGCCGCGCTCCGGGCACACGGCGTCGCCGAGACCGGTGACGCCGTCGACGCGGTACCACAGGTGCACACCGTCGTGTGGTGTCAGGACAGTGGTAGTGAGGGGGAGCCGGCCGCGGTCCTGCTCCCAGCTGCGCATGGTCGCGCAGCCGTCTGCGCCGCCGTGACGGTCGGCATCGATGACGAGGAGACCACTGCTGGCAGCGCCGGTGATGACCGCGAGGTTGGCAGGAGGCTCGGCCGTTATGGAATCGGCCACCTGCCGGTAGTCGCAGCCGCCATCCTTCCAGGCGACCTTGGGGATCTTGGTGCCGGGCCGCATGGGCACCAGGCAGAGGCCCAGCCCGACCAGAAGGTCGAGCTGGGCTATGCGGCCGTCGCGGCTAAGCATGGGTTCCCCAGATGGGATCGGGCTCATGCTTGCCTGCAGCCGCGTCACTACCGGAGGGGACTGAGCCCTCCGCCGCCGCCGGCTTGGGCAGGGCCTTGCCAAGGGTCGCAGGGTCGCGCGTCCCGTTGATATGCACGAGACCGGGCACCTGGTAGGACCCGCTGCGCAGCGCCGTCAGCGACGCTATGTGCCAGGTCGGCCAGAGGGTCGCGTCCCCGTACAGCTTGTCAGTACCCTCGCGGTAGGAGAGAATCAGGCCGACGGTGAGGCCGACGAGGCCGCCGAGGTCGGTGCGGTAGATGCCGTAGACGTCGGCGCCGGGGTTGGCGTCAGCGAGGTTGGCCACGGACCTCTTCAGGATGCGCCTGTGGCCAGAGTCGTAGGGTATGGTGGCGCGGTGCTTCCAGTCCAGGTTGACGTGGCAGCCTGAGAAGATCCCGGCGTGCTCCCCCTCCGCGATGTCGAAGGTCAGCTCGACGCGCTGCTGGGCCTGGTTGGCGTAGGCGGTCGTGATGGTGCCGACGTAGCCGCCCGCAGGCAGCTCGTCGTCATCGGGCTCGTCGAGCGCCGTGGCCCACTCGGGGACTGCGCCGGATACGCCGGCGGACAGCCCCACGGGGGGAGCCGGGCTCTCGATGGGGTTGATGCTGGGCGCGGTCTTGCATTGCGTGGGGTGCGTGCTGGGAGTAGAGTCAGTCATGACGACGACCTCCAATTAAAACGGGTGGACGGGTTCTCGTTGGCGCCCTGAGGATTCCGGCCTCGGGGCGCAGCTTATGCGGAAGGTTCCTTATTGGCTGCACCCATGGATTCCGCCTCCAGGAGCGCATCTTGTGGCGTCCCAGCTCATCGACGGGCTGGGGGCATCACAGAGTGGCTTAATATGCTTGGCCTCCTCGTCTCCTGCGACCGTGTGCTCGTCGAGATATGCCTCGAGATCTTCGATGCGGTAGACGACTCGACGGCCGAGACGCACGTACCTTGGGCCCCTGCCGCAGCCACGCCAGTTGGCGAGGGTGCCCGGGTTCGACCATCGGGAGACGGGTCTGGGGGGCCATGGGCTTGATTCATCTGTGGCTGGCATGACCTCAGCGCCAGTCAATTTTGATGCCTGCTTGTAGGGCGTCCCTGAGCCTCTCATCGGGCAGCAGAGGCTGCCGGCCGACGTAGACCGGCCCCAGCTGATGAATAATTCGCAACGCCTTCGAGCGGCCGCACTTGCAGACGTCGCTGACGTCTCGCCAGGTGAGCAGACTGCTGGCATCATGGCTTTTCTTCTGGATATCCATATCACACCCCCCCTCACGACTGAGCACCCCGTTCGTTGCCATCATTATGCGAGGAGATTGATGTCTTCGATAGATTGAAGATTAATTAGTGCAAGTCAAACCTTGCGAAATTAATACATGAATAACTGGTACAATGTAGTTTAATCGCAAGGTTTTACTGACAAATCGCAAGGAGCATGCTATGAACAACTCACGGCATCGGGATATTGTGGAGACGTTGGCTGGCGACCTCACGGTTGCGAAGACGGTGTTGTGCCGGAGGCGTGAGTGGACCATCTCTGACATCGTGGTCTGGGGTGCGCTCGATGCCAACGTTGCGGGCCGGCTGCTGGAAGACGATAGCGAGGTGGATGCCGCCTATGTGCGGGCAAACGACCGGGTCATACGGGACGGAAAGAATGGGATGAAGGTCCGTTACGACAAGGTTGACGGGAAGGGCCACAAACGGAAGTTGGTTCCCCAGCAGAGGGCTAAGGTCATAGCTGAGGAGCTGTTCGATCCACAAATCGATGATGGTGAGGCAAAAGCAAGGAGGCGCTCCAAGGAATCGTACAGAGCGACGCTCCGGCAGTTCTACGCATACGGCGGCTTCGAGGACTATGTGATTGATGACGAGACCGAGATGTTTGGCCCTCAGAACGAACGGGAGAGCAACGCCCTGCAAATGGACATCCTTGCCTACATGTTTGGCGCGATCATGGATGCGCTCTACTCCGGAGATGACAACATGCAGGGGATGAGGTTCTCGACCGAGGCGCTCGCGTCAGACCTGACCGACCAGTATGTCATGCTTTCTGAGAACTACAAGCTGGCCGGCCAGTGGAAGGATGGTGACCCCTCGGCACTGGAGGAGAAGCTCAGGAAGAGGCTCGGTGACCCGAGCTCCTATTTCCTCAAAGTCGAGGAGGACGAGGGATGGGACGCGTTCTGGAAGAAGAGCCTCCCGTTCTCGTATCCCCTCGCTACGAGGTTTCCTTTCAATATGAAGTAGACAGCGAAGCGTCGTCCATCAGGGGCGAAGCGATTACTACTCACCGCCATCGATTAGTTTGCCTATGGTGTCGGCGGCGTCCCTGTCGTTCTCCTCGATGGCGTGAGCGTAGATGTTCATCGTCAGACTGGCTGACGAGTGACCGAGGCGGTGCTGTACCGTCTTGATGTCCTCTCCTGAGCCGATAAGCAGGGTGGCCTGTGTGTGCCGGAGCTCGTGAAGGTTGTAGCCGACGTAGCCGGCGTACTTGACCCTCCTGACGCCATTTCTGTCGACATACTCCTCCTGCCTTGTGAAGCGCCCCAGCCCATGATCGGAGAACCACATCCTTCTCCACCGCGAGAAGGTGTTGGGGTCCTGCCAACCACCGGACTGGTTGCAGCACACGGGGGCACTTCCGGGGACGGATGCACCTGCGTAATACCTTTCTGACTGGGTCTCCCTCCACTCACTCAGGACCTTCACCGTCCCGGCGTCGATTGCGAGGTTGCGGATGGAGGAGGAGCTTTTCGGGTCGCGGAGACGGCAGCGATTGTCAAGCTGGTGCCTGACTACGATGCGACCTGCATCGAGGTTCACGTCGTCCCACGCGAGGCCGAGCACCTCTCCTCTGCGCATGCCTGTCGCGAGGGCGAGCCAGACCGCAACTATCCTCCCGTCTCGATCCGCGTCGCGAAGGTCCCTGGCGAGCTGAGTGGCCTGTTCAAGACTCAGACTCCTCCGCTCCTTAGGCTTCGGCCTCTTGGCATCCTTTATCGCCGCAGCGGGGTTGCGGCCGATGAGCCCGTCCGTAACCGCCTGTTTCAGGATTTGCGAGAGTGTTGCTTGGACCATGTGGACTGCGTGCGCGCTGCACCCCATTGAGCGCAGCTTGTCGTAGCCCTCCTCGATTCTCGCAGGGGTGAGCATGTCCATGGGTACGTCACCGTAGAGATCGGCAATCTTCTCGATCTCAAGGCGCTCGCGGTCAATGGTGAGAGGGGAGAGCAGATCTGACGCCTTGCGGCGCCGATGCCACGTCTCCGCGTATGCGCCGATTGTCTCCGAGCACTGCCCATTGCCGTTCAGCTGCGCCTCAAGCTCGATCCTGTACTCCTCAAGGGCGCGACGGGCGTCCGACTTGTTGCCGTTGACGGTACGCATCGGTGACCACTTACGCTTGCCGCCCGGCTCTTCGGGAGGGAGGCGCCAGCGGATGCGATACTTGCGTCCGCGTTCGACCTCTTGTATGGATCCCGAGCCTTGAATGCGAATCTTGTCTTCCATGGGGGACTCCCTTCGATGGTCTCATTTTAGGCCAATCGTTGGTCCGGTTGTGCGTGAAGTGGTCCGAAAGTGGTCCCATCGATTAATCTCGACCATCACGAGACATATCGTATTAGGCGTTTTACATGCTATAATTGGATTGAATCACATCATGGAACATTCCATTGAACTAGAAAAACGCGGGCTCATAACCCGGAGGTCGTTGGTTCAAATCCAGCCCCCGCGACCAAAATTGATGTCCCGATCAGCAGAGTTGCTGGTCGGGCTTTTCGTTTATCGGTCCATTCCATATTGGACAACATGCTATCCCATCCGCAAGGGGGGAGGCTGCGGGGCTTGACAAGCCCCCGTCGCCAGGCTCGATCGCATCTCCGAAATCCCCACGGATGCTTGGGTAACGCGGGTCTCGCTGGGCGTCTTGTAGAAATCGAAGGCAAGGCCTAGTCATCCTTGATTCTGATGCCGCCCTGGTGGGCGGCATGCGCAATCGGAGCTTGGGGTTGCGCTCATGTCTGATGGGAATGCGGCTGGGAATGCTTGGACCACAAGGGGGCCGTAGCCCTCTTCCTCGTGATTGCCTTTGCACTGGACTGGGTGTGTTGGCTTGCCGTGGGCGCGCACTCGGGCTGGGTCATCGACGAGACCAGCGGCATCTGGGGCCCTCTGCTTGCCGCCTCGATGTTTGGGCCCCTGGTTGCCGCCGCCGTAGTCAGAAAGGTGCGAGAAGTACGCGTCCCCACTGGCTGGTGGCCTTGCCTTAAGGGAGTGCGTCCGGTGGTACCTCCTGGCGCTTCTCGTCCCGCCCGTACTCACCCTCGCGGGCGCTGTCGTCTACTTCCTCGTGGTGACTGGGGACTTCGACCCCACGGCCGCGCGTTTTGTCGCTTCTGCCAAGGCGCAGCTTCACATTGGCAGCGGCCGAGTGTCTGAGGTGATGGCGGTCCAGGTGCTCTTCTCCGCTGTCCTCGCGCCGTTCTTCAACATGCTCCTTGCGATTGGGGAGGAGGCGGGTTGGCGCGGGTTTCTCTATCCCGCGCTGGGCGAGCGGATGCCCAGGACGCGTGCAGCCGTGCTCTCTGGGGTGGCCTGGGGTGCGTGGCATGCGCCCCTTATTGCCATGGGGTACAACTATGGTAGTGACTACCTGGGGTTTCCTGCGCTAGGAATAGCCGCCGTGACGGTGTTCTGCATGGCGTTTGGCACTTTTTTGTGCTACCTGCGCGAACGGTCGGGGAGCGTGTGACCTTGCGCGCTCGCGCACGGGTCGCTCAACGCCGTTGCCGGCCTGGGCTTATGGTTCAACCGCAGCAGGTATGGCATCTGCGGGCCAACGCCCTTGGGGCTCCTTGGGTGCATACCGACCGTGTTGCTGGCGGTATGGCTGCTTGTAAAGAGCTCGACGTCGCGCTAGGGACCGCCCGTGCCGTCGGGCTTGCAAACCGTTTCCGCCCGCCTATGAGTCGGCGTCCCTCCCGCCTGACGCGTCTAGTATCGACGCCAATCGATGAAATGCTGAAGGAACGCGGAAGGGGAGCCATGATTGCAGCGACGCTTGACCACCTGGACACGAACGACCTTACCGGTGCGAGGTTTCGCGAGGCGTTCGACTGGATCGCGTCGCAGGACCTGGAGGCGCTCACGCCTGGCCGCCACGACATCGACGGGGACGCCGTGTTCGCGAACGTGTTCGAGTTCGATACCGTCCCCGCGGACCAGAAGCACTACGAGGCCCATCGCAGGTACTATGACATCCACTTCCTCATAAGCGGTCAGGAGAAGATCGGCATCGCGCCTGTGGCAGAGCTTGAGCCGCTGCGGGAGTTTGACGACGAGAACGACTTCTGCCTCTATGGCGAGTCGGACCATGCCTCGTGGGTGGTCCTTCGCCCCGGCGAGTTCTGCGTCACGCCTCCCGAGGACGCGCACAAGCCCGGCTGCGCGGTGGGGGAGCCTGCACCGCTAAAGAAGATATGCCTGAAAGTCGCGGTTGGATAGCAACGACCAACTTGGGTGGATAAACATAAACAATTAAATAAGAATCCCTGCGTCTGCGCTAGGGGGAGCTGTGCGCTGCCACCGTTTGCGACGGGGTAGCGCAGGGCCATTCTGCCTGCCTAGCATTTTGGTGCGCACCGTGTTTCTAATGTATATCGATTCGTGGTCATCCAATATTTAAAAACATTTACCGCTGGCGAACTTCTGCGCTGAAACAGCTGGTTTGGAACTGGTCATAAACTGGCTACTGGTATCAAAGGTGTGTACCAGTAAATGCACGATTACGTGGGTGTTTAGAACTAGTTTACAAAACACAAATAAACCACTTGACCACATTTAGGGCCAAAACAACGCAATTGCAAAACAAATAAATATAATGCGCTTCCGCTTGGAAAGCAAGTAAAGAGAAAAACGAGACTGCCTATGCCAACAAGCCATAGCACTGGCCGAAACAGAATTGAGGTCGGATGTGCCCATGGGATAGCGTGCGAGATAGACAAGACGAGGCGCGCCTTGGGCGTCGAGCATCCGTCGGTCGCAAGAGTGGTTGTTCGAGTTAGTTTGCAATTGTGTCGCAAGGTGAGGCAGCTGAAAACGTAGGTGAGGAGAGAGTAATGGAGAAGTACCTTTCGCGTCGTTCGTTCCTTGGTGTGAGTGCAAGTGCCGCGATGATGGCAACGCTCGCGGGCTGCGGTGGGTCTGGCAGCGATGACTCCGGAAGCGCCTCCGGATCTGGCAAGGAGGGTGGAGCCACCCTGAGCGTTGGCTCCGCGTACGCTCCCTCTTCCTACGACCCCGCCAACTGCTCCTCCGCCTTCTGCCTGAGCGCCAACAGCAACGTCATGGAGGGCCTGTACAACATCGACCTCCACGACTACAGCGCCACGTATGGCCTGGCCGATAAGGACCCCGAGAAGGTCGACGATAAGACCTTCGAGGTCAAGCTCCGCAAGGGCGCCAAGTTCTCCGACGGCACCGACGTCACGGCCGACGACGTGGTCGAGTCCTTCAAGAAGGCCTCTGCCGAGGGCGGCATGTACGTCTCGTTCCTGTCCATGTTCGAGTCCATCGAGAAGAAGGACGACACGACCGTCACCGTCAAGGTGTCCATCCCGAACTTCTCGCTGCTCAAGGAGCGCCTGGCAATCATCAAGATCCAGCCGAAGGACATCACGACCGACGAGGCGTCCGCAAAGCCCGTGGGAACCGGCCCCTGGATGTACAAGGAGCTCTCCGACACGTCCGCCCACCTCGTCCCCAACAAGAAGTACAACGGGTCTCACCCCGCCAAGGACAAGAAGCTCCAGATCGACTCCCTCGTGGACGCCACCGCGCGCGTGACCGCACAGGAGGAGGGCTCCACCCTCATCTCCGAGTCCGTCCCGCCCGAGTCCATCGACCAGCTCAAGTCCGATGGCTGCAAGATCGACAAGGTCGAGGGCTTCGGCACCCGCTTCATCATGTTCGACCTCGACAAGGACCCCTGGAAGGACGTCAAGGTACGCCAGGCCGTCATGTACGCGCTCGACACCAAGAAGATGATCGAGAACGCATTCTCCGGCCTCGCGAACATCCCCACCTCCTACCTGCCGAAGAGCTTCTCCTCCTATCACAAGGCCTCCGTCACCTACAAGCACGACCTCGACAAGGCGAAGGAGCTCATCAAGGAGTCCGGCATCACCCCGGGCAAGATCGTCCTTCGCACCACCGACAACGCGCAGGTCGTGGCGATGGGCACCCAGGCCCAGCAGGACCTGAAGGAGCTTGGCTTCGACGTCGAGCTGAAGAGCGACCAGTCCCCCGCGACCTACGCGGCCATCGACCAGATGGACTCCTCGTGGGACATCCTCATCGCCCCTGGCGATCCCT
>Ga0256404_1011293_pt1 | contig 12028 bp, 12 predicted proteins | sample RumenRJG_01DNA_FD_185990 | JGI IMG/M metagenome (GOLD analysis project Ga0256404, IMG submission 185990) | Bovine rumen microbial communities from Lethbridge, Alberta, Canada - RJG_01 | ecosystem: Host-associated > Mammals > Digestive system > Stomach > Rumen | place: Canada: Alberta | collected... | reverse complement strand
CCCTATATTGACATTTTTTCAACTTTTGCGATTATCTTACCTATCTTTGATTGTACTGTTTGTATATTTATGCTATAATGTCCCCGGATACGTTTGAAATTCAGATGCTTTCTCCTATTATTATCAAGGGACTTTGGTCTTTATCTTAATATATAGGAGGTTCAATATGAAGTATACTAACAGAGAAAAAATTCTGTTTACTTTAATATTTCTATTATAAGTAATAATTATATTACTTATAGTAGTATTAGTACTTATCGTAAGATAAGAAAAAGCATCTGATTCAACTATGTTGTCTCAGATGCAACCAAAATTTTATCGAGGAAGCGTCTGATTCGGATAATCAAACGTATCCCTTTTTTATTATATGAGTCTTGCTCATCTATATACATAATATCATAAAAATTTGATTTGTGCAATTAGTTTTTATAATATCAATTTTTAACTATCTTACCCAAATTTTATTCTTTATTTAATAACCAATCTATTACATTTATTTTAGTTATTCCTTCATAATCTGATTCTAAATCCATATCCAAAGTTATTACATATTTAGGATAATGATCCCCTGTTTTTTGTAATGATTTTAACTCTCTTTCTAATACTTTTTCATCTCTAACTGACAATGCTACTTGATAATATTTTAAGCCATCTCTATTTTCAGCAACAAAGTCAACTTCTAAATCATCAACTTTACCAACATATACTTTATATCCTCTTCTTAACAGTTCTAAATAAACTATGTTTTCTAATATATGTCCCATATCGCTATCTGCTTTTTTACCTAATAAATAACTTCTTAATCCTTGATCTACAACATAGTATTTATAGTCTCTTGCTAATAAGTTTTTTCCTTTAACATCAAATCTTTCAGCCTTATATATTAAGAAGCTCTCTACAAATGCTGATATATATTTTTCAACAGTATGATTACTTGTAGGCATAGCTTTACTTGTTAGGGTATCACTTATTTTCTTTGTAGATACTGGACTTCCAATACTATCAAATATAAATTTTAATACACCTTCTAATAGCATCTTATCAGTTATATTATTTCTAGTTATTATATCTTTATATACTATTGTAGTAAATATTCCTTCTAGATATGTATCTAAATCATTAGGATTATCTTGAAGAATTGGTATATTACCTGGCATTCCACCATACCTCATATAATCTAGAAAATACTCATAACGACTTTTATCTGAATTATTAAATGCACTTAAATACTCCTTAAATGATAATGGTAACATTTTTATTTCTATATATCTTCCAGATAAAAGTGTTGCAAGTTCACCTGATAGTAAGTATGCATTAGAACCTGTTATATATACATCAACATTTTTCTTTATATATAAACTATCAACTGCTTTTTGAAATTTAGAAACATTTTGAACTTCATCTAAGAAAACATAATATTTCTTTTTTGAGTCAAGTTGTTTATTTACATAATCATATAGTTCTTTGTAACTATCAAAACTATAATCTACATCCTCAAGATTTATTTTTATTAATTGATCATCTTTTATTCCATTTTCTTTCAAATAATTTATAAATAATTCAAATAATGTAGATTTACCACATCTTCTAATTCCAGTAACAACTTTAATTAAATCTTTATCTTTAAATCTTTTTAACTGGTCAAGATATTCTGCTCTTTCTATCATAGTTATTCACCTCTGATATAATTATATATTAAAAATCATGTAAAGTCAAGTTTTGGAAAAAAAATTCCAAAACTACCAAAAAAATACATCTTTTGGAAATATAATATTTTAAAACATGTTATTAAAAACTTACTAAAAATTCTTTATTTACATTTATATACTCTTCTGTTACAATATATTCATTGGAGTGATACAATGTATAAAACTAATATTAATCTAAATCTTTATAAAACTTTTTATGATGTTGCTAAATATGGAAGTATATCTAAGACTGCTATTAATACTTATACTTCACAGCCTGCAATCAGTAAGGCTATTAAGAAGTTAGAAAGTGAACTTAATACTCAATTATTTTATCGTAATTTAAATGGTGTCGAACTTACTGATAAAGGAAAAGAATTACTTTATTTTGTTGAGAAATCTTATAGTAATCTAGTTATTGCAGAACGTACTATGTTAGAAACTGAAAATTTAGAGCGTGGTAAATTATCTATTGGTATGCCTTCTAATATTGGATCTTTTTACCTTTTTGATAAGATTATTGAGTTTCATAATAATTATCCTAATATTGAAGTTACTATAATTACCGGTAGTACTAATAACTTATTATCTTTACTTGATTCACATAAAGTAGATTTTGTAATAGATACATCTCCTATTAATAATATAAGCAGTGATACTATTGTTACAGAGTTAGATAGTGTTAATTATTGTTTTGTATCTAAAGATAAATATAATGATATAAAATCTTTAAAAGATTTAGAAAATAAACCATTAATATTACCTATACCAGGTACAAAGAATAGATATGATTTAGATGAATTATTAAATAAAAATAATATAAATATAGAAAATGTTATTAATATACATACTAGTGAAATGATTATATCAGGTGTTAAAAAAAATTTAGGTATAGGATATGTTATTTATAATCTTGTTGAAGATGATATTAAATCAGGAGAACTTAATTTAATAAATATAAAAGAAAAGTTACCTACGTCTGATATCAATATTGTATATGATAAGAATTTCTTAACTAGTGCGCCTAAAAAGTTTATAAAAGATTATATAGATTATGAATTAAATTTATAGACTTTATAATTATAGGTTATACCCTAAACTAATATTTATATGTGTGATAACAAAAAGGTATTTGTCAAATAATATCTTTTTTTATACAATGAAATTGGGAGGAATAATTATGATTAAAAATATAGGAAATTTTAAAGATTTTACTGATGGAACTATTAAATCAGTATATAGTATTGATAATAAGATTATTGAAATGTCATTACTATTTAATAAGGAGGATAAAGATGTAATTTGTGTACCAACACATCACTTTTGTAATTTAGGGTGTAAGATGTGTCATCTAACTAATAATAAATTAAATAAGAAGATGGTACCAATTAATATTAATGATTTTATTAAGTGTTTAATAAATACACTTACAGATAATAGTACAAGAATTACTAATAAAAAGAAATTACTAATATCTTTTATGGGAGTTGGAGAGCCATTACTTAATTTAGAATTAATTAAGAATGTATATAAGTGTGAAGATATTATTAAAAGTTTAGGTTATGATGATGTTGGTTATGCACTAGCTACTATGATGCCTAACAATAATTTAATAAAACTAACTGATATGGTAAATGAATTAAACATGCCACTAAAAGTACATTTTTCACTTCATACACCTAATAATTCTAATAGATATGACTTAATACCTAGTACACGTTTATCAGTTAATGATGCTTTAAATCTTTTAGTACATTATAGAGATACTTTAAAAAACAATAATGAATTTATAAGTAAATATATTAAATTACACAGTACAGATGATCCAACAGAAATACATTATACATTAATTAAAGGTGTGAATGATTCAGAGTGTGAATTAGATATATTATGTAAGCTATTATCTACTTATAAAATACCAATTAAGTTTATTAGATTTAATCCTATTAATAATTTAGAAATTAGTAATAGTGAATATACTTGGATAAATAAGATTAAAGAGACTATTCCCGATTTAAGAGTTAAAACATATGCTCCACCAGGAAGAGAAGTTGGTTCTTCTTGTGGAGAGTTTACAAAACATTATTATCATGAAGAAATTGAAACTGAAGAAGAATTAGAAGAATTTAATAACTGGTATAACAAACATTTAATTAAGAAAAAAACATGGTAAACGCCATGTTTTAATGTAATTATTTTTAATTATCTTGCCTAATTTCAGTTGCACCACTCATCCAGTTTGTGTTATAATGTACCCGGATACGTTTGAAATTCAGATGCTTTCTCCTATTATTATCAGGGGACTTTGGTCTAATCTTAATATATAGGAGGTTCAATATGAAGTATACTAACAGAGAAAAAATTCTGTTTACTTTAATATTTCTATTATTAGTAATAATTATATTACTTATAGTAGTATTAGTACTTATCGTAAGATAAGAAAAAGCATCTGATTCAACTATGTTGTCTCAGATGCTAAACAAAAAAACTTTTGAGGAAGCGTCTGATTCCTACATCAAACGTATCCCTTTTTTATTATATGAGATTTCCTCATCTGTATACATAATATCATAAAAATTAGATTTGTGCAAATGAATTATTTAAATATCTTTTATATTTCAGATTAGAAATATATAAAGTTAGTATTCAAAAATATAATTTTATGATAACATGACTATAGGAGTTGGTAACATGAAAAAAAGTTATAATTTAAACATCGCACTATTAAGATGTATATTTTGTATTGCAGTACTGTTATATCACACTAATATATTAAAAGGAGGATATTTAGCAGTATGTTCTTTCTTTGTTTTAACAGGATATTTCTCAGTAATATCTATATATAAGAATAAGTCAATAGTATCTTATTATATAAAAAGAGTTAAGAAAATTTACTTGCCACTACTTATTGTAGTCGCACTATCTATTATATCCATTAACTTACTACACATTAATAAGTTTAACTTTAAACCAGAAATTACATCAGTATTACTTGGATATAATAACTACTTTCAGATAAATGCTAATATGGATTATTTTGCTAAAAACATTAATTCTCCATTTATACATTTATGGTATATAGCTATACTTATGCAATTAGAATTAGTATTCCCTATTATATTTACACTACTTAAAAAGATAGAAGCTAAAGTTAGTAAATACCTACCTTTTATAATAATGTTTATATTATCTATTATAAGTACATTATATTTCTATAAAATATATAAAGATGGTAACATTACAATTACATACTATGATACATTTGCAAGAGCATTTTCTTATATACTAGGTTCTACTCTTGCCATATATCATGTAACTATAGGTAGAATACTACCATTAAGATTTAAAAAGCCATTATTAATTACAATATTCTTTGCTTATTTAATCGCACTAATTACTATGTTTATAACTATACCATCTACATCTAAATACTTTGCAATAAGTATGATTATATCTACATTAATTACCCTTAGATTAATAGAATATGGTGTAGTACTATTTAAAAAGAATGTTAATATTAGTAATAAAGTAATTAAGTTTATATCAGATATAAGTTATGAAGTATACTTAGTACAATATCCAGTAATATATTTATTTAGTCTAACTAAGTTACCACATATACTTACAATACCTTTAATAATTGTACTAACACTTATTATCTCTTACATAATACATTTAACATTTAAGAAAAAGAAAATACTTTTAAAAATAGTATTTATCATGCTTACTATATATGCAGGATACATTTATGTAACAATGAAAGATACTACAAAAGAGATTAATGATTTAAAAGATACACTTGAAACTAATCAAGAATTAATGAAAAAGAAACAAGAAGAATATAAGAAAAAAGCACAAGAAAAACAAGAGAAAGAAGAAGAAATAAAGCAAGAAAAGAAAAAAGCAGTAAATGAAGAAGAAATAATGAACTATGTTACTAACTTAAAAGTAGTTGGTATAGGCGACTCAATCATGCTTAATACAGTTGATACATTCTACGAAGTATTTCCTAATGGATACTTTGATGCTTTAAAAAATAGAACAATATGTGCAGGATATGATGTATTAAAAGGAATACAAGATTCAGGTATTACTTGGGATGTACTTGTATTTAACTTAGGAACTAATGGTGAACCTAACAGGCGGTGCAAGGACAACTTAAGAGAACTTGCAGGTGGCAAAGATATATTCTGGCTTACAACTACTAATCCAGATGTACCAGAGACTAATCCAGATTTAATAGATTATGCAAATGAATTTGAAAACATACATATTCTAGACTGGCCAACTGAAGCAAATAATCATCCTGAATACTTATATTCAGATAATACTCACTTAAGACCAGAAGCTACAAGACCTTATGTAGACTTCGTTAAAAACGGTATATATAATTATTACTTAGAAAAAGCTAAAAGTGAAAACTGAAACGAAAATGTAATGAAAAAAAACTGATCTAGTTAAACCTAAATCAGTTTTTATTATTATCCGTACAAGAATTCTCCTGTACCTTGATTGTAATAACACTTCTTCTCTACTTTATCAAATAAACATGGTCTCTCTGATGAGTCAATTACTGGGATATAGTCACGAACTAGTGTATCAGCATGAATATCTGAATAAAATTTTGAATAATATAGTCTACCTTGTGAAAAATGCTTTGCAACTCCACCACCATTAGTAGCAAACAAGTAAATTGTATAATCTATATAATCTTTAGAATGACTAATATTTTTCTTTTCTTCACCGTCAACTATTAATGTATAAACCGACGATGAACAACTAAAAATATATCTATGCATTTCTAAATCTCCACTACCAAATTGAACCGAACCAGAACCTAAGCAGTTACTTCTATATCTTCCTGAATCAATGCGAATATATGTTGCGTTCCAAGGATCAGAAGCATTTTCGTTTCCGATAATATGATGATTTGCAGATGAATATGAATTATACTTAAACAAAATATCCATTGTAAAAGGCAATAATAAACCTGTATCAATATACTGTGTACCTGTACTTTCTAAATATTCAACTTGGGTATATTTATTACCATTAGTATCCCAATAATTACCAACATCAATCACCAAACTATCCGTATTAAAATGCTTATTAATTTTAATAGAATAATCCTTATCGTCTAGCTTTATAGGTATATGGATAATAAAGTATCCATTATATGTTGTACTAGACATTGTATCATAGTGTTCTGTAATAGTAGGTTCTTCAACTGTAATACCATCTATAATATCAAATGTATAATTATTAAATGTTATAGTTTTATCAGTATTACTATATATTAGTTTATCACTAGTATCATCACTATATGTAAATTCGTAGCACTTATCCCCTTCATCACACATAGTTATACTAGATAACTCTTTTTCTTTAAATCTCTTATTTATATTATAAGATAGATTATCTTTTTCTACTAACATATTAGTTTTTGCATTTACCTCACTTAAATTATCTTTTAGAATTAGTATTATATTAAATAATATAATCATGATAACTGATGCTAATGTAAATGATGTAATTAATTCAATTGTAGTAAAACCTTTATTTTTCTTGTTCATTTAACCACCTAAATACTGCCTTTCTAGTTTTATTATCTTCAACATATCTTTAATTATGTTTCTATTATATCACAAATTATTCATTATGTTTTATTTTTCTGAATATTTTTAATATCAATGTGGCAATATAACTGGTGATTTAATGTTAAATAATAATTTAAAGTATTGTCGTGAAGAATTAGAAATGACTCAAACCGAGTTAGGTATTATATTGGGTTCAAGTAAACAAATAATATCTAATTGGGAGACTGAATATACTTCTATGCCTTTAAATAAGTTAGTTAGATTTTGTAATTTATATAATTATTCTCTAGATTTTGTTGTTGGGTTTGTTAGACATAATACTAACTATAATAAAAGTATTAAATTAGATAAGGATAAGATAGGTGGAAGATTAAAAGAGATAAGAACTAAATTACATTTAACACAGCAAGAATTATCTGATAAGTGTAATATATTTCAATCTACATATAATCATTATGAAAAAGGATATAGTTTAATTAAAATAATGCCTGCATATTCTATCTGTAAAACTTATAATATCTCTATGGATTATTTACTAGGTAGAAGTAATAATATGTATATTAATGGTGTTAAGGTAAAAAACTAATATAGTTAGCTAAATCAGGCTTCATATTTTTAATCAGAATAAACATTAATATTTTAGTAAATATCGGTAAATTATTGACTTTTACCGATATTTACTTTAAAATTGTATTAGGTGATGAGAATGATTTACAATTATAAGGAAGTTATTTCTATATATAAAAACAATTATCAATTGCAGAAGGCACTTGATAATAAAGAAATATATAAAATTGAATCAGGATTATATTCTAATAACGAATTCGTCAATTACTTATTAATAATTAAAAAAAAATATCCTAATGCAATATTTACATCAGATAGCGCCTATTATTATCATAACTTAACAGATGTTATTCCTCAATTTTATTTTTTAGCAACACATGTAAAGGCTGCTAAAATTAATGATAATAAAATAAAACAAGTATATGTCGCACAAGATAAATTTGAACTCGGAATTTCAAAATTAGTAGTTAACGGAATAGAGATTAAAATCTATGACAAAGAAAAATTATTAATAGATTTAATTAAGAATAGCGAAAAAATTCCATTTGATTATTATAAAGAGATTATTAACAATTATAGAAACATATGTAATGAACTAGATATGGATAAATTATCTAATTATTTAAACTATTACAAAAATGATATTGAATTATTTTCAAAAATTCAAAAGGAAGTGTTTTAATGAACCTACAAGAATTAATCGAAAAATATATTAATTCAGGATACAACGATGGGGATGCTTCTGCCAAAGTATGCCAAGATTTAATACTTACTGCTATATCGAATAGCAAATATTCACAAAATATAACTATTAAAGGTGGTGTGGTAATGCATAGTTTATCAAATGATATACGTCGTGCAACAAGAGATTTAGATTTAGATTTTATTAAATATTCATTAGAAGACACTTCTATTATAAACTTTATAAATGAATTAAATAAATCAATTGATGGTATTAATTTTAGGATAACAGACAAAATTATATCACTGCATCATCAAGATTATAACGGTAAAAGAGTATTTTTAACAATTAAGGATAATTTTAATAATATGATTGATACAAAACTAGATATAGGTGTTCATAAACTGTTTGAACTTGAACAAGAACAATATATTTTTGATTTTGATACTATCAATTTAGGTGCAAATCTACTAATTAATTCAGCCGAGCAAATATTTGCAGAAAAACTGAAATCACTACTAATTTTTAATATTAGATCAACTAGATATAAAGACATATTTGATTTTTATTATTTAATAGATAATAACTTACTAAATAGAGAATCTCTAACTAAATGTTTTAAAGTTTTAATATATGACGATGATAGTATAAAAATAAATAATATTACAGAACTAACTATGCAATTTATAAAAATAACAAATTCAAAATTGTACAAAAACAATCTAAACAATCCAAAATATAATTGGCTAGATAAAAACATTGATGATGTAATAAAAAGAATACAGAACTACTTATCTAGTTTAGAAACTATAAATATATAAAAAATAAATGCAACTTGATAGTAAAGTAAAATACATAAATAAACTTTATAAAACAAAACTGATATAGTTTATTATACTAAATCAGTTTTATTTCTTTCCATTTACTTTTTCATCTATATAATTAGTTAAATAATCTTTTAATGATTTTGTTTGTTTAAATGGGTTTATAAATGAATATTTTTCTTTTCTTTTTGCTTGAGCATCTTTAATACTCATCTTAAGTTGTTCATATTTAACTGTAATACTATTTTCTTTTGCGAACTTCTTAATCTTATTATATAGTTTACATGAATAGAATAAGTCTATTACAATTACTCCTGTAAATATTCCTAGTGTATATGAAAATGTTAGATTTTTACTAAACCAGTCTAATGCATGCATTATATAAGGTGATAAGAAGAAATAGTATAATGCGCCAATTAATGTCCATATTAAACTAAATAGTGGACAAATTAATCCTTTATAGTTACCCCAGATATCACTATAATCCCAAAGCCTAACATTGTTTTTAAGTCCTATTATTCCACCTATTAATTCTATAAGCGTCATAAGAAGTCCCATTAATAAGATTATAATAATTGGATTTAAATTACTATCTTTAAAGAGTAAATATATACCTGTTAGAATAACTAAACCAAAGCCATATATAGGTAAATAAGGTCCTACTAAGAATCCTGGATTAACCCACTTACCATGAACAATTCTTCTAAAGAATAATTCTAATACCCAACCGAGTGTACAACCAACAAAAAACACAAATATAAACTGTAAAAATAAATTCATATAATCATTACTCCATTTCAATTAAATATATTATAACATTTTTTTAGTGTTTATCAAATATCGCATATTAAAACCAAGCATTATGCTTGATTTTTTTTCATGGAATTCTCAATTTCTTTAGTTATATTCTTAATATTTTTCTTAATAACTACCATATCAATTATATTGACAATTGAATGGAACATAATTATTATTCCAGATAAAATAGTAATAGATATTACTGATGCTAGTGGATTAAATAGTATTATAATTCCAGCTATTAAATCAATTATTCCAAATAATAATATTAAAATCCAATTTGAATCTTTACTTCTAACTACTAATGATAATCTAATCGCACTTACACTTGATAATATAATCCATATTCCAAGTGCTATAGTAAGAAAAATTGACAATATACCTGGCGTAATTATAAGTACTATTCCTAGTAGAATAAATAAAATACCAGATACAATTCCATCAAACGGAACATAGTTCAAGTTTGATTTAAAATCAAGTGCGACTAAAGCTATACCATGAATTATAATATAAATACCTACTATAATTCCAGTAGTCTTAATTGATACACCTGGATAAAAAGTCATGATAAGTCCCATTATAAATGCCAAAACGGATAAACAAATCATTGCTGTTGTCGCTCTTTTTAATACGTCCTTCATACTAACCTCCTTTCTTAATTTATCACAATTAGTTCTTTATTATATAATTATCATTTACTAAACTATTATAACCTTGCTACTGAATTATATATAACGACAGTAAATCAAATTAATTATTTTATGTATTGAGTATTATAAAACTTAAAATAATCACTACCACATTCATTATATCATAATCATTTTAATATTTATAAAAAAACAATTATTTAGGTGCAAGAAATGAAAAATATGAAATATTTCTTAATATACCAAATATTATACCAATTATAATTAATACATATATAACTCTATTATTTAGTATAATAATTTTTTTATTTATCAAGCAAACAACTAAATACAATACAAGTAATATAAGTAAAGCAAACACATAAGCATTATAAGAAATAGCCTTATAGATATCTAAATGAAATAAGGCATCAAACATTCTAGTAGTGCCACATCCTGGACAATAAAGATTAGTCACTTTATGAAAAATGCAAGTAAAAGGTATATTTAAATAATACATGCTAATTACAATTAAAAAAAATGTAATCAATACTAAACATTCTTTAGTTTTGTTAGTTTTCATCTGGAATTAATTTATTAATTTCATTTTGAACTAATGCATATGTAACTATACCTAAACCCAAAAAATGCAATACTAAATAAAGAATTGAATTATCTGATGCATATTCGTTATTTTCCCTATTTACAATATACATAGATTTTCCCATTTCATATGCCCAGTAATATCCATAAATTCCACAAGTAACAAACGATAATAAGAAAGCAATTTCTCCAGATGTATTATATGCTTTACCTTCTGATAAACTAACTACATCATCATTCAAGCAAATAAACCAATAAATACCATAAATACCTAGAGTAACTATAGATAATATTATACAAACACCAATATTTCTTTGTTTCATAAGGTGCTCCTTTCATTATCAATTTATCATACATTAAATAATATGTCAATTAATTATTATAAATTATTAAATGCATTAAGAATAATATATACTATGAATAAATTTATTAAATCAACTATTATACTTATTATTGGAGGATTTATTACTAAAATACTAGGTATGATTATTAAAATAGTAATAACTCGTATGATTAAAAGTACAGGATATGGCTTATATGCATTAATCCTTCCTACTATGATGCTATTAATATCTATATCACAATTAGGTTTACCTACTGCATTAAATGTATTAATAGCAAAAAATAAAGATACAAAGAAATT
>Ga0256404_1011292_pt1 | contig 12028 bp, 12 predicted proteins | sample RumenRJG_01DNA_FD_185990 | JGI IMG/M metagenome (GOLD analysis project Ga0256404, IMG submission 185990) | Bovine rumen microbial communities from Lethbridge, Alberta, Canada - RJG_01 | ecosystem: Host-associated > Mammals > Digestive system > Stomach > Rumen | place: Canada: Alberta | collected... | reverse complement strand
ACATTCTGAAAACCAGACTGTCAAAAGAATTCCGTGAGAAGTTCCCGGACCAGGTGAAGAAGTATCTCTGGAAAGACGCCTTCTGGTCATCGAGCTACTTCATCTCGACAACAGGCGGGGCATCGATTGAAACATTGGAACAGTATATCCGCGACCAGGGGACCGAACATCACAAACGGAAGTATACCAAGTCCGGACGCTACGCAAAGAAAAGAAAAAAGCCCGATTCATCCCCGACCGGCTGACGCCGGTACGGGGTTTTCTCGGGAAAAGCCGATAAAGCCAGGTCCGCTTTCCTTTTCTTCCGTTTTCGATCAGACGGTTCCATGCGTCCCCAAGACAGATCTGCGCGCTGATTTGTTTGTCGTTTCCGGTATCACGAAGATCATAGACCGTGAGCCGACCATCCGTCTTCCTATTGGTCCCTTTGGCGAAGACATCGAGCGATCCAAAAACGTATCTTTCCAGTGCCAGCGCGATATTTTTTGTCTCCGACTCGTACTGGCCCCGGAGTTCATCTTGAACGAAAAAGGCCCTTATACTATACTGAATATATCAAAACCGGCAAACACGAAACTACGAGAACGTGAACTCTGTAAAGGAGATCGCCTATATGTACAAAAAACTTCCCATCTCATATAAGATACCGAACGAACTGGAAGACATAATTAACCAATATGTGATATTTCTCAACACAGGGAAGGGTTTGACCGATGCAGACGACTACTATACAACAGAGATTCAACTGATTCTCAACTGGTGTTTTCGAGAACGACTGCTTTCGGAAGAGCAAATCAAAGAACTGCGAAACTATTATCAGCGAGGCGGGATCAAAAAAGGGGAAAATAATGGACAAAATCTATGATTTTTCGAATGACAAACTCCTCAACCGACCACTTGGAGGAACCGACCGTAAAAACCCGGTGGAGCACAACGGCGTAGCTTACATGCTCAAATACACGGAAGTCCATGCAAAGAAAGGAGATATGTCCACCAGCCATTTAAACGGTATCACATCAGAGTATATCAGCTCCCACATCTCTGCATCTACAGGACTTGACACCCATCACACACTCCTGGGTTACAGAAACGGAGAGGCAGTTGTCGCCTGTCAGGACTTTCGGCAGCCATACGAAAGCAACATCGAATTCGGAGAATATGTCCGCGGTCTCTATACAATGGAAGAAATCGGCCGCGTGCTGCGGCTTGATCAGATCTACGGAACAATTAAAAACGCTTCGAATATCCCGGAAGAATTAAAGCAGCCATCCATCGACCGGTACTGGGATACTTTTGTGATCGATGCACTGGTTGGCAATTTTGACAGGCATAAAGGAAACTGGGGATATATTGCCGGACCCGATGACTCTCTGCGGCTTGCTCCTGTATACGACTTTGGAAGCACACTGCTTCCCCAGCTGTCAGACAGCGGAGCGAAAGATATTATTAACGATCCGTTCCGAATGGCGGAACGATGTCTGGTATTTCCGTCCCCCGCTTTATTCATCGGGACAGAAAAAAACGGGAAACCCGGCTATTATGATCTTTTAGCTTCCGGATTCGATGAAAATTGTACTCGCGCACTCCTCAGAATGGCGCCGAAGATCAATATGGACAAAATGAACCAGATCATCGAAGAAACGCCCTTCATTTCCAATATCAAGAGAATATTCTACAAAAAATATATCGCTTTACGGAAAGCGCTTGTGATCGATCGCGCGTATGAGCGTTGTATGAATAGAGACTTTGATCTTGATGCACTGAACCGTATACAGAGCGGGAATCAGTATAGCAAAAGCATGCTCGCAGAAGATCTGAAGTCCGGAAAACTATCTTTTTCGTTCGATACTCACACACACCTTAAAAATGAGTTGATCGTATATGCGGGCATTCCGGGGGCAGGAAAAAACGAGGCGGCACAAAAGTATCTGTATTCTTCTCCGGGAATGGCCTATATACGGACAAACGATATTCGGGAGGGAATGAACCATTTCCGTGACGAAAACGGTCTGATTGATTTGTCTGCGAAAGGATGCACGCTGATCAGCAGCGATGTATTTGAAAACGCATATCAACGGATGCGGGCCGCACTAAAAGACGCAAAAGATGTGGTTTTTGTCGCCACCAATCTTGATAAGGAAAGCCGGCAGCGTGTTTTGAATGCCGTGCATGGCATTCCAGATGTACGAAACCATCTGGTGGTAATTTATCAGGATCCAGAGAAAGCCAAATCAGACGAGCCGGGAAATATTCTCCGCAATAAGGCTATTAAGCTGCACAATAATCCGCCTCAGAAAGAAGAAGGCTGGGATAGCATCAAAATCCTTGGTATCGATCCATATGAACTTACCACTACCCATGCCTTCGGTATGGATAGGGTATCTGTACAGTCGTGACAGTTGCCCCTTTCGGACCACGAGGGCTGTCCGTGCCATAAGCGGGCCGGTTCACACGGCCTCTGTCGCGGGTATCAGCCGCTTACTTTGTAAAGATTCCCAAAACGGACGACGTTGATATTCCGGAGGATGGCTTTCACATCCATGCCGTCAAATGCCCCCGGAACCGCTTTTCTCAGAATGTTGGCCGCTCCGTTCAGGTCCGCGTTGACACACGTGCCGTCTGCTGTCCGGTACAGGCCGCGCCTGATCCGGCTTCCGGAAAAATGAACATCCGGATTATGGTTCCCATCGAAAACGGGAACCGGGTCCCGGTCCACGGCGCTGGCCTGGGATGTATAGGACTCTTCCTGTTCGAGGAAGAGAATGCCGGCCCTGGCGCACAGATATTCCAATATCCGCATCAGGCTATTGAACGGGATCTGCACAAATGCCTGATTGTTCCTCTTCCCGGTATTGGCATTCTGCTTCCAGAGCTTTGTGTGTCCGCAGACAAGCGTCCCGATGCCGTTCTGTATGCACCATCCAACGATATCTTTTGCCGTTTTGTGGAAGTAGTCCTCAAGGAAATACTTCCGGCGGCGGGCAAGAGCCGTCATCTGTTTTGTCTGGGGGCAGTGGTACTTATCCGGGTCTTTCCCTTTCATCATAACGGACTTCAGACGCGATACCTGCTTGTTGTACCACTGGTTTGCGGCTTTGACAGCCCCGCCTTTGTAAATCCGGCAGGGAATGTCCCTGTCCGTTACGATGGCTGCGAGGTTGTTGACGCCGAAATCAATGGCCGCGTGACAGGTGCCGGGAGACGGCACCGTGCTGTCTTCTGTCTCGTAGATGACGATGACCCGGAACGAGCCGTATTCCGGGATGACCTGCACTTCCTTCAGGGGTGCCCCGTCCGGGAAGGCATGGCCGAGCGGGAGCCGCTGCTTTGTTTTCGGGAACTTCAGGGACCTGTCCGGCTGAATCCGGCAGTCCTGGTTCGTGTACTTGGCGATGGCCTGATCGGACTTGACGTATCCGGGCATCCGGGGCTTTCCGAGAAACTTTTCCGGGTGTATCCTGTACGCTTTGAGCGCGGCAAGCCATCCCTTGAAATCACGGCACGCCTGCTTCAGCACGTTCTGCGCGCACTGCATGGAAAGCCCGGCATAATAGTCCGGGTTGCTGCATACCGTCATGATTTTCCAGAGCTCCTCGTAGGTCAGCATGGCTTTCGGCTGTTTCATGCCGGCGGCCACAGCACGCGCGATCTCATCCTCGACCTCCTGCTCGTTGTCTGTCAGTGATTCCTTCTGCTGTGCCGTAAAATGGTTCCTGATCCGGAACAGGGCGGCATTCCGCAGGAGCTTCGCCATGCGCGTCTGTCCGTCCAGATAGGCAGACAGGTCCGGCATGCGGTCCCGGCTGATGCAGTATTTCATGATTCCGTACGCCATGGATGTCTCCTTTCTGTCTGTGTTGACGCTGTGCTTGTTCCCTGCTATAATTATAGCAGAAAGCACGTTCGGGTGTCAATCATTTGGAGGCATAATCATGCAGAAAACGAACGGAATCTATTACAAAAACCGTCACAGCTGTTTCCTGCTTCAATACCATCTGGTACTGGTCATGAAATACAGGCGGAAAGCGCTCGTTGGCGAAGTCAGGGAGTGCGTATACAAGACACTGCGCGACGGGCTTGAAAACCAGGGGTGCCGCGTAGTCCGTATGAACGGGGAGGAGGACCATGTCCACATCCTGTTTGAAGCCCCGCCGGACAAGAAGCTGACGGAGCTTGTCAATATGTTAAAGACCCGCTCGGCCCGCATGACATGGGCGAGATACCCGGACGAGCTGCGGAAATTTTACTGGCGCAAAGACCGGCACCTTTTCTGGACGGACAGCTATTTTGTCACGACTGTTGGGTACAACAGCCTTGAGGCTGTTGACCATTACATCAAAAACCAGTAGGCATTCATCCACGCCCAGGCGTCTCCGCGACGTTTGGACGTGGTACTCTGCTGTTACTGATAGATACAGAGACACACAACGAAGCCCCCGCAGAAAGGCGCTGTACCTTCCCGCAGGGGCTTCGTCAGGCCGTAAGGCCTTATTTTTTTATCAGTTCCGTGAACCGTTCGTCTTTATCATCGGTTTTGCTCCTGGCTCTGGACCGTCCTTCCAAACCCGGCATGCCGCGAAAAGATGTGGGCCTTCCGGACAGAAGAAAAGCGCCAGCGCTCTTCCTTTTTTGTTTCCGTCTTCTACTCAGCCACAACCGTGCTTCCCGGGCCGCATGATCTCAATCCGAAGACTGAGTGCCATGCCCGTTCAGATGAGACGGGGTCTGTGTGGACTTCTTATTCCCCTTCCGGCTTTTTCTGCTGTCAAGTTCAAAACCAATCACAGTTAATACCGCCACAACCAAAGAGGACAAAAAGACAAACGCGACACTGTTTTCAACGATCCACATCATTTGATTCCTCCTTTCGGTTCCTGTGCAGCCGCAAAAAGCAGAAGATAGCTATGCTCAATGACCGCAGTGGATAGATGTACGGGATCAGTACCATACACTGCCGCGGCACAGAACCGGCAGCCATCACGTCAGGAAAGATGTTATCGAGCACAATCAGGACAATTCCGATGGCACTGCCAATCGCACCGATCGTGTTAACGACTTCCAGAAAGCTCCACCGGCTGTCGCTCATATAGAAGTACCGGGCGACATCGGACAGACACGGCAGAAGGAAAATCACGCCGGTCAGCGTGTCCTCCGGGTTTTTCCTGTACACCAGATAGCCGACCGTGTAGACAATCCACAGGCTGAATTCCAGCATCATGCTGAATTTGGTATCCTTGTCTGTTTCCTCCATCATACACGTTTTTCCCTGTTTTGCAATGCCGCGATCTTGTCGATCACAGCCTTCGGAAGTTTCCCGACAAACTCGTCCTCAAGCCCCGGAAAATAAAAGAAAGCCTGTCCTTCGATAAACTTGAAGCGGCCCTTCTCCTTCTCCCAGACATAGCGGTAGTGATTCTCCGGGGTGATATCCTCAGCGACAGCTTCGAACGATCCGTTCGCGATGAACGCGGCCATCTTTCCAAGCTCCTCGGCCAATTCGTCGGGAAATTCGTCGGACACATCCCCGGAGAAGGAAAAGCAGATCTTACTGCCTTCCACCGAGTCGATATCGACCCGGCCCTCCAGCAGCTCCCTCACCTGCTCTGTGTGTCCTGTCGTCTCAATGGTTCCGTTGTCGATGTACCAATACATAGACATAGCGTGTTCCTTTCTCTGCGTTCCGCAGATGTTCCTCCCGGCGTTCCTTCTCTTGGCAAGACCGTCAGGTCTTGTTCTTGTTAATTCCGGGTATGGTTATTGTTGCAAAGACAGCATGCCCGATACCGGAAGATTGAACTTACAAACGCCCTCTTCCCATCCCTCTACAAAACGAAAGCCCCTGCAGAAAGGATTTTTCCTTTCCACAGGGGTTCCGTTAGAGCAGCAAGAACAAACTATTCAGGGGAAGGCCGGGAGGTTGCGCTTGCCCTGCGTTTTCGATCCACGCTCCCCGCAGGGAGCGATGACGGGCTTACATACCCGTCGAAATCAACCGATCACTCGGTTACATTCCGTACCATGCGATGCCTTCGTACTTCCAGCCAAGGACGACGAGATCGTCGCGCTCCTTGGTGCTGCCGGTGTAGTGATGAGCACCCGCTCCCGTGCAGTTCGGATTGTACAGACGGTACTGCGGCTTGTCATTTGCTGACGGTGCCGTGTACCAGGCAATGCCTTCGTATGTCCAGCCCTTCGCGACCAGACCGTCGCGTTCCTCCGCGCTTCCGGTGTAGTGATGATCGCCCGCATTCTTGTTGTAGAGGCGGTAGATCGGCTTGCCGGTAAGCGGCGCGTCCCAGCCGACGCCTTCGTAGTTCCAGCCGACCGAAACGAGGTGGTTCCTCTCACCCTGGTTGCTCGTGTAGAAGTGCTCGCCGCTGTTCGGGTTGTACAGGCGGTACATGGACAGCGCTTCCTTACCTTCGATAGTGAATGTCGTGCTGCCGAGGAACTTCATCGAGCCGTCCGCCATCTGCGCGTAGCAGTGGACGTTATAGACGCCGGAGCCGTTGAAGTCAGAGATCTTAACGTCGGCATTATATCCGTCGCTCGTCTCGTCCGCTTTCAGCCAGTGCATGTCGTCCTGTCCGTTCACTGCGAACCAGACGGCGAAGTACACCTGCTTTGCGTCCTTCACCTTTGCGCCGGTAAGAGACGCCTCGTAGCTTACATTCTCCGCCTTTTCGTTCACCGCGAGCGTCCGGTCATGGCCGCTCACCTCGAACGTCGTGCCGGCGATGAATTCCATCGTGCCGTCCTCAAGCTCGGCGTAGCAGTGTGCGTTGTAGGTGCCGTCCAGAATCCCGTCGCTCGGCTTGAAGTCCTTCGAAATGTAGAAGTGCGCATCATAGCCAAAGTGCTCGACATAGTAGTCGGACTCATCCTGCGCCTGCTTCCAGACGATATCGTCCTGTCCGTTGCGGGCGGACCAGACCGCGAAGTAGACATGCTTCACGTTCGGGATCGTGACCTTGTAGAGGGCCGGAAGGTAATCCTCGTGCTCGTTGCTGACATCCGATACCGTGTACTGCCACGGCTCAAGGGTCGGAACAGCCGGTGTCGTGGTCGGTTCCGGCGTAGATGTCGGTTCCGGTGTTGCGGTCGGAGCTGTCGTCGGCTTCGTAGTCGGTGTTGCCGTCGGTTTCGGCGTTGCTGTCGGAGCCGTGGTCGGCTTTGTGGTCGGCGTAGCTGTCGGCTTCGGCGTACTTGTCGGTGTACTTGTCGGTTTTGTCGTCGGCGTTGCTGTCGGAGCCGTGGTCGGTTTCATAGTCGGAGTCGCCGTCGGCTTCGGTGTGCTCGTCGGCTTTGTTGTCGGTGTGGCCGTCGGCTTCGGCGTGCTCGTGGGCGCCGTGGTCGGCGTAGCAGTGGGCTTCGGCGTTGCGGTCGGAACCGGGTTGTGTGCTGCGGCAGGACTTCTCCCACCGCGTCTCCTCGCCTGTGTTACCTGTGGTTCCTGCCCCTTTGGCACTGGCTGTTTACCCCGGATAGCCTGTTTAACCAAAGGCATGCGTCAACGTGCTGGAGAAGCACACGTCACACCGTTCACACAGATAACGTCCGGGCGATATCCCGAAGGATCACTTCCGGAGGCTGCTCACCTCATCCATCAAGTGCCTTGCATGGTTTTCACCATGCTCGGTCATTCAATGGCCGAGAAGGTGACACTATCTCGCTCACCTTGATATCGTGGTAGCAGACGTACGGGTTGTCACGGAAAAACTCGGCCAGCGCATTATCTTCGTTGTGTGCCGTGATTTCCTCGCAATAGGTATTGAAGTCCCGCCGAAACGAAATTTCCCATGTGCCGTACCGTCCTCCCGGAATCACGCAGCTCCACCCCTTCCGCTCGTACCGCTGCCAGGCATCCGACCAGACGTATCCGTCCTTTTTCAGATCCCGGCGAAGACGCACGTAGTTTTCGAACCCCGGGGTCACGGCGATTCGGCACTCGGTCGGATATAAATGCGGATAGCGTGCGTTCATGACAGATGTCTCCAGCGCGTTGAACTCAAGATCCTTGTCGAGCAGACGCGGCAATACGGAATCATACGGGTACTCGTCGATGGAATCATATGGGTATTCGTCGATACAAACTCTGTACATGTTCTCCCCAAAGCCGGGGCGGGAAATCAGATAGTATGGTTCTCCCGCCCGTTCGCACAAAACACCGTCAATCAGGAGATACCCGTCCGCGAGCTCCAGAACCGCTTTCGTGATTGTTTCTTCTGAATCGGGGCCATCCGGATGGTTCCGGACAACCGACCGCTCTGGGTCCCACCCGTCCGCCTTACTAGCGTCCGGCACGGAATATTCGCGATACCGTGTGCCGGACTGAAGCGAAAGCTGTGCAAGCGTTCGGACATTCCCGGTCTCATCACCCCCATCATTGATTCGATCCGGGCGGTAGAGCTTTCCCTGATACAGATAGTAGTTGTCTGCGAAATACTCCGTTCCGTACGGATAATCGTCGCGGTATACGCGCCCCTTTACCCGGAATACGACCGGCAGATCCTTGCTCTCCGCCTCCGGGATCTCGATCGGGACTTCCTTTGTGACTGTCCGGACATGCTCTCTCCGGCTTTCCGGATTCGGAAGATAATACTGCCGGTACTCAATGCTTCCTGTTGTTTTCATAAAATATCCTTTCTTCCGCAATTCGCGGACGCGGGTTTCATTTCTTTGCGGCGCGGGGGTAAAACCACCCGTCCAGGCGAACCAGATGATCCTCAAAATCAAATCCCTCCGGCAGCCATGCCGCATAAACGGTACGGAATTCATCCGCCATGTCCCGCGTATTTTTGTACGCGGCTTTCGGGGCCGGTGCCTCCTGATGGTCGGCCAGAAGCAGTATACCCTGAACACGCCCGCCGTCATCCGGATGATACGCGCAAGCATTATCCGGCAGATGGTGGATTTCGCCCTCATCAACCAGCCAGCAGTACAGACGCTCCACCACGATTTGACGCAGCGCGGCGCTGTCTGTCCCGTCTGTCTGTATCTGGCGCGACCTGGCGTATGCATGGCAGAACCGATCTGCCTCTGCCATATCAAGAAACAGCCCGTATCCTGTGCGCCGTTCTTTTTTCATGTGCCGCATTGGTTTTTCTCTCCTTTCTTCCTCCCGGAAGATTCCGCTCTGATTTCCGGGTGTGTGTCTCTTGTTGCAAGGACAGTATGCCCGATGCCGGAAGATTGAGCTTACAAACGACCGCTGCCCCGCCCTCGCTCTTCCCGCCGCAAAACGAAAGCCCCCACAGGAAGGTATTTGCCTTCCCACAGGGGTCTTAACCGCCATTCCTGTTTGTACTTGCCATTCCATCCGTCTGCGCCTTAGTGGAAGTCGTAGTCGTCGGACGAACGGACGCTGGCGCGGCTCCGGGCGTCAGCTTCCGCCAGATACTCCGCGTCTTTTTTCGTCACGCCGAACGGTTCCATAAGTCCCACCGGCACGCGAACATCCGTTGTGTTTTCGCCCGCCGCCGGGACAGACACCCGCAAAACTCCCTTACCCCGCTTCCGCTCAAACTGAATCCCGCAGACGCCGGGGACAGAGCCGTCCTTCTCCAGCTCCCGCATGGCTGTCTTCACGAAGGCAGCGGCCAGTTTCCGTTCGGCGCGGGACAGATCCTGCAGCTTTGCGTCACGGATGGTCAGGATGTCCGGCGTGTGGTCGTGACCCTCCGTCACCTCGTACACCGTGCGGATTTCCTGCGCCAGATGCCGGCCGCCGGCCAGGTCCCGCGCAAGATCAGATGCTGATGCTCCCTGTATCCGGCCATTGTCCGTCCGCGCCTCGTATGCCTCAAGCTGACCGGACAGATAGGCCTCCAGTTCGGCCTTGTGCGCGGCCAGACCCGCGAGCGCCAGCTGAAGTGTCGATATATGACCGAAGGCCGTAAGGGCGAGATCGGGATCTTTCAGGCAGCCCGCCTCCCGGAGCACCTGAAAGGCGTGGAGCAGCATCCGGGACTTCTGGACGATGCCGATGTACAGATCCTCCCGCCCCTTCCAGCTTCCCGGCGTGTGGTCGAACAGGGCCGACTGGTCTATAAGCGCCTCGACCGTCGGGTTCAGATCCCGCTTCAGGTACTCGATCTGGCGGTTCATTTCTTCCGGGGTGGGCTTGCATCTGCCTTGTTCCGGGGCACGGCTTGACTTCTCCGAAGCACGGTACGCAGGCTTTGCAGCCCTGTCCGGACCGGAGTGATGTCGGGGCGTCCCGGCATGCCGGTTCCGTCCGTCTGATCCGGTCCGCGCCATCCGTTCCTGATGCGTCACAGTCACGATGCGGTGTTTCTTCTCTGCCGGCTCCGTCCCATCCCGCACGTTAAGGCCGTGGGATCGCATGTTCTGCCGAACCTCTTCGATCTCCCGGCTGGCCTGCGGGAACCGCGCTTCAAACCAGCTGTGGGCTTTTTCGCCCGGCCCGACATACACCTTCCCGGCATTCCGGACCTCCGTTCCGGGAACCGTCACCCGGTCCGCCTTCCACCTGTAATCGGCACCCCGTCTGTATGCCTTGAGCGTCACCTCTCCCCGGTCCGACAGAAAGGCGCGGAACTGCCGGTCAGGATCGTCCGTCCGCAGGAAAAGCACAAGGCTTTCCCGCCCCGTCCCCGGGTCCTTATCCAGACGGGCAGACAAACGGGCATCCGGGTCCGCCATGTGGTCAAGGAATACCTGCCGCATCGGCGTAGCGGCCCGGTACGTCTCTTCCGCCTGAACCAGCGGCCGCAGGTCACGTCCCGTCTCCCGGAGGGTGATGGTGCTTCTCTCGCCGTTTCGATCCATCGCGTTTTGGATCTCATGGATATGCCTGCGCTCAATCAGCGGATATGCTGTCACAAGCGTGAACCCGAGCGGGGCATGTACGTCCCGGCGCAGAATAAGGCGGGTCACGTTGCTTTCCATCTCCCGGAGTTTCGAACCATCAGTCAGGTTCAGGCCCGTATGATGTATCTGATACCCGGCAGCCGGATATTCCAAATCGTCGAATACATGATCGATCACAAACGTATTGCCGTTTTGCGTCCGATCCAGCTTGTGGTAGATGTCATCCAGATGCATCCGCAGTGTCTCCATCAGACACTCTTCCATGTCACGGTCGGAAGAAAACGCGGAGGCGGCATATTCCGCATTCGGACGGAATCCGGCTGAATCGTTCTGTTCTTTTTCCCTGATTTGTTGCAGGAGGGCGGATAAAGAAATTCCGCAGTGCTTCTCCGCAAAGTGTGAGTTTCCATTGTCTTCCAGCGCCCGAAACAGAGCGGTCAGCTTTTCGGTACGCTCTCTGGGTGACATCTGCCTCGTGATCATAAGATAGGAACGTACTTTGTCCTTCCACTTCTCGTGTTCGATATCCATACCGGCTGAACCCATTTGTATATATCCTCCTTCAAATTTATCTTTTCTGAAGTATGTCAGAAACGCAGACATCGAAACGGACAGCACTCTCCCTCTGCACAGAAAAGGGCTGCCGTACCACTTGGTACAGCAGCCCCTCTTACGCCGGATCACAGTTCATCCGGTTCGTCCGAATCCTCCATGTAATCGGAATCCTCGCGCCTCTTTTTGCGGCTTTCTTTGATCTGTTCTTCGACGTCTCGAAGAGTCTCCTCGTCTACGCCGTCCAGCCGGAGTGTGGCGAGGTCGTTTTCCGAAAATTCCCCAACACCTCCCATAACAGCGCCAAGCCGCTTCCGCATGATTTCCCGGTCAAGCGCGACCACAGACTCCGGGGTCGCGTTTACCTTGATGACACCGGGTGTCAGCCCCGCTTCCCACAAATCACCATACGCTTTGTCGCAGATGTTATCCACATCCCGCGCCGTCCAGCCATTCGGATTGTTTTCCGGGTTACTGGTAAAAAACGAAGAAAACAGATACGACTCATAAATCGTAAACCCCTGCCGCTCGATTTCCGCCTCCAGTCTGGGCGACCGGTTGTAATCCACCACAACAAACGTCGGCTCCGCCGGCACCAGCTTTGTTTCGATCTGTGCATGTGTATCCATACAGCTACCTCCTT
>Ga0256404_1011291_pt1 | contig 12030 bp, 11 predicted proteins | sample RumenRJG_01DNA_FD_185990 | JGI IMG/M metagenome (GOLD analysis project Ga0256404, IMG submission 185990) | Bovine rumen microbial communities from Lethbridge, Alberta, Canada - RJG_01 | ecosystem: Host-associated > Mammals > Digestive system > Stomach > Rumen | place: Canada: Alberta | collected... | reverse complement strand
ATGGCTAGAGGCAAAATGAGCGTCCAGGAGAAGCGCGACATAGCTCGCCGTCAGATCATGGACGTATCGCTGGAGCTTTTCCTGAAGAAGGGATTCGAGGAGACCACCACCCGCGATATCATAGCGAAGGCTGGCATCCTCAACGGCAGCCTCTATAACCGTTTCAAGAATAAGGATGAGATCCTCATCAGCATCCTGAAGGACGCCATCGCGGATATCATGCGCGAATCGGAGGAGATCTTCCGTAAGAGCAAGAATTTCATGGCTGCACTCTCCTTCCCTGGAATCCTCCAGTTGTATGTGGCAAGCCGCTCAGTCGGTATTGCGAAGCTAATCTACGTTGTTCACTGCCGCTGGGAGGCAGTCAATATTTTCATCAACATCTTCGGGGACTGGTGGACACAGTTCGTTAAGGAGTTCAACTTTGCCTCTATCGATTCTGACAAGAGCAGGATGATTCTATCAGCGCTCATCGGTTCGATAGGTAACATGGTCGGGTTCTATGCGAACGGCGGCAACGCGGATTATAAGGAAGCATCTAAGCACCATGTGCTGACAATTGCCACCACTCTCGGTGTCCCTGTCGTGAATCTCAGCGAGACACTTGACATCGTATTCAATCTCCTAGAATCAGGAGAATTGGTCTTCCTGGGTCATAAGCTCAGCGAAGGTTTAACCGAGTGATGGTTTCCGGTATTTTCCGTTCCCTGCTACCTTGACAAAACAGGACCATTCGATTGTTTTGACGGTCGGTCAGCCTAGTACTGCGAGATTATCTGCCGTATGGGCCTGTCGAATTTGGGAAAAGCACGATTTTCTCCAGTAAATATCAAATAATGATAATTAGTGGAGAATATCATGATACTTACGTCTTGCATGATTCAGGATTGTCTGAAAGACTACTCAAATGTGCCATGTAAGGTAGGGCGCTTAGTCAGGGATGGGAAGTATCATCGGGTCATCCGCGGCTTGTATGAGACCGATCCGAATACGCCCGGTGAATTCTTGGCCCAGGCTATCTATTCGCCGTCGTATCTGTCCTTCGATTTCGCATTAGCCAGACATGGATTGATTCCGGAAACGGTATTCTCATTTACCTCCGCTACAGTGAGAAAGCGCCGTACTAAGGAGTATAGCACAGCCTTTGGAACCTTCACCTATCAGGATGTGCCGGATAAGGCCTTTCCTTATGGATTAAAGTACATCGACACAGATCGCGGAGGATATTGGATAGCCGGACCGGAGAAAGCCCTCTGCGACAAAGTGTATGCATTGCACCCCGTGCATTCGGTGAAATCCATGAGAACATTGCTTTTTGAATATCTGCGTATTGACGAGGATTCATTCTTCGAGACGGATGCGGCTTTGATTGACGACCTTTCTGGGAGATACGGTTCCACGAACGTCAGGCTGCTTAGGAAAGTCCGGGAGGGAGATCAATGAACAGTGTGTTGGAACAGTTGATGAAGCAGAGCAACCTGTTGATGGATACTCACAGCAGGGTAAGGGAGGCTATGCAGCGTATCACTCTCAATTCACTATCGGATTCAGGATTCTTCGATAAAGTAGCTTTCGTCGGGGGAACAGCACTGAGCCTCTTCCACGGACTCGACCGTTCTTCGGAGGACTTGGATTTCACTCTTCTGGAGCCTGATCCAGATTTTACATTTGGACCGTATATCGGAGCCTTGGAGTCATTTTTCGAATCTTTGGATTTGCAGGTAGAAGTAACAGAGAAGGAAAAGACGCATCAGAGCAAAATGAAGACTGCGTTCGTAAAAGGGATCTGCAGAGAGATATACCTCTCGTTCGGCGAAGTCGTTCCCGGTATACAGGACAACCAGCGTATATCCGTCAAGCTGTAGGTGGATGTAGGGCCCCCGGAGGATTACGGAACCGAATGGGCATACCCCCTTCTCCCGTTTCCGCACAAGGTCCGGATGTATGATCTTCCCACCCTGCATTCCTGCAAGTTACACGCGATACTTTGTCGCGGATGGGGGAACCGTGTCAAGGGACGCGATTATTACGACATTTTGTTCTACTCTGCTAACAATATCCCGGTTAACACCAAGCATCTTATGGAACGTCTGGCACTATCGGGAATCGAAGTCTCCGGAGAGGAGGGGATAAAGGAGTTGCTGAAGAAGAGGTACGCCTCTGTCGATTATCTCGATGCAGTATCTGATGTGGCTCCTTTTGCGCTTGATAAGCGGAAGCTGCAGAACTGGTCTCCGGAACTGTTCACATCGACCATTGATCGGATTCGTTTCATCTGAGTGTTCATGGCGTTGGAAGGTCAGTACGGTCACGGACACCTACAGCGGTGTCGAATCCGGATCCGACAGTCTCTGCAAAGCGCCTTCGAAGGAAGGATCCAACCTCCTGCTGTACGGCGGAATCGGAGCGGCTATTGCTGTCGTCGCAGTCCTCGGAATCCTCATCTTCCTGAAGAAGAGAGCCGCCTGAAGGTCCAAACCCTGTTTTTCATGGGACTGAGGGGAAATCCTCCCCAGTCCCTCACAGTTTATATCGTGTGTGCGCGATTGGGATTCAATGACAATCGACACCGCAGGAGCCAAGGTAATCAGCGAGACCGTGGATCCCGACAACTATGCCGCCACCAGATACATGCAGGATGATCAGGACACGACCTTCCTATTCACCGACCTGAACGGCGGAAAGGCGGCAGGCAACGTATTCTCCACCAGGGCCAAGATCGCCAAGGCCATGGGCATCGGTAAGGATGAGATCGTCACCCACGTCATGGATGCCATGTCCGCTCCCTGCGCGACCGAGGAGGTCTCCGATGCGCAGTTCAAACAGCAGGAACTTGAACTGGACCTGACCAAACTGCCTATCGTCAAGTACTTCCCCAAGGATGCCGGAAGGTACATCTCCGCAGGCATTGTGGTTTCCGAGTACAACGGCAAGAGGAACGTATCCTTCCACAGGATGCTCATCAAGGACAAGGACACCATCGTCATCCGTCTCGTCCCCCGCCACACCTTCACCCTCTTCAACGAGGCCAAGAAGGACGGCAAGGAACTGAAGATCTCTATATGCATCGGAGCGCCCGTGGAGGCCATGGTCTCCGCAGCCCTATCCGTCGATTTCGGTACCGACGAACTGACCATCGCATCCGCCATGCACAAGAAAGGACACGGCACACCCCTGAAGGTATCCAAGTGCGACAACGGACTCTTCGTTCCCGCAGACTGCGAGTATGTCTTCGAGGGAAGGATCACCGCCGAGACCTGCACCGAAGGACCCTTCGTAGACATTGCTGGCACATATGATGAGGTCAGGGACCAGCCGGTCATTAAGATTGACAAGATCTGGGCCAAGAAGGACCCTGTGTTCCAGCTTCTCCTTCCCGGAGGATACGAGCATTTCCTGCTGATGGGAGTCCCCAGGGAACCCGTCATCTTCAAGACCGTCAGACAGGCCGTGCCCAAGGTGAAGAACGTACGTCTCACCGAGGGAGGATGCTGCTGGCTGAACGGAGTGGTTTCCATCTCCAAGAACAAGGAGGGAGACGCGGTCAACGCCATCATGGCTGCCTTCACCGGACACCCCTCCATGAAGAGCGTCATCATCGTGGATGACGACATCGATATCTTCGACGACCGCGAGGTCGAGTGGGCTGTCGCCACCAGGATGCAGGCTGACAAGATCATCAAGATCCCCGGTGCGGCCGGTTCCTCTCTGGACCCCTCCGCACACGGTACCACTTGGAAGGTCGGTTACGATGCCACCATTCCCGTGGGAGCCGACCGCGCACCCTTCGTGAAGGCCACCCTGCCTCCGAAGGAGTGAAACACCTTCCCGGGCATTGCCCGGGACTTCTCCAACAAGAATTTTTATCGAGAAAACCGATTCGGCCCGCATGGCAACCGTAACAGATGAACTCATCCAGGAAGGAAACGACCTGTTCGCGAAACAATCCGCAGAGGATCTGCACAGATTGGGCGACAGGATACTTTCGGTAGAGGCTGACAACTGGTACGGTCTTTTCATCCGCGGATGCGCCTTCGCGTTGGAGGGCGACCTCAACAGCAGCGTGAAGAACCTCAAGGAATGTGCGGAGAAGGTGGAGGACGAGAACGTCATGGCCGACCTCGCCGACCGCATGGCGGACTGTCTTTCCAAATGCTACCTGCGCATAGACGCGGGTGCCCAGCTGGATTTCACATCTGTGGCAGGATTCCTGAACGCGGTCAATGACAAGCTTCCCGAGAGCGAGGACGAGTTCATGGTAAACGCCATTTTCGACAGGGGTCTGGGTCTTCTGAAGGAGACTGCCCCCGTGAACCGCATCATCACCTACCTTCTTTACAAAGCGACATGCATAACCTCGTTCCGTGCATATGTGGAGCTACCGATCTTCATCGGATTCTTCGGGAAGCTCAAGGCTGTGGCGGAGGAGCTCAAACTTACCTGCGAACCCAAGGAAGCCGAGTTCCTGGATGCCGACCAGACCTTCGTCGATGAACTGGTGGCAGCCATGTCCACCGCCGTGGAGACCTGTCCCCCGGACCAGCTCGAGCGTATTGAGGAATACTGGCTGGACCACAAGACCGATGTCTACGTCGGACACCTCCTTCAGGCATACCAGATGTCGCAGGCAGTGTCTTCCGGACGTAAATTCATGGCCAAGATGGCAAGCAAGGTCATGCTGACCAGCATTCAGAATTTCATAAAGGCCTATCTTTCCCCGAAAGTCTGATCTCAGGCATCGGAGCGGTTGGCCGATTTGGGGATGGTGACGACCGCCGTCGTTCCCACGCCGGGTGTACTGGATATCTCGAAGGTACCGCCCAGGGTGTTCTTCAGGCGAGCCTCCAGGTTCTCTAGTCCGATGTGGCTGCGGTTGGGGTCCCGGGGAGCATTCACATCGAATCCCACTCCGTCGTCCGCGACGGTTATACGGAACGCATCGGGGAGTTCCTCCGAGGTCACAGTGACCGTTCCGCCCTCTTCGCGCTGCGTGATGCCGTGTTTGATGGCGTTCTCCACCATCATCTGAACGGTCATCGCGGGAATCCTGAAGTCATCGGCCCTGATGTCGTAGACCACGTTGATGTGGTCCTTGAAGCGGAGTTTTTCCAGGTATGTATAGATGAGGACATGTTCCAGTTCGTCCGAGAATGCGATTGGTCTGATCTGGGATATGGTGTTGACGTTCTCGTGGAGATACTTGGCGAACATGGACAGGGCCTTGCGGGTCTCCTCAGGATTGCCCTCAATCGATTCGATCGACTGGAGAGCCTCGTTGAGGAAATTGGGTTCTATCCTGGACACCATCATGGCGATCTTGCGGTTGGTCATCTCCGCCTTGTTGCGGGCGATGGTGATGCCGCGCGACATGTATACGGAGCCGTACATGAACAGGAACATCAGCAGGTTCGTGAGATACATGAACGAGGGATTGTAGGACGGGAACTGGGTAAGAAGCAGGATCAGAGGTATCGAGAGATAGGTCACGAAGATCAGTTTCTGGATGATGGAGACTCCGTATCTCAGGGCGAGGACGATACACACGATGCCCTGGAGCATCGTCAGTGCGTCGAGTATGTAATCCAGTTCCGTAACAGTATACACTCCGTTCTCGATGGTGAACAGGCAGCTGGTAGCTCCCTGCAGGAGGTTCATGGCCGTGATGGCTATCAGCAGGATATTGAGCGCCATGAAGTACGGGCGGTACTGCTCCTTGGTGACACCCATCACGATGCGTTCGTAGTTTCCGAAGACCCAGACGAGTACCGGGAACACGCTGTTGCCCAGGAGATAGGCGAACCATATCAGGTCGCTGGAGGGGTCGGTGCATTGTATGTAGTAACGCTGGAATTCGATCTGAAGGAGCAGGAACTCGATGGAGATCAGGCACATGAAGAACAGCATATCCAGACTGATCTTTTTGTCGAAGTACACGGATGCGAAGAGGATGAGGCACAGGATCATGCCGATGATGAGTCCCGTGAGGATGATGATGGCCTGGCGGTCCCACGAGTTGTCGTAGGGCATTATGATAGCGGCGCTCACTAGGGTGATGAAGAACATTCCCGCGATGATAAGGAGACAGATTGCATGCCAGAGTCTGCTGTACATCTCAGTACCTCGAACTGTGCGGGATGCGTATCTCCACCGTGTTCCCCCCGCGGGAATCTTCTATGTTCTTCAGAGTGCCTCCGACCATGGTGTTGAGGCGGTTAACCATGGCCGCGATCTCGATGTTGTTCTTGTCGCGGATGAACCCGCGGGCCAGAGGAGTGACGGAATCGTTGTAGATCCTGACGACGTGATACTTCTCGGTGTTCTCCGTGGAGAGGGTGATGGTGAGGGGTTGTTCGTCCCTTACCAGATTGTATTCTATGACGGAACTGACGATGGTCTTGATGGTCTCCGGGGGCAGGAAGAATGATGTGTCCTCGATGTTGTAGATAATGTTCAGACGGTCCCCGAATTTCAGTTTCCTGAGGTAGATGTAGCTCTCGACATGCTCGATCTCCCTCTGTACTGGGATCGGATTGGTGGTGGTCATCGAATCCAGGTTGGCACGGAGATAGCTGCCGAATTCCGCGATGGCATCCCTGGTCTGAGAGGGGTTGCCCTTGATGTTCATGATCGATGTTAGGGAGTTATAGAGGAAATGGGGCTGGATCTGGGAGACCATGATGGCCGCATTCTGTTCGTTCATCCTGCTCTCGTTGAATATCAGTTCCGTTCCGCGGTCAAGGTAGATGTTGGCATACATCAGGACGAAGGAGAACATGAACGAGACATACTGCAGGGAGATTCCGTAGTTGAACAGCTGGATGAACATGGCGATCCAGGAGAACAGGATGTACCCGATGAACACCATCTTGCGGCGGCTCTTGGTCTCGTATTTCAGGATGCAGTATACCTCGATCAGTCCGATGAAGTTGGGTGCCAGCAGTGAAAGCAGGAAGGTGTCGGAACGGACGTACAATGCGTTGCTGTCGATCACGAAGAACAATCCGGTCAGGGGATTGGTGACGATCAGTATCACGTCGGTAACGGCCAGGGCTATGATCACCTTGGTGAACTTCGCCATCCTCTTGTGGAAGGGTTTGTACAGTTCCAGGAGGAGGGCCCAGTAGAAAGTGAGGAGCAGCAGGACACACAGGTACGAAACGATGTTCGCCACTATTGCCGCGGTGACAAGAGTCTGGTCGCCGTCCCAGACCCAGCAATGGATGTCTGCGAACAGCAGGACGGTTTCGATGAAAAGGAGCAGCAGGAATATGCGTGTCGCCCCGTCATCCCTGAGATCGAGGAACACCACCATGAAGATGATGATGCAGAGGAGGATGCTGATGAGATCGGAAATGATGTTGCCCATCAGGACGTTGCTGAGGTCCTCGGTCCCGGAAAAGAATACTGTGTTGATGGAGATGAACAGAATCGCAATGAGGAGAATGGAAGTAACCAATCCTGTTGCAATCGATTTCCTCATTTACCGCCATCTCTGAGAAGATCTCCGTCCGTTTCCGGACGGAGTTGTTTGATCGGTAGAACTCAGTTCCACCAGTCGCTCTTGCGGGCGATGGTCTGGTCCCTCTTGGGGCCCACGGAGATGATGTCGGCGGGGATGCCTGTCTCCTTCTCCATGAAGGCAACGTAATCCTTCATCTCGGAGGGCAGTGCGTCGTATCCGCCCTTGACCAGGGCCTCGGTGTCGTTCCAGCCCTTCCATCCCTTGAGGGTCTTGTAGACGGGTTTGGCGCTCTCGAGCTTCCTGATGGATGCGGGGAAGTGCTTGGTGACCTTTCCGTCGATGTCGTAACCGATACAGACAGGAAGCTCATCGTAATCGTTCAGGACATCGAGCTTGGTGACGGCCATGGAGTCGAATCCGCAGAGGGTCTTGGCGTGGTTGACGACGACCAGGTCGAGCCACCCGCATCTCCTTCCCCTGCCGGTGGTGACACCGAACTCTCCGCCCTTCTTCTGGAGGATCTCCTCCGCCTCGCCGCTGAGTTCGGTCACGAAGGGGCCCTCTCCGACACGGGTGGTGTATGCTTTCACGACACCCATGCAGTGGTTGAGCCTGTTGGGGGCGATTCCGGATCCAGTGCAGATTCCTCCGCCGGTGGTGGAAGAGGATGTTACGAAGGGGTAGGTTCCGTGGTCGATGTCGAGCATGGCACCCTGGGCACCCTCGAGCATGACGTTCTTGCCCTCGTCGAGGGATTCGTTGATGAGAACGCCGGTGTCCACGATGTACCTTCCGAGTTTCTCTCCCCAGCCGGTCATCTTGTCGAGCAGGGATTCAACGGTGCAGTTGCATCCCTCGGCATCGAGCATGTTCATGAGGTCTTTCTTGTAGGGGAGGAGCAGGGAGATCTTCTCCTCGAGGGTCTCCTTCTCCAGCAGGTCGCCGGCCCTGAATCCGATCCTGGCGATCTTGTCCTGGTAGCAGGGTCCGATTCCCTTCTTGGTGGTTCCGACGGGCTTGTTGCCGCGGTATTTCTCCTCGGCGCCGTCGAGCTTCTTGTGATAGTTCATGATGAGGGCGGCCCTGTCGGAGATCCTCAGGCCGTCCACGCTTCCGCCCTGCTTCTCGACCTCCTCGATCTCTCCGAGGAGCTCTTCGATGTTGACGACAGTGCCGTTTCCGATGACTGCGAGCTTGCCGGGCCTCACGACACCGGAGGGGAGTCCGTGGAGTTTGAACACCTTGTCGCCGACCACGATGGTGTGTCCGGCGTTGTTCCCTCCCTGGAAACGGACGATGAGATCTGCCTTCTCGTCGAGGTAGTCGATAATCTTTCCTTTACCTTCGTCGCCCCATTGGGCACCGATGACTGCTAGGCTGGGCATAAGTAATCGCATGTGGATGCGTCTATTACTTTATAGGTTTCGCCTGACGTTTTTTCTTCGTAAATCGGCGATTGGACATGCAAAGGTCGAGATGCAACGGTACCATTCACCGGCAAATTTACATGTGCCAGAATACAGATCCCGGGCTCACAGCGGCCCTCCGTATCCGCGGTATGCTTCTTCGAACAGTCTTACCAGTTCGGCTACCGATTCTCTTTCGTCATCGTTCCTGCTGAGCAGGGCGCACTCGAATCTCTCGGGACAGTCGAAGGGGATCCACTTATAATGCGGGTCGTCCCCGTTCAGCAGGCCGGGTGCGAGACATACGCCCCTGCCGGAGGCCACGTTCACAAGGGTTGTGTCGTGGTCGTTGCTGTTGAAGCATCTCACTCTTCCCGATTGGATGATCCTCTGCTGAACGGATTTGAGGAGCGGAGGGGAACCGCCGCCGACCATTAGGGTCCTCCCGTTCAGGTCCTCCTCACTCACTGTCTCGCGGCTCGCCAGGAAATCATCATCCTATACGATGAGATAGATGCGGCTTTCGTAGAGGGGATGTTCATCGACGCCGTGAATCCTTCCCAAGTCTCCGGTGGCCGCGAACTCCAGGTCGGTGCGGCCCGAAAACAGTGCCGTGAAATCCCCGTACTGGTGGAATACGGGTGTGACGGAAACATCGGGACAGATCTCGGAGAACTTACGGATTACTTCGGGAAGCAGCTTCAGAGCGGAGCGCGTGGGGAGCCCGATACGGATATCCTGTCTGACCCTTCCGCTCATGTTCTGGCACTGTTCCAGGATCCTGCGGTATTCCTCTCTTATAGAGAACAGGGATAGGCAGAACTGCTCTCCTGCGGGAGTCATGAAAACACCTTTGCCCGACCTCTCGAAAACAGTGAATCCGATCTCCTGTTCTATCTGTTTCACCTGATAGGAGAGGGATGGCTGCGAGATACCGATGTCCTCGGCCGCACGGTTGAAATTCAGCGTGTTCCTGATCTTCAGGAGGATATCCATCTGCCTGATGTCCATGGGATCACCTTAATTTAATTATTCTATCGATTATAGTATTTATCTATAAAAATGTTTAATAAACATCCCGGGAATCTGATATCGAGGAATAACAAATGTCCAAGAATCTAGTCATCTACTACTCCCGCAAGGGCCAGAACTACTTCGGCGGAAGCATCCGCAGTGTCGCCAAAGGCAACACCGAATATGTGGCGGAATACATCCGCGACGCGATAGGAGCGGACCTCTTCGAAGTAGATACCGTGAAACCATATTCCGCGGATTACATGACCTGCACCGAGGAAGCCAAGGCGGAACTCAGGGAGAATGCCCGTCCCGAGCTCAAGGCATATCTCGACAGCATCGACGGCTACGACAACGTGTTCGTGTGCGGACCCTGTTGGTGGGGAACCTATCCCATGGCGATCTTCTCGCAGCTCGAGAAGTTGGATTGGAAGGGGAAGAAGGTATTCGCAGTGATGACCCATGAGGGAAGCGGCCTCGGTTCCTGCGAGCGCGACCTCGGAAAGATCTGCAAGGGCGCTGAGATCGTCGACGGTCTGGCGGTGAGCGGAAGCTCCGCCAGTTCCTCTCAGAAGAAGGTATCCGACTGGGCCAAGAAGATGGTGGCCTGAGAACCGTGGACGACCGTGCCGAGATAGAGCAGCTCTACCGCAGGATGTACGAGTCCATGATCTCCAAGGACAGGGAAGTACTGCTCTCCTGTCTGGCGGACGATTTCGAACTTGTGCACATGACCGGTGTCAGGCAGGACAGGTACGGATTCGCGGATGCGGTGATGGACGGTACCCTGAACTACTACTCCGCGGAAGTCGTCAGTCTCGACATCCGGGTGGAAGGGGACCGGGCTTCGCTGGTCGGCAGGTCCGTCGTCTCGGCTGCCGTTTACGGAGGAGGGAAACACAGCTGGAGACTGCAGTCCCAGATGTCCGCAAGGAGGACATCCGGCGGATGGAAGATAACGGGCTCCAGCGTCTCTCCGTACTGAGGAGGTCAAATCATGGATTGCGAAGAGAAGAGAGTCGATATGAGGGAACTCACACCCTCGGACATGGAGAACATGGCAAGGATGAGCAAGCTGGTATTCGAACTGAACCATACCGATCCCACATCCCCCGCATACGGGGAGAAGCTGAAGGAACTCTTCGGGGACAGGCTGGGCGAGAACAGTACCGTGAGGGCTCCGATAGAGGGTGCCGCACTGGACATGCTCAAAATCGGAAAGAACGTCTTCATCAACTCGAATTTCCTGGCGATGGCCAGGGGAGGCATCACCATCGAGGACGGTGTCATGATTGCCGCCAATGTGCAGCTACTCTCTAACAATCACGATGTCTACGACAGAAACATACTGCTCTGCAAGCCGGTCGTCATCGCTGAAGGTGCATGGATCGGAGCCGGTGCCACTATCCTGCCTGGTGTGCGCATAGGCAGATATGCGGTGGTAGGAGCGGCGGCCGTGGTGACCAAGGATGTGCCCGATTACGGAGTGGTCGTCGGCAGTCCCGCCAAGGTCATCAAGATGCTCGATCCAGAAAAATTCCCTAAAGACCCAGATCACTGAGGTTTCACGGGCGGAGGGGTCTCGTGCCCTATCTCCCTGTAGACCGCGAGCACATCCTTCAGGGGGAGTTCGGTGACGAACGACGTGGGGGAGAAGTGGGTCTTGGAGGTGGGGCCGAGCTCATTCATCTTCTCGATGAGGAGATCGAGGTTCGGCGGGGACAGCTTGGTGAACGAGGAAAGCTCGCTCATGTCATAAAGGAACGGCACGCTGTCGATCTCGTTCCTCCAGATGTCGAGGGTCTTGGTGCACTTCCTCTCGCGGGCGGTTCCCTCGGGCGACATTTCTTTCAGGAGTTCCTTGTCGAACAGGGGGCCTAACCAGAACGGACCGAGCCTGTGCTCGGAATCGTATTCGTGGACTGCTTCCCTCTCGAGGGTCGACATGTCGTATTTCATGTAACCGAGTTGGTCGAGCATCCTGTCGCAGGCGGTCGTTCCGCTCTCAATCTGCACGAATGCCCTGTAGTAGTGGTCGGCGCTGAATGAGAGTATTGGTCTCATCCCCATGTCGAACTTGCCCATCTCGCGGGCGATGGTGCACAGGAGGATACGCAGTCCCCCCTCATGACACATGTAGCCTCTGAT
>Ga0256404_1011288_pt1 | contig 12032 bp, 13 predicted proteins | sample RumenRJG_01DNA_FD_185990 | JGI IMG/M metagenome (GOLD analysis project Ga0256404, IMG submission 185990) | Bovine rumen microbial communities from Lethbridge, Alberta, Canada - RJG_01 | ecosystem: Host-associated > Mammals > Digestive system > Stomach > Rumen | place: Canada: Alberta | collected... | reverse complement strand
AAGGTGGCTGCCTTCACTGTGTTGCAATATATCAATCTTCTCAATCATAGGCCCATAGGGCAAGTTAAGTATGCATTATTTTAATTCAACCAACAGGTTTTACCATATATCTTCACACGATAAGCCTCACATATAAAGCCTGAAACGGGCAAGGGTTCTGCCAAACAAGACTGCTGGTTATCAGAAAAACAAGAATAATCCATCATTTCTCTATCAGTTTTAACGTATCTATTCCCGAGACAACGGCAGCAGAATAGGGTCCCAGGCATTCATCTCCCCGATAAACATTCCTTGCATAAAAAGGATGATGCAGGATAAAATTCTGGATTTGCAAACGATCACCAAGTTCCAATTTGTTTCCCTCTCGCTCTACCACAACAAAATAATCATCTCCCACATACTCAAAAACTACATGCCGGTCAGGCGAATAAGTCAAATCAATCCGATCACCTACAGACAGACTGGAGGAACGTATTTCATCTTTAGGACTATTGAAACCAGAAGTGCATCGCACTTCCTGATGTATTACATCCCGCCAATGAGCATACCCAAGATATTTTGCCAACACTTCAAGGGTGCTGGCATGAGGAGTACGCTCATCATTTGCAAATCCTAAAAGGCGCTTTAGAGTTGTAGCACCAATATGGATTCCTAAATTACTCTCTATATCAAGCGAGAGAAATTCACAGTCAGACGGCAAATACAAATCATTCCCCGACTTTTTCCGTAACATCTTTATTATAAATTCAGGTAATCGCATAGTTTTCGTTTTTTTAGTATTATCTTGAACCATAGTTCACTATGCTACAAGACAAAAAATCATCAGTTTTCCAAGACCTTAGAGACTCCTATTTATTTGCCGATTGACTCAACACATAGTTATGTCGCCATAAGTGGCGGTAAAGGTAAGTATTTTTTTGCTTCTATGCAAGAAGATAAGTAAAAAAACGAAACATCGAAGTACAGTTTTGGTACTTTGTAGGGATTTTCCTTTTATAATTAGGGAATTATCCCCATGTTTAAACAATGGAAAGGAGTAACTTTGCAGAAGATAAGCTGCATTCGGCAATCAGAAAGCAAGCTTTCATTGCACTCGTTTGCATTATCTTTGCAAAAGATAAGCTCCACGTCAGCAAATGGGGAAGTTAAAGAAGTTATAACTTCTGAACTTGAGAAATTCTATAAACACCAACCTTCAAAAACAGTAAAGACAATGAAGAGAAATGAAGTAATGGCAATTATCGCCACCAGCCTGATGCTCTTTGCCTTATGCCTCTCGGCTTCGGCTAAAGACAGAAACGAGAAAGAGATCAACTACAGTACAAGAATTGACGATGACAACAACCGCAAACCAACGATTACGGTCTGTCCGGAACGTCCTACCCCACCAACTCTCGGTCCGGCATGCTGTCCCGAAGAGGGAACACGCTATGGCTACAGTCTCAGCAACCAAAGCTTCTCCATACTATATAATAAAGTGAAGAAGGCATCGTTCGATGACAACAAGTTCGACCTGATAGAGGTCGCCAGCTTAGGATGCTACTACTCCTGCTCACAGGCTGTCAGACTGATGAAGATTTTCACCTTTGACGACGAACGGCTGAAAGCGCTCTCCATGATGGCGCCCCACATCGTTGATCCTCAGAATGCGACCGACATCTATAAACTGTTCACCTTCGATAGCGACAAGGAAAAGGCTGGAGAAATCATGAGAAAGTGTAAATAATTGTTCCCCCTCACGACCCTACTCCATCGTGGAAATCGTGACATCAGAGAAATCATTCATATAGTCGAGCATACAAAGGGTATGGAAACCGCGTTTCGCCTTCAGTTCCATGCTCACCTCCAAAAACTCGCCCTTGGACGTGCGACGGTCTTTCAACTCATAAGAATGGATCTCTACATTGTCTTGTTTCAGACTCTGGATGAGCTGCTTCACACTATCTATCGAGGGAGCCGTAAAGGACAACTCGATCGTGGTGGTTCCCAACTGTGGTATCAGATAGTTGAGTACCTCAAGTCCCAGGAGCACCATCGCGGTCGTGATGACGGCGGCGACAAACATGCCCGTTCCGCAAGCCAGACCTATGGCTGCTGTCACCCATAAGCCAGCAGCGGTGGTGAGTCCTCTCACCACATTCTTCTGGAAGATGATGGTTCCTGCACCTAAGAAGCCGATGCCCGACACCACCTGAGCTGCTACACGGGAAGAGTCTTTCAGGTCGACACCAAAACCATATTGCGACACCACACAGAAGAGGGCACTTCCCAAGGCTACCAGGAAATGGGTGCGAAAGCCTGCCTCCTTGGCACGATACTCACGCTCTATACCTATCGCTCCGCCCAAGACCATAGCCAACGTCAGCCTTACCATCAGTTCCATATAAGTTGCATCCATAATTGTATTTTTTTGTTTGTAATTTGCTGCCAAATATAAGCAAAAATTACGGGAAAACAACTTCCTTCTGCCACTTTTTTACCCGACAAGCACATTTTTTCTCTTTATTTGCCATTTCAACGTTACTTTCTTGCGAAAATTGACTTTTTATTTGTATTTTTGCAAGCAGACAGAAAAGATTAATAAATTACTGAACTTTCGCATATCAGGAAGTTAAAGGAGTTAAGGGAGTTAAGGAGTTAAGACGTATGTCTTGCTGCTTAAAAAAATACGCCAAAAAGACTGTTGTCTTAACTCCTCAGCGACCGTAGGGAGCGATAACTCCTTTAACTCCTTTAACTTCTGAGCTTGCGAAACTTGAATACATTATATAATAAACATGGCAACAGTTGACGACAAGAAGATTATCTTCTCTATGGTGGGAGTATCCAAGATTATCCCACAAAATCAGAAACAAATTCTGAAGAACATCTACCTATCGTTCTTCTACGGAGCAAAGATCGGTATCATCGGTTTGAATGGTGCCGGTAAATCTACGTTGATGAAAATCATCGCAGGACTTGAGCAACCTACCCAGGGTGAGGTGGCTTGGAGCCCAGGCTACTCTGTGGGCTACTTGCCTCAGGATCCGCCGCTCGACGAGAACAAGACCGTGAAGGAGAACGTGATGGAGGGTGTGCAGAAAATATACGATGCACTCGCTGAATACGAGGACATTAACAATAAATTCGGACTCGAGGAATACTATGGCGATCCCAACAAGATGGACAAGCTGATGCAGCGACAGGCAGAGGTGCAGGACATCATTGATGCTACCGACGCCTGGAACATCGACTCTAAGCTGGAGCGTGCGATGGATGCACTGCACTGCCCTCCCGGCGACTGGCCCGTAACCAACCTCTCGGGTGGTGAGCGCCGTCGTGTGGCTCTCTGCCGTCTGCTGCTGCAGAAGCCTGATGTCCTCCTGCTCGATGAGCCTACCAACCACTTGGATGCCGAGAGTATCGACTGGTTGGAGCAGCACCTGCAGCAATATGAGGGAACAGTCATCGCCGTCACTCACGACCGATACTTCCTCGACGATGTGAGCGAGTGGATATTGGAACTCGACCGTGGCGAGGGAATCCCATGGAAGGGCAACTACTCGTCATGGCTCGACCAAAAGACCAAGCGAATGATACAGGAAGAGAAGACTGCCTCTAAGCGCCGCAAGACGTTGGAGCGCGAGTTGGAATGGGTACGCATGGCACCTAAGGCCCGACAGGCTAAGGGTAAGGCCCGTCTGAACTCCTACGAGCAGATGCTCAACCAGGAGCAGAAGGAACGCGAGGAGAAGCTGGAGATCTTCATCCCTAACGGTCCTCGCTTAGGCAACAAGGTGATCGAGGCTCAGCACGTAAAGAAGGCTTTCGGAGAGAAGGTGCTCTTCAACGACCTCAACTTCATGCTTCCTCCTAACGGCATTGTGGGTGTCATCGGTCCTAACGGAGCCGGAAAGACTACCCTCTTCCGCCTCATCATGGGACTGGAGCAGGCCGACGGCGGCAACTTCGAGGTGGGTGAGACCGTGAAGCTTGCCTATGTAGACCAGCAGCACAAGGACATCGATCCTCAGAAGACGGTTTACGAAGTCATCTCGCAGGGCAACGAGACCTTGCGTCTTGGCGGACGTGATGTGAACGCACGAACCTATATCTCGCGATTCAACTTCTCGGGTACCGATCAGAGCAAGTTCTGCAGTGTGCTTTCGGGTGGTGAGCGCAACCGCCTGCAGTTGGCCTTGGCGCTGAAGCAGGAAGGCAACGTGCTTCTGCTCGATGAGCCTACCAACGATATCGACGTGAATACGCTGCGCGCCTTGGAGGAAGGTCTGGAGGCCTTTGCGGGATGTGCGGTTGTCATCAGTCACGACCGTTGGTTCCTCGACCGTATCTGTACTCACATCCTTGCCTTCGAGGGTAATGGTGAGGTATTCTTCTTCGAGGGAAGCTACTCGGAGTACGAGATCAACAAGGCCCGCCGTCTTGGCGATACTGAGATCAAGAAGGGTCGCTATCGCAAGTTGATGGAAGAATAAAAGTATACGAATAAAAAATCAGAGAAAATGAAAAAGTTAATGATTATCTCACTGGCTCTTGTATCAATGTTTACAAGCGCCAACGCCCAACTCTTGTATAAGATTTCGGGCAAAGACCTTAAGTCACCATCCTACATCGTAGGAACTTATCATCTGGCACCCGTCAGTTTCATCAATGCCATAGAGGGTATCCCTGACGCTCTCAACAATACCGAACAGGTATGCGGAGAGCTCGACATGGAAGATATGAAGAAACCAGAGAGTGTACAGAAAATGGCAGCTGCCATGCTGCTCCCTCACGGCAAGACACTCAAGAGTATGCTTACCGAAGAAGAGTACACACGACTCAACAAGTTGCTCAAGGACCTGACAAGTGCCGATATGAGCAACCCTATCGTGGAGGCTAAGTTTGGCAACATCACACCGCAGGCTCTCAACACACAGCTCACCCTGCTCATGTCGCTCAAGCATGCCCGTGGCTTTGACCCTACACAGTCGTTCGACGACTACTTCCAGAAGTTTGCCAAGCGCAACCACGAGCCTGTCATCGGTCTTGAGACGGTTGACAAGCAGATAGAGGTGCTCTTCAAGAGTATTCCTCTCGAGCGCCAGAAGCAACTCCTGATGTGCCTCGTCGACAACACGGAATATTACAACATGGTAACGCAACGCCTCAGCGACGCCTACTTCGCTCAGAACATGAAGCAGATAGAAGAGGTGCTCAGCGAGAAGCGCAACGACAGCTGCGACGACACGAAAGAGGAGTATGCCATCATGTTCGACAACCGCAATGCTGACTGGGTGGCAAAAATGCCTGCCATCATGAGCGACAAACCAACCTTCTTTGCCGTAGGTGCCGGTCATCTGCCAGGCGAAAAGGGTGTGCTCAACCTCCTCAAGCTGGCTGGCTACGAGGTAGAGGCAGTGAAATGATTTTCAAAACAAACAACTATATGAAGAAACTATTTTTATCTCTCGCTTTTCTGCTCCCCATGATGGGAACGATGGCGCAAACCCAGGTAAAGACGGCCGAGGGTATCCTCGAAGGAAAAGACCTCTCGGGCATCAAGGTGTTTAAAGGTATTCCGTTTGCTGCTCCTCCTGTGGGCAACCTCAGATGGAAGGCTCCGCAGCCAGCAAAGCACTGGGACGGTGTGCGCGAGGCTAAAGAGTATGGACCTAATCCGATGCAGGAACCACTCTTCGGCGATATGAACTTCGGAACCAAGGTGAACAGCGAAGACTGTCTATACCTTAATATATGGACTCCTGCCAAGACGATGAAAGAGCATCTGCCCGTATTGATCTATTTCAATGGCGGAGGACTGATGGCAGGAAGCGGAAGCGAGGCTCGATATGCTGGCGACGCGATGGCGAGAAAGGGCATCATCTCTATCACCGCCAACTATCGCGAGGGTATCTTCGGTTTCTTCGCGCATCCACAACTCTCCAAGGAGACCACCTATAAAGGATCGGGCAACTATGGTTTCATGGACCAGGTGGCTGCCATAAAATGGGTGAAAGACAATATCGAGGCCTTCGGAGGCGACCCCAACCGCATCACAATCGTTGGCGAATCGGCCGGTTCGATGTCGGTAAGTGCCTTGATGGCTTCGCCTCTCTGCCAGGGTCTCTTTGCACAGGCCATGGGTTCCAGCGGCTCGGTCATGGGATTCAAAAAGGTGCTTACCCTGAAGGAAGCTGAGCAGAAGGGTGTGGAAATGGCACAGAAAATAGCTGCACAGATGGTCGGTAAGACCGATAAGACAAAGGGAAAGGCAAGCAAGAAGAAAGCCCTTAAGGCTGACATCGACATGCTTCGCAACCTTCCTGCTGAAGAGCTGCTGAAGTTGGCTTCCGTCAAGTCGCTCCCCGCGTACAACATCGACGGATATTTCTTCGTAGAGCAACCAGAAGAGACTTTCGCCAAAGGCAACCAGACCAAGGTGCCCCTGCTCGTGGGCGGCAACAACCAGGAGATGACACCATTGGCTGTACTGATGGGCAAACAGCCTACGGTGGAGAACCTGAAGGCTGGTGCCAAAGCTACTTTCGGCGAAGAGAACATAGATGAGTTGTTCCGTCTTTACGGCATCACTGCCGACAAGGATGTGCTGGAGCAACCGGGTGTGAACTTGGCTTCTGACATCTTCCTCGACTATTCCACATGGAAGTGGGGCAACATGCACAAGCTGACAAGCGGACAGCCCGTTTACCGTTATCGCTATTGTCATCCCCGTCCTGCCATGGCCATCAAGGGAAAGGTGGCTGCCCTGGCTGGTGGTGTGATAGACGCCAAGGAGGGTGAGGCTCCTGCCCCACAGGACAAGGGTGCCGTACACTCTGCCGATATCGAGTATGCCATGGGCACTCTGCCTACCAACCGTATTTACAACTGGCAACCTGCCGACTACATGATAAGCGACATCTTCAGCCAGTACTACATCAACTTTGTGAAGACTGGCAACCCCAACGGACTGGGTCTGCCAGAATGGCCTTCCACCAACGATAAAGCCATCGCTCCTGTGCTACAGATCGACGAGAACACGGTGGTAAAGACCGATGCCCAGATGGAGAAGCGATATGAGTTTATCGACCAACTGTTCTGGAAGTAAAGCGGTCAAATGGTTCTCAAAACCAATATAGAAATGAATATAAAATCAATAGGTAGTAAAATAAAAGGAAACCCCACGAAGATGGAGGGGACGGTATATTCGATACTTATCATTTGTGGCATTTCCCACTTTCTGAATGATATGATTCAGTCGATCATCCCCTCCATCTACCCCATCATCAAGGATAAGTTCGACTTCTCATTCGCACAAATCGGAATCATCACCCTGATGTTTCAGATGGCGTCATCGATTCTGCAACCCTTTACCGGACTGTATGCCGACAAGCATCCACGTCCCTATGCCCTCTCCGTGGGTATGTGTTTCACACTCATCGGTCTGCTGATGCTGGCCTTCTCAGAAAATTATCTGCTGATTCTCCTCTCTGTGAGCATCGTGGGTTTAGGCTCATCCGTGTTCCACCCCACTGCATCACGAGTAGCCCAGTTGGCATCGGGAGGCAGGAAGAGTCTGGCACAGTCCATCTTCCAGGTAGGTGGCAACGGTGGCTCGGCGATAGGTCCTCTCCTTGCAGCCCTCATCATCCTGCCTTTCGGACAGCATGCCATCTCGTGGTTTGCCCTTGCCGCCTTGCTCGCCGCCCTTATCATGATCAGATTAGGGGCATGGTACAAGGCCCGGTTGGTGTATGTGGTGACGCATCCGCAGAAAAACGTCACCCTGAGCAACGACATCTCAAAGCGGGCAAAATATGGGGCACTGTTCATCCTCGTGCTGCTCATCTTCTCGAAGTATTTCTATACCTCCTGCATCACGAGCTACTTCACCTTCTTCCTGATCGACAAGTTTGGCATCTCGGTACAGGCTTCTCAGCTGTGTCTGTTCGTCTTTCTTGCCGCTTTTGCCATTGGTACTGTGGCTGGAGGTATGTTGGGTGACAAGTTTGGGCGCAAGTACGTCATCTGGTTCTCTATCCTCGGCGCGGCACCCTTCGCCCTCATCATGCCCTTCGCCAACCTGTTCTGGACTCTCGTCTGCACCTTCCTTTCGGGATTGATCATTGCCTCGGCTTTCTCGTCTATCGTGGTGTACGCCACTGACCTGATGCCCGACAAGGTGGGTCTCATTGCCGGCATCTTCTTCGGACTGATGTTTGGTTTAGGAGGTTTGGGCTCCGCCTTCTTCGGATGGTTAGCAGACAAGACCAGCATCGAGTTCATCTTCCAGGTAAGCGCCTTCCTGCCTCTGCTCGGCATCATTGCCGGATTCCTGCCTAACACGCAAAAGAAGAGGAGTTAAGGGAGTTAAAGGAGTTAAGGGAGTTAAAGGAGTTAAGGGAGTTAAAGGAGTTAAGGGAGTTAAAGGAGTTAAAGGAGTTAAAGGAGTTAAAGGAGTTAAAGGAGTTAAAGGAGTTAAAGGAGTTAAGACAAATGCCTTTGTGGACATGAAATTAAACATTTCAAGTATCGCACGGGGGCAAGCACGGGCTGAAGGCCCAAGCTCATAGCCCAGGGCTGTTATGGACACAAGCAACACGGGCTGAAGGCCCAAGCTCATAGCCCAGGGCTGTTATGGACACAAGCAACACGCCCTGAAAGGGCAGAAGCTCATAGCCCAGGGCTGCGCCCTGGGTATTGGGTATAATGCCAATCTGCAAGGTGCCCTGTAAGGGCAAAAGCTTTGTAAATTGCCACGAGTTTTAAAGCTTTTGCCCTTACAGGGCGACAGGTTTGCGCACAAAATAGCCCAGGGCGATGCCCTGGGCTAAGAGCTTCTGCCCCTTCAGGGCGTGTGGGGTAATTTCAACCATACAGGTAGGGCGTGTGGGGTAATTTCAACCATACAGGTAGGGCGTATTGGGTAATTTCAACCATACTCCAACATCCTCAAAAAATCTTCAACATTCCAAAAAACTCCCCAACTTCCCAAAAATGTAGGGTGAAAAACTTGCATATAAGAAAATAATCATGTATATTTGCTGCGTGATTATACTAACGCAACTATTGCAAATGGGGAAGTTAGAGAAGTTAAATTAAAAAACAGTAAAGTATGAAAAAGAAATTGGTATTGACAGCAGCCGTTATCGCTGCTCTATCTGTTGGATCTTGCAATAGCAAGAAGACCAACGCTCCTGAGACCGATCAAGACAGCCTCAGCTATGCAGAAAAAGATTCGCTTGATTCAAACGACTTTGTACTCGACTCTATTGCAGGTACTTACGAGGGAACACTTCCTGCTGCCGACTGTCCTGGCATCAAGACCGTGCTGACCCTCAATGCAGACAGCACCTACCAGTATTCTGCCGACTACATTGACCGTAAAGACGGACACGACGAGGCAAGCGGAATCTACAAACTCCTGTCGAACGGTGTGATAGAAATCACCCGTCCTTCGAGTGGAGAAACTTCTTACTATAAGGTAAGAGATGCTCATAGTCTCATCATGACCGACTCCATCGGTAACGAGCCAGAAGGCGCCATGGCCAAGCACTATGTGTTGACCAAGAAGTAAGAAAAGACAAACGTCAGGCTACACCCAACAGCTCTATCTCGAAAATAAGGGTAGAGCCACCGGGGATGCCTGGCTGTGAGAACTTGCCATACCCCATCTCTGCAGGTATGTAGATTTCCCACTTGGCGCCTACCGTCATCTGTTGCATGGCGACAATCCATCCTTCTATCAGTTCGCACAGGCGAAATGCTATAGGAGCTCCACCACGGCTGGAATCAAACTTCTTGCCGTTGATGGTCCATCCTGTATAGTGTGCCGTAACGATGCTTCTTCGGCCTGGTTTGGCACCATCAGGATTGCCAGCTTTCAGCACTTTATAATAGATGCCACGGGGCAAGGCCTGTACGCCTTCCTCGCGAGCCTTCTCTTCTAACCAACGCTTGTTGGCTTCTACGTATTCTCTTTTTGCCATTTTTGGGGGTCGATTAATGATGTTCTGGCACAATGGCAAGATACACCAAGTCGTGGTCGGTGAGGTTCTCCATATAGTGGGCATGGTTCATGGGGCAGTAGTGTACCTGTCCGGCACGCACCTCCTCCACACTGTCATCATAGTGGAATGTAGCCGTTCCGCTTATCACAAACACCACCTCGCAGTTGCCCTCGTGGGTATGCAGTCCTGTGGTAGCTCCCGGACGAAGTGTAGAATACATGATCTTCACCTTGTCGTCCACGAAGTTTCGAGTGTCCAACTTTCCTTTTCCTCCCTTGAAGCCCTCGAGATGAGCCTCAGCAATTTTTTCAAAATCTATTACCATATTTTTATTTGTTGAATTTTAGCCGGGTTCAGAAATAAAAGCCCTACACCAAGGCATCGAGATGTTTTTTCAGCTCTTTCAGCTCATCACGCACACTGATGAGCGTCTCCAGAACATCTGAAGATTTCTCAGCGCCAGTCCTGTTCTGTGACAGATACTTGCGGGCAGCAGCAATCTTGAGGCCCTTCACCTTGATGAGCGAATAGATGACCTTTACCTGCTCTATGTCCTTCTCGGTATACTGACGAACCTTGTTGGATGTGACCTTGGGTTTGAGGAAAGGAAACTCTTTCTCCCAGTACCTCAGCGTAGACTCGTTGACACCCACTTCCTCGGCCACTTCCTTAATGGAGTAGTACAATTTGACGTTTTTATCTGTTTTCAGAGCCATAATTTGCAACTTTTTATCAAACAATGATTAATTGATTTGCAAATTTAAGCAATTCTTCTTATCTTTGCAAAGAATTTCGGAAAAAAATAAAGATTAATACAAAATAGATATGATGACAGCTAATGAAGTGCGCGAATCCTTCAAGAAATTCTTCGAAGGCAAAGGCCACAAAATTGTTCCATCAGCACCTATGGTTATCAAGGATGACCCTACGCTGATGTTTACAAATGCTGGTATGAACCAGTGGAAAGACATCATCCTCGGTACAAAGGACCCAGGTAAGGATGTACGTCGTGTTGATACTCAGAAATGTCTCCGTGTTAGCGGTAAGCACAACGACCTCGAAGAGGTAGGTCATGATACTTATCACCACACCATGTTCGAGATGCTCGGTAACTGGAGCTTCGGCGACTACTTCAAGGAGGGTGCCATCGATATGGCATGGGAATACCTTACTGAAATACTGAAGCTCAACCCTGAGGACCTCTACGTTACCGTGTTCGAGGGCTGCAAGGAGGAAGGTCTGGAGCGCGACAACGAGGCTGCAGGTTACTGGGCAAAGCACGTACCTGCCGACCACATCATCAACGGCAACAAGCACGACAACTTCTGGGAGATGGGCGATACGGGTCCTTGCGGTCCTTGCTCGGAGATCCATGTTGACTCTCGTACTCCTGAGGAGAAGGCTCAGGTGCCAGGCCGTGAGTTGGTAAACAAGGACAACCCACAGGTGATCGAGATCTGGAACATCGTGTTCATGCAGTACAACCGCAAGGCTGACGGTTCTCTCGAACCTCTCCCTATGCACGTCATCGATACCGGTATGGGCTTCGAGCGCCTGGTTCGCATGTTGCAGGACAAGCACTCTAACTATGATACAGATATCTTCCAGCCAATCATCAAGGAAATCGAGGCTATCTCTGGCAAGAAGTATGGTTTCACTACTCCTACCGGTGAGAATGGCGAGGGTAAGGATGAGCAGGAGAAGATCGACATCGCCATGCGTGTCTGCGCCGACCACCTGCGTGCCGTAGCCTTCTCTATCGCTGACGGTCAGTTGCCAAGCAACGCCAAGGCTGGTTACGTCATCCGCCGCATTTTGCGCCGTGCCGTACGTTACGCTTACACATTCCTCGGCCAGAAGCAGGCATTCATGTACAAGCTCGTCAATGTCTTGGTAGAGCAGATGGGTGCAGCCTTCCCAGAGTTGCCAGCTCAGCAGGAGCTCATCACCCGCGTGATGAAAGAGGAAGAGGATTCATTCCTCCGCACCTTGGAGAAGGGTATCAACCTCCTCAATGGCGATATGGACGAGCTCAAGGCT
>Ga0256404_1011287_pt1 | contig 12033 bp, 11 predicted proteins | sample RumenRJG_01DNA_FD_185990 | JGI IMG/M metagenome (GOLD analysis project Ga0256404, IMG submission 185990) | Bovine rumen microbial communities from Lethbridge, Alberta, Canada - RJG_01 | ecosystem: Host-associated > Mammals > Digestive system > Stomach > Rumen | place: Canada: Alberta | collected... | reverse complement strand
GATTATATCACTATATGCTCATGTAATCTATCAGATATTGTAAACAAATAGAAGAATAGTGAACGGGAGAACAAGGTGTTCGCTTTCATCCCCGGATTTAAATCCGAGGTTTTCCCGCTCACTCAGATAAAATATGAAGTGAAGTGCTCAGAATGTGGAAGAACATATTGCTATACAAGAGCAGGAAATGTCGTGCAGTCAATTCGCGCCGGGCATAAATGTGTTTGCTGCTGCAGAAATGCGAATCTGAGACTTGAAGAACTCTGAGAAATATGAGGCGCTGTCTCTGTCAGCTAACAAGCTAGCAGATGACAGCGCTTTTTCAGTACTTAGTAATCTCTCCCAGACTTGTGCCAGTCCTCCATGATATCAATGGCTACAGGAGAATGATTTTTTATTGGTGCGCGAAAAATTGACTTACACAAAAAAGCGACATATAATCACGCCGTAAAAAGCACAGAGCTCTGTGCGAAAAGAAAGGGGAGTAATGACATTGAAGTTCGCTCTTGTCATCAATGAGCTCAAGGCTCGCGATGCCGTCATGTGCGGTTACATCAGCGGTCTGCGCGGTGATTGCTAATCTGATGCAATGACCAGTGTGATGACCTTTGCGCAAACAAAGGTCATCACATTTCATTATCTGGACAAAAAATAACCGAAAAGACAGGGGAATTGCCTATGGGAAAAAACAAGCCTGCAACAATTATACTGTGTATCCTTATTGTCCTTGTATTAGTTCTGGCTATAACAAGCTTTAAGTATGCTTCTGACTTCAAGAATCTTTCCAGGACATATTCGCAGGAATATCTCCATATGAACTCTATTCTTCCCGCTACATTTGAAGAAAAGATCAGTGCAAAGGAATCATTCATGGCGCTAATCGGCAGACCTGCCTGCGGCGACTGCAGAGCCATTTCCGATGATGTTATCAAATTTGTGGAGTCCAATGACTTGCAGGATAAGATTTACTATGTCAATATTGAATCGATCCGCACAAGCGCGACTGATCCGGAATGGGTTGAATTCAAAGAGAAATATGGAGGAATCAGCGGAACGCCGTCCTTCCTTTTCATTGAGAAAGGAAATGTGGTTTCTACTCTCCAATGGCAGGAGAACAAGCCGCAGCTTACGGTCAGAGACATGAATGAATGGCTGGATTCGAATCTGGCTTCGTGATTTCCTTCAAGGAACTATTCGAATACATTGTAACACGAGTCCTGAGGAGTTCGTTGAAAAGCGAACTCCTCAAATCTTAGATTAGGAGGATGATATGTTAATAGAATTGCCAAAAACTACGATTTCAGAGAAACCATATGTCTATGATTGCAGGCCAAACTCTATTCATGAGCTTCTGAAATATCATGGAACCGAAATCCTTCCCTCAGTTCTATGGCTTATCTCTGATTCTTATGAAACCTGTTATGGGCGTATTAATCTCCCGGAGCTTGAACTGGACAATATTCCTTACCTCATTGACAGTAAAAATGATATAGCCGAGACAGTTTTCAATAAGCTCCATGTACCTTACAGGGTGGAAAGGCTCACAAACAGTCAGGAGGATGATAGGCGAATGAAAGCTCTGCTGGAGGAAAAAGGGCCCATCCTGATCCGCGTGGATGAGAGGGCTCATGCCCTGAACCCGAATGAGAGTGAGTCTTTGAATATCAGAAACATTGCGATCCCGGTCCTGCTTGGGTTCAGTGAAGATGACAGCCAAATATCTGTTTTCTGGACAAACACGAATGAACAGGAACCTATCCATGTGTTTTCCAAGCAACAGTTTAATAAGTTCCGGGGAAGCACGAGCCTTCCGTACTCACCGAATTACGAATGTATCTACATCGATGACGCCAATGCAGTTAAGGACATAGATCTTTCGCAGCTGGACAATCTGAAAGAGGAAGCTTTGATCAATGCAATCAGAAGAATGTCCGAATCTCCTGCCTGCGACCCAAGTCTGAAGCAGGTTTTCTTTACAGATAAGCTGTATACCGGCTTGGATGCACTGGATCTTATGGTTGAAGATTTCTGTGATATTGCGCGTAAGGCTATCCTTCCGCATTTCGATCGTGAATTTGATGCATACGCGGCTTTCGTCTTCGCACTTGCAAAAAACAATCTCCATTATGGAAGTGTTTCCGCTTATCGTGAGGAATTCGCTGCAGCACTAGTTGAATTTGGCACGAGCAGAGGCATTCAGGCGTTCGTTGACAGGGGAAATGAACTGAAGAATATCGCCGGATACTGGAGAAACGCTCTAATGCTCTTCTTTCAGCTGCAGTCAGGTGTAAACGGACGGGTGATCGAACTGATCAAGCTCAGAAAGCTGTTGCACAAGATTCGGGATGGAGAACACAAAATCTATGATTCACTAATGAAGGCAATCTGAACGTGCACAGAGGAAGGATCACTTGGATACCTATAAAGTTAAAGATAGTGTGAGATGTACACTGTTTGACGGACTGGATCACGATGACAGCTATATTCTCTTTGATGGGAAACGACACTGGCAGGTCTCTTATGTTCTTTATTTTGTTGTAAATGAGCTTTCTGCAGAGAAAAACCTGGAGGAACTGCAGGCAGCAGCGTGCAATGATCCGGCACTTCAGGAGAGAATCCCGGAAGAAACAATGCAACAGGTTCTGGAGTTCCTAGCAAAAAACGGCTTGCTGGAAGGCAGCAAGCCAGTCAAACAGAGTCCTCAAGTCCAGACTATGTGGCTGAAAATCAGACTGATGAGCGGAGAGACGCTTAAGAAGCTCAAGATACTGACTTTTTTCTATAACAGATATCTCTTTCCCATTTGCAGTGTGGCCGGAGTGGTCTGGCTTGTTTACATCCTGTTGCATTATGAAATCAGGGAACTGGCCCGGAGCCTCCTTAAACTTCCTGCAGAGCAGCTGATTGTAGTCTGGATATGCCTTGGAGTTATAACTGCATTTCATGAGTTTGGCCATATTTCAGCGCTGATCAGAGGAGGCGGTACACCGGGAGGAATGGGCTTTGGACTTTATTATATCATGCCTGTAGCATGGTCTGATGTGACAGAAGCCTGGAGCCTTCCAAGAAGGGAACGTCTGACTGTTGATTATGGCGGAATCTACTTCCAACTGATTGCGGCATCGCTTATTTATATATTGAATGAGCTTACCCTAAACAGTGAAAGCGTCAGGATAGCTGCTATTGTGTCAACGACAACCTTGGCAACGAATCTGTCTCCAGTTTTGAAATTTGACGGGTACTGGATTGCATGTGACGGCTTCGGTATTACAGATCCGATGAGAGAAGCACAACGCTTGCTGCGCCCCGCTGATGGAGATCAATCAGGCATGCGGCAGAACCAGAAAGTGATATTCGTAATATTCCTGCTGATCAGTTCTTTGGTCCTGGCGTATTTTTATCTTTTGATGTTGCGCATGTCGTTAGCGGCAGTTCAAATGCTATTCAGTGATATCCGCTATTTTGCGGTAAATTCCGCTCAAATTATGACGGCTCTTTCCTGGAAACAGGTTGTTTGGTTTCTGAGAGAAAGGACAGCAAACATTATCGTTATTATGTTTCTGCTCAGACTGGTCCTGGGAACAGCCAAGAAGTTAATTGTTAAGAAAGCAGGTGATGGAGATCATCATATCTCATAAGGACCCGTTAGAGAGACGAATCATTCGAATCATATCGCGGCATACTGCTGTTCCAAGAAAAAGAATTTCTTCGGAGGATCTTCTTACGGAGCAGCTTGGATTGACATCAATGGACAGGATCACAATCATCAGTGAAATCGAGTTTCTTTACAGAATCACATTTGGCGAATACTGGGACGAGCTGGTAAATGCAAAAACTGTCTCCCAGCTTGTATCTATAACAAAAAAAGCAATGGAAAAGGAGAATAGTACAGAAAAATAATGTTTACAGATAACAGCATTTATGGAATAATTGAGCGTGTGGCAGCTAAAGTACCGCAAAACTATGCATATTGGTTTCAGGACCGGTTTGAGACGTATGAGCGACTTCTGGACCGGATTCACATTTTTGCCAAAGCGATGATTGCTTCCGGAATTGGACAACACGATGCGGTAATGGTAATACTGCCAAACTGCCCGCAGGTAATTATCAGCATGTATGCAGCAAACATGATCGGAGCAGTAATATGCCTGGTACATCCGGCTTCTTCCCAAAATGATCTTCAGGATTATGCAGAGCAGGCAAAGCCTAAAATTGTCATTACTACTCCAGATCGAGTGGAAATGGTTAGAACCGCAGTTGGAGAGAATGCAATAGTGGTTGCTACGGATCCCATGGATGAGATTCGAGTTGCAGCATCTTTACAAAAGCTGCAGTTTAGAAGGTTCTTATATAATGACCGTATGACTTCAAAGCTGAACTCATGGAACGCAATGATGCAGCAATACTCCGGAGCCGCAAATGATAAGAGCTATGGCAATCCTGAAGATGTTGCAATGATCGTCTTTTCCGGAGGAACGACCGGAAGACAGAAGGCCGTTCTTCTGTCCAATCATAATCTGGTTGCGCTCTCTGAGGTGCTTCAGAAAGCATTGCCTGTTCCGAATGAGAATGACGGATTCCTGGTTCTGATGCCGAATTTCCATCTGCTCGGAATCGCATGTGTTCTGTTCCCTGTAAGCTACGGAATTACAGCAGTGATTCTTCCCCAGTTTTCCGCCAAGACGTTTCGCGATGCGATTGTTGCCTCAGGGTGTACATTTCTCGTGGGATCGCCCTCCGTTTATATATCCATGATGAATCTCTCAAACTGGCAGAAGGATGACCTGAAAGGTTTAAAGATGGCAGCAAGTGCAGGAGAGAGCCTGAAGGAATCAACCAGAAGCAGCATCAATGCTTTTATCAGGCAGCATGGAGGCTCGGTGCCTGTTCAGGACGCGTACGGAATGACAGAGGTCTGCCTTATTGCAATGGAGGACCAGAACACCGCTCAGCGTTCTGTGAAACTGACTTATGGCACTGAAGTACTCATCGTAGATCCGGCCACTCGTGAGAGGCTGGTGGCTGGTACACCGGGAGAAGTACTTGTCTGTAATCCGCTTCTCCAGACAAAGTACCTTAATGAAGAGGATAATCTTGCCGCGATTGAGAGTATTAACGGAAAGACATATTTCAAAACTGGGGACATGGGATATCTGGATAATGCCGGTAACCTCCATATCAATGGCAGAATTAAACGAATGATCATCAGCGGGGGATACAACATTTATCCCGATACGATTGAAAATGTGATCAATGAGATACCGGAAGTCAGAGAATGCTGTGTGATTGGCGTAGACAGTGAGAACGGGACACAGGCTGTCAAAGCCGTGATGGCTTTGTATCAGAACAATCAGAGTGACAGAGCAGCATATGAGGCGCAGGTGAAGAACAAGATCATCAGTCATTGCCGCAATACTCTGACACAGTATGAGATGCCAACGGTCTTTGAGTTCGTGAATCAGCTTCCCAAAACACTTGCAGGAAAAGTGGCATTCACAAAACTATGATACAGGGATGAGTTGTATTGAAGAGCAGACAAATCGTTATCATTTCTATTGCCGCAGTCCTCTTGCTGGCATGCTGCGCTGGGATCTGGTTTCTCCATCCGATTACAAGAATTCGGCAGAGCCTGTGCGCACATGAGACGTTTGAAGATGGCATATGCACTTCGTGCGGCCTGATATGCCCTCATGAAGCGTGGGAGGACGGTCATTGCGCAGAATGCGGAATTGCCTGCAGGCATGAATGGCAAAATGCGAAATGTACTGTCTGCGGTCAGATCTGTGAGCATCCGCAATATGAGAGCGGATTCTGTACGACTTGCGGACATGCCTGCGAGCACAGCTTCGTCGAAGGATTCTGCATCTATTGCGATGAAGCATGTATGCATGACTGGAACAATGGAAAATGCAGAATATGCGGTCTCCAATGCCTCCATGAGCATCATGACAGGAATACGCTCAAGTGCTTTGAATGCGGTCTTGAGGTACCTCACAGATATATCAGCGGGAAGTGCGAGTGCGGAGCCGAGCCGGTCTTTTATGACAGCTTTCTTCCGGACAAATACTATGTGGAGTGCAAGCATCCGGGTACTGTAGAGAAACTCACCTATATGCAGAAACTTCATTACCAGGGAGACGAAGAAGTTTCAAAGAATATCAATATCTATCTGCCTTATGGATACTCTAAAGACCGAAAATACAACGTTCTTGTGCTAATCCACGGTGGCTGGGACAATGAAGACTCCTGGATTACGAAAGTCTACGACTACGGTTTCCCGCTGATCATGAAAAACATCTACGATAACATGATCGAGCAGAAGCTATGTGAACCGCTCATTATCGTCTGCCCGACTACATATAACGGTCCGCTGTTCTCAAATGAAAGCGGCGTTGAACACATGGCTGTTGAGCTTCGAGAAACTATCTTGCCATATATTGCAGACCATTACAGCACTTACGCTGCTAGCGGAGCAGTTTCAGATCTTCAGGCCGCAAGAGAGCATTTCGGAATCGGAGGTATGTCAAACGGATCCCTATATGCGCTTAACAGCGGAATGCAGAGAGATCTTGACCTGTTCTCCAACTTTATCTGTTTCTCAGGGAATAGTGAACCATACGCAATCGTGGAAGCAATAAACTCTGATGAATGCAAGGACCTTCCGATTTCATATTTCTACGCAGGAGCAGGGTACTACGATGATCAGTGGCAGAACACCTATTATGGTTTCCAGATCATAGTAGAGAACACCGCCAGGCTGACAGAGGGGGAGAACGCATTTTATCGCGATGTCAACGGAGGACACGACTTTTCTGTTTGGAATGTGAATATCTTTAATGCGCTTCAAATGGCCTTTCCTAAAGTAACTGACTGAGAGATCACCCGATCTCTCAGTCTTCTATTTTGGGCTCATCTTTAAGTTGACAAAAACGCGAAACCGGAATATAATGTATTATGTAAGGCACAGCACCACATGATTTAGTATGGATTGAATACAAAGATGGACTTATCAAGAATTGGAGTAAACGCAAATAAACAGAAGCAGTTTGCCAGCCGCGGCATTTACAGTGTAGAGGACCTGCTGCAGTATCTGCCGAGGACATATAAAGATTTCCGCAGGATTACCGGGATTCTGCCTGATAATCAGATTTCTATATTTAAAGCGCAGATTCTCAGCTGCAAAACAGTTAATACCGGGAAGACCCCGTTTATAACAGCGACATGTATCGAAGAGCAGAGCGGTCAAACTGTCACAGTCAGATGGTTCAACATGCCGTGGTACTTCCGGGAAGTCAGCGCAATGGCTGCAAATAAGACAAGAGTTATTATTGCGGGAAAAGTAGACTATAACAGTACATTTGGATATGGCATCAGCCAGCCGGAGGTCTTTGAGCAGGACCGAAATACACTGAGAATCTACCCGGTCTATAGAGCGATCCCTCATATGAGCGCAGATTATCTGTATGAGAAGATGAGTGCTGCGATAACACTTGGGCTTGCGAATAGTGAAGTTCTGCCAAGGGATATCGTAGATTCATATCATGAAATCACGATGCCGGTTGCGCTCAGGTATATCCACGCACCCAATACTATGGAGGAAGTCGAACAGGGGAGAAGGAGAATCCTGTTTAACGATCTGCTCTATTTTGCTCTTCACAATGAGCTGAACCGTGCAGAGGTCTCTGCCGGTAGTCAGTATAACGTAAAGTCCTGGACCATGGTAAATAAGATTATAGAAGCGCTGCCTTTTACGCTGACGGAAGATCAGAATAAAGCAGTTCAGGAAATGCTGAGGTATGCTGAGGCCGGAAGAAGAATACAGGCGCTTGTTCAGGGCGATACCGGAGCAGGAAAAACTCAGATTGCTGTAATCGTGGCAGCTGCTTTTATAGACAGTGGGTATCAGGCGGTCATTATGGCTCCAACACAGGTGCTTGCGAAACAGCATTATGACTCGATTTCTGCATCTTTGGCACCTTATGGTGTCAATACCGTCTATCTGGATAGTACGCTGAAGAAAAAAGAACGGGACGGAATCCTGAAGCTTATTGCTGACGGCTCTGCACAGCTGATTATCGGAACTCACTCTTGCGTAGGAAAAGATGTTGTGTACAAAGACCTGGCGCTCACGATCGTAGATGAGGAGCACAGATTTGGAGTCAAACAGCGAGCAGCGATCATTGAAAAGGCAGCCAAAGGGGTCCACAGCATAACAATGAGCGCAACCCCGATCCCGCGAAGCCTTGCACAGGTCGTATACGGAGATGAAATTCAGCTTCATACGATTAAAACGATGCCTTCCGGGAGGAAGCCCGTTAAAACACGAGTCTTCAAGAAACAGCTTGGGAATATGAAGTTTATTCTCAAAGAAGTCCAGGCAGGGCACCAGGCATATGTGGTCTGCCCCATGATTGAAACAAATGAGAAGGCTCCAGAGCTGAAATCAGTTGAAGTTGTATCAAAAGAGTATAAAGATTTTCTGGAACCGTATGGAGTGAGAATCGCTACTTTGACCGGAAAAACCGGCGCAGAAGAGACTGAAGAGACCATCAACAGATTCAAGAACGGAGATGTTGACGTTTTGATAGCCACGACTGTAATTGAAGTCGGAGTTAATGTGCCGAATGCGACAGTGATGGTTATAACAAATGCAGAAAGATTTGGTCTCTCCAGTCTCCATCAGCTTCGGGGCCGAGTCGGGAGGAGTGATCTGCAGTCCTACTGTATTCTTCAAAGCGAAGATGAGACAGAAAAGGGCCTGGCGAGACTCCAGGTTATGTGTGATACAACAGATGGCTTCAAAATAGCAGAAGCTGATCTTCAGCAGCGTGGAGCAGGGGATCTGCTCGGAACCCAGCAATCCGGAGACAACAAGTATGTTTCTCTCATGATAGCAAATCCTGAACGTTACCAGGACGCACTGACAGCTGCAAAAGAACTAATTCGACGCGGAAAGGACTGCTGCCCGATGATGGAGCAGATTATGGAGGAAAGAATGCAGGAATGCTGACCTCTTTGAGTTTGGAAAATAGGAGATATACTAAGTATTATAATGAATAAGATAATCAATATACCGAAGAATAATACCTACATAAAAGATTTATTGCTTTACGGACGCACAATTGCAGTAACCGTCGTATTGATGACCTGCATTTTTTCAATTAACAAAGTCCCCAGCACTTCCATGAAGCCTACGATCAGTCCCAACTCTTTAATCATAAACTGGAGACTGCCATACCTGCTGAGCAATCCGACGCCAAAACACGGAGAGATCGTTGTATTCAAAAGCCCGGATGAGGCGAAGCTTCTTGTTAAACGGGTAATCGGGCTACCGGGAGACAGAATCAGCTTTGCTGACGGCTATGTTTTCAGAAACGGTGAAAAGCTTGAGGAGCCTTATCTGGCAGAACAGGGGAGAACGTTCTCTTCCGAACAGGAATACGAAGTCCCGGATGGGATGCTATTCGTTTTGGGTGACAACAGAGAGCATTCCAGAGACTCAAGATTTATGACTTCGACATTTGTCCCGGTCGAAAATGTACAGGCTAAAAACATGTTCAGTTTCAGGAGCCTGCTGTAATAATTGACTGTTAGAGATTGGAAGTAATTTTGTGTATCAAAATTTCGTTTAATTGTAATTAAACGAAGAAAAGGAAGAGACAATGTATTTCGATACTTCCGGAAAGCAGAAAATGGACATCGGCAGTTTCGGGCTTCCACCCTATGCAGAGCAGTATCTCAGATACCTGATGGTGGAGCTGAATCTGGCACCCAGAACGATTTTCGACTATGCGGTTTCCATCCGGATCTTTCTGAAATGGGTCAAGTGCTCACAGAAGAAGAGCGGAAGACTGGAACCTTCACAGATTTGTGCCGAGGATGTGTCATTGCAGGATTTAGCCGTACTTGAGCGGAACGATATTTACGAGTTTCTCGCATTCTGCACGACTGATCGGGACAACAGTGCGTCATCGCGGTCTGCAAAATTGTCTGCTTTGAGATCATTTTACAAATATCTGACGGAAAGAGATACAAGTGGTGTTGTAACATTAAACCCTACGCTTCAAATAGATACACCCAAAAAAGAAAAGCAGGTACCGCAGTACCTCAATCTGGATGAGGTTCGGCTCCTGCTGAAAACAGTTAAGAATTCAGGCTCAGAAAGGGATATCTGCATGCTGCTGTGGCTTGCCTCCTGCGGAATGCGTCTCTCGGAACTTGTATCGATTAATGTGAAAGATGTTAGAAAGGGGACTGGTGAAGCTGATTTGCGCCTCAAAGGCAAAGGAAGAAAAGAACGTATTATTCCGCTCAGTCCTCAATGCGTTGAAGTCTGGGAGCACTACCTTGTTGAAAGAGCAAAATACAAAAATTCCAGCATTGAGGAAGCTTTATTCTTATCCAATAGGGGCACAAGGATAAGTACTCGAAGAGTAGAACAGATTGTTGACCATTATATTGATGAATCTGGACTGCAGGGGAAAGGATATCATGTGCATTCTCTTCGGCACAGTACCGCTACTAACCTCCTGAAACATACTTCTGCGAACCTGATGGACGTTAAAAACATGCTTGGACACGCTAATATCTCATCCACAGAGAGATACCTGCACCTGACTGAAGTTCAAGCCAAAGCGGTCAATGAGATGGGGCTGCTTCTTGATGGAATCACCCCGTAAATAACCGACTCATTTTCATTGACTGAAATTGACCAGCAGTTACTTCATACTGCTATAATTATAAGCTTCCGGGCTTCTCCGGACATGAAAAGGCACCAGCCGTTTTGACTGATGCCTTTTTGGTTTGTCATCAATTTTACTTAAGCAGACCATTCTTTTTCAAAATATCCTTCATGTGCGCTGTATATGCCTGCAGCACTTCTTCAGCGGGACCCTTTCGCTCTTTTTCCGCACTGAGGACACTGCTCGTCTGCCACAGCTTTGTCAACGGTCCTTTTGTCGGGAAGTATTCAGCGACTGCTATCTTTGCTCCCTCAGGTGTATCCGCTGTCGATAAGATGACCTTATTCTCCTTGTTGAAGAGACCGCCTGCTGCTCTCGGGTAAACGATGACCAGATACCTTTGTGTAGCGGGCAGCAGAATATACTCTTCTACTGATGCCTTCGTTGGCTTGCCAATTACGAAGCTGCCATACTGTTCTTTGTCCCAGTTTTCCTGCATGATCTGTTCCAGTTCCTGGAGCGTGATAGATTTGTTTATGGGGAGTACCTGTCTTCCAACCATGTTGATCCCTCCTAGAAATCATTCGCTGCTCTTCCGGATAACTTCACTGCTATATGGTGAGTATAGCATAGAACACTGTGAATGGCTACACAATAATATCAGGATGCATCAAAGACCAGTAACTGTAATTATTATTGGTGGCTGAGATCTCCAGGCAATGAAAGTTCTTTTGCTACAAATATAATTGAAAGTGGTTGGCTCAGTAGTTATCATTCTAATGACCATGGTGAAACTGTGCAACCTGTAGTTTGAGTAGATTTAGAATCAGAGTATTATATGAAATAGAAGTGGAATAACCGTTGCGGATAAAGTCTTGACAGAAAACGATCTGACCCTTTCCCACGGAACTCCTACCTACGTGCATTTGAGCTTCTGCTTTTAGTCAGACGGGCCTTCAGTAGATTCTTCGGCAAATTTCGAATTGCCAAAAGTCCCGTAAAATGAGGCCTCTTGGGCTCTCGCCCTTTGACTTGTTGTACATGAAAATCGAACTTTCATAGGCTAAAGTTTTATGTAAAAATTCGAAAATGGACTGTAATTTTACCCCTGGGGTAAAAATCCGGACTTATGCACTACATGGCGGTGAAGGGGGTTCAATATCGTTTCTTCGGCGTAAAGCGAGATCAGAATGGTTCGTAAACGGAAGCTTATTTGGCTTTCGGTGAAGTGGTAAACTAAAACTGGACACAGAGGGGGTAGAAATCGGACACAGCTTATAGTATTCTGTGCACAGGATCATAAGCAGTGGACAGTCCGCCTCACACTGTAGACAGGAGGTTACCACATGAA
>Ga0256404_1011286_pt1 | contig 12034 bp, 8 predicted proteins | sample RumenRJG_01DNA_FD_185990 | JGI IMG/M metagenome (GOLD analysis project Ga0256404, IMG submission 185990) | Bovine rumen microbial communities from Lethbridge, Alberta, Canada - RJG_01 | ecosystem: Host-associated > Mammals > Digestive system > Stomach > Rumen | place: Canada: Alberta | collected... | reverse complement strand
CGCAATAACCGTAGCGGCGGCTTAGACTCGAAATTGGAACCCCGCTGAAGTACTCTCGAAGCATCCTGCTGGCTGCTTTCATCTGCAATTTGTAGCGTTGACTTTCATTCATCTTAAGTTTTTGTATCGTCCTGAAAAATTTTAGCGTCGGCGATGCCGGGACGCCTCTATCTGCCGCGGAGGAAGCAGTCTATCGTGTTCCGCATGAGGCAGGCGATGGTCATGGGGCCGACGCCGCCTGGGACGGGTGTGATGACTGAGGCCTTGGGGGCAACGGAGTCGAAATCCACGTCGCCGCAGAGTTTCCCGGTCTCTGGATCCCTGTCCATTCCCACGTCAATGACGGCAGCTCCGTCCTTAACCATGTCACCGGTAACGAATTTGGCCCTACCGATAGCCACGACGAGGATGTCTGCCTGACGGGTTACCGAGGGAAGGTCTTTCGTCCTGGAATGGCAGATGGTCACCGTTGCGTTGCGGTCAAGGAGAAGCTTGGAAACGGGCAGGCCTACGATCTGGCTGCGGCCGAGAACGACAGCATGTTTCCCGGCAATTTCGACGTTTCCTTCTTCCAGCAGGCGGATGATTCCCGCAGGGGTGCAGGGCACGATGCAGGAAGAGTTGGGCCTCTTCTGCCACAGGGTCGCAGTATTGAGGGGATGGAAACCGTCCACATCCTTTTCGTGGGAAATCGCTTCCACCACCTTGGGTTCGCTGATATGACGGGGAAGGGGCAGCTGGACGAGGATGCCGTCAACACCATCGTCGGCATTGAGGGCGGCAATCCTTTCAAGGAGTTCAGCCTCGGATGTTTCCGCAGGAAGGAGCATAAGGGTGCTCTTCATGCCCACGACCTCGCAGGCCTTGGCCTTGTTCCTCACATACACCTGGCTGGCAGGGTCCTCGCCCACCAGAATCACCACCAGATGGGGTACACGCCCATATTTCTGCGGGAAGGTTGCGACCTCCGCCGCCATTTCCGCCTTCATCCTGTCTGAAAGCTGTTTTCCTGAAATTACCATGTCTTTCTTTTATTCATCACAATACATAATGACCGATGTCCGTACGATGGAAGAGATTGTCGCAGCGTATCTTATCCACCGCAGACAAGGCCTTGTCGCGGGCTTCCTTCAAGGTCGGGGCCGATGCAGTGACCATCATCACACGGCCTCCGGAAGTGACGGTCTTCCCATCCTTTACGGAGGTTCCCATATGGTAGATCCTGACCGAAGGATCGGCGAGAGCCTCTTCCAGACCGTCTATCTCAAATCCCTTGGTATATTTCCCAGGATAACCCTTGGAAGCCAGTACAAAGCCGATTACATGATCGTCGGACCAGCGTATCTCCGGCATCGCGGTGCCATCCACCACTGCTGAGAACATCGTGTATATGTCAGTTTCAAGCCTTGGAAGGACGACCTCCGTCTCCGGGTCCCCGAAACGACAGTTGAACTCAATGACCTTGATGCCCTGCGGAGTCTTCATGAGGCCTCCGTAGAGAAGTCCCTCAAAAGGACAGCCTTCCTCGAAAAGCCCCTCCGCCACCGGTTCCATTATATTTTCAAGGGCGAACTTTTCATCCTCCGGAGTAATATACGGAAGCGGGGAATATGCTCCCATACCACCGGTATTAGGTCCCTCATCACCATCAAACGCCCTTTTATGGTCCTGTGCAAGGGCCAGCGGCCAGACTTCCTTCCCCCGCACGAGGGCCATGAAGCTGAATTCCGGACCGGTGAGAAATTCCTCAACCACCACCTTTCCCTTGCCGAACACATCTTCCAGGAGCATATCCTTAAGGGCCGCATCGGCCTCTTCCAGGCTCATTGCCACCACGACACCCTTGCCGGCCGCAAGACCGTCATATTTCAGCACTACGGGGATGCTTCCGGCCTTTACATATTCCAACGCTTCGGAATAGTCGGTAAAAGTCTTGTAGGAGGCCGTAGGGACCCCCTTTTTCTCCATTATCTCCTTGGCGAAGCTCTTGCTCGACTCTATCCTTGCAGCAGCCTTCGACGGGCCGAAAATCCTCAGTCCCGCGGCGCGGAAGGCATCTGCAATCCCCGCTGAAAGAGGAACTTCAGGCCCCACGACCGTAAGGTCTATATGCTCCCTGCGGGCGAATTCAAGGAGTTCATCAACCTTTCCGTCCCCTATCGGCACGCACTCCGCCAAGGCTGCGATGCCGGTGTTCCCGGGGGCACAGAAAATCTTCTTCACGTAGATGGAACGGCTGAGGGCGTCCACTATGGCGTGTTCGCGGCCGCCGCCTCCGACCACCAGGACCTTTGCATCCTTGAGGTTTTCAAGGTTCAGGGTCGGGCCGTCAGGTTTGTGGTCAGGCACTGTGACAAAAATTCCCATAGGATATCAGTGTTTGAAATGTCTCTCTCCCGTCATGAGCATAGGGATGCCGCATTCGTCTGCCTTCTTCACGGAATCCTCGTCCCGGACGGAACCACCGGGCTGGACAATGGCGGTAATCCCGAAGGAAGCGGCAGCGTCGACGCAGTCATCGAAGGGGAAGAAGCCGTCGGAGGCCAGCACGCAACCGGCGGACTTGATGTCGGTCCCCTCTTCCTTAAGGGTGGCGGCGGCCTGCCTGAGGGCAATCCCAGCGGAACCGATACGGTTCATCTGGCCGGCGCCCACGCCGTAGAGCATACCGTGCGCCGCAACGACTATTGCATTGGATTTCACATGTTTGACCATGTGCCATGCAAAATCGAGATCAGCCAGCTGGGCCTCAGTGGGTGCAGCCTTCGTGACGCACATCCCGGCCTCAACCTTCTTGGTGGCGAGGTCCTGCTCCTGTACAAGGAGTCCTCCGTTCACGGAAACGAGCTGTCTCTGGGCCCCCTCGACAGGGGTCATATCCACCTGCAGTAGACGAAGGTTCTTCTTCGTCCTGAGGAGTTCAAGGGCATCGGGGGCGAAGGAAGGAGCCATGATTATCTCAAGGAAGATCGGTTTCAGGAGTTCAGCAACTTCAAGCGTAACCTCCCGGTTGAATCCCACGATTCCTCCGAAAATGCTGGTCTTGTCCCCTTCGTAGGTCTTCTTCCAGGCATCGAGGATATTCTTGCCGACGGCCGCGCCGCAGGGGTTCATGTGCTTGAGGCCCACTGCGAAAGGTTCCGTGAACTCCCGGACTATGTTCAAGGCCGCGTTGGCATCCTGTATATTATTGTAGGACAGCTCCTTGCCGTTTAGCTGAACAGCAGTGGCGAGGGAATATGGCACGGCCTTCGGGGTCTTGTAGAACTTCGCCGCCTGATGGGGGTTTTCGCCGTAACGGAGGGACTGTTTCTCGTCAAACTCGAGGAAGAGCTTTTCAGGAAGGGATGCCTGCTCCCGCATATACGCCGAGATAGCCATGTCATATTCGGCCGTATGGGTATATGCCTTTGCGGACAGCTGGAGGCGGGTTTCAGGGGTTGTGTTTCCCGTTGTCCTGATTTCTTCAAGGACGGTGTCATAGTCCTCAGGATTGACCACGACTGTAACCGAAGCCCAGTTCTTTGCCGCAGAACGAAGCATCGAAGGACCTCCGATGTCGATATGCTCCACAGCGTCTTCCATGGTGACATCCGGCTTGGCAATGGTCTCGCGGAAAGGATACAGGTTGACACAAACCATGTCAATCAAGCCTATGCCGTTGTCTTCCAGTTCCTTCATGTGGGCAGGGATGTCTCTCCTGCCGAGCAGGGCCCCGTGGATCTTCGGATGGAGGGTCTTGACCCTGCCGTCGCAGATTTCAGGGAATCCTGTGACATCGCTCACGCTTGTAACGGGAATCCCTGCCTCCCTCAACATTTTCATCGTACCGCTGGTGGAAAGGATCTCCCAGCCCATCGTGCTGAGTTCCCGCGCGAAATCCACCACTCCCCTCTTGTCGCTGACACTGATTAAAGCTCTCATTTTCAGTTATCGTTTATTTCTAAGATTCAATTCAGACCATTTCTACGCCAGGACGGTCGGTAACCCTGCCGATGACGGTAGCCCTGTCCCCGTGGGAAGCGAGGATCCCTATCGCCTTTTCGGCATCGGAAGGATCAAGGGCCAGGACCATTCCTACACCCATGTTGAAGATGTTGAACATCTCCCTGTGGGGAATCTTTCCGTATTTTTCGAGGAAACGGAAGATGGGAAGTATTTCCCACGATCCTTCACGGACCTCGATGCCTTGTCCATCATGCAGTATCCGGGGAATGTTCTCATCAAAACCTCCGCCGGTAATATGAGCCACTCCGTGGACATCGACATTGCGGATGACGTCCAGCACCTGGCGCACATATATCCTGGTTGGAGAGAGGGCGACGAGTCCCAGCGGCTGGTCGGTCTCAAGTTCCGGATAGACCTTGTGCAGGTCGAGGGCATTGTCGCTGAATATCTTGCGGACAAGGCTGAAGCCATTGCTGTGGACACCCGTAGATGCTATCCCAACGAGGACGTCGCCCACGGCGACCTTGCTCCCATCGATAAGTTTCGATTTCTCGACCACTCCGGTCGTATAACCTGCGATGTCATACTCTCCATCTGCATACATCCCGGGCATCTCTGCCGTCTCTCCGCCGACAAGGGCGCAACCTGACTGGCGGCAGCCCTCTGCGATGCCGGCTACGATGGCCTCAACCACCTCCGGACGGGTCTTTCCCTGAGCCACATAATCGAGGAAGAAGAGGGGTTCCGCCCCCTGGGCAAGGACATCGTTCACGCACATCGCGACAGCGTCTATGCCGATAGTGTCATGCTTGTCCATCGCAAACGCGATCTTAAGCTTGGTTCCGACACCGTCAGTACCGCTCACCAGGACAGGCTCCCTGTAGTTCAGCGAAGAGAGGTCGAACATTCCGCCGAAAGCCCCGATATTACCCATCACTCCGGGCCGGGCCGTAGAAGCCACGTGCTTCTTTATCCTCCTGACGACATCATAGCCCGCCTCGAGGCTTACACCAGCTTTTTCGTAATCGACTGCCATATCTATCTAATTAATTATTCTCCTTTGAAATAACGGACCGCATTCCTGTACAGGGGCAGGTCCATCTCATCCTGTATGTTCTTGAACAGGTTCTTTTCATACCTTTCCGAGTGACCCATCTTGCCGAGTATCCGGCCGTCGCGGGAGATTATCCCCTCAATGGCATACCAGGATCCGTTGGGGTTGTCGGGAGAGGTCATGGTGACGTTCTCGTCGATGGGATCGACATACTGGAAAGCGACCTGACCGTTTGCAAACAGTTCCCTGGCGAGTTCTTCCTTGACAACGAACTTGCCCTCTCCGTGGCTTACGGGGATGGTGAATTCGTCTCCGATGTTCATCCCGGCCAGCCAAGGGGAATTAACCGTAGCCAGACGGGTTGTAACCATCGTTGAAACGTGACGGTTGACATCATTGCGGAAAAGCGTTGGGGAATCCGGCGTCACGCATCCGGTCTTTCCGTAAGGCAGGAGCCCGGACTTCACCAGGGCCTGGAAACCGTTGCAGATTCCCAGGATAAGGCCGCCACGGGAAAGCAGGTCCTGGATCGCTGAGGAAATCTTCTCGTTGCCAAGGACGTTTGCTATGAACTTGCCGCTTCCGTCGGGCTCGTCGCCGGCGGAAAATCCCCCGCAAAGGGAAAGGATCTGGCAACTGGAGATGTTCTCCGCCATCTCATCGATTGAACGCAGGATATCGTCTCCCGAAAGGTTGCGGAACACTCCGAACCTGGTCTCGGCTCCGGCCGCCCTGTAAGCCTTCGCCGTGTCATAATCGCAGTTGGTTCCCGGAAAAACGGGGATGAAGACCTGCGGCCTGGCTATCGCGGGACCTGCGAACCTGAGGCTGTCGCGTTTAGCCTTGAAAGGCTTGACCCCTTCCATTCCCTTCGGAAGGGTCCGTTTCATATCGGGTTTGCTGGTGACAGGGTAAACTTCCGCCCAGCGGGCCCCATTGGCCTGCATCAACTGGAAGATATTGAAATTCTGGCCGTTGATCCTTAGGTTTCCGTCTTCTCCGGAAGTTACCGTGCCGAGGAATTCCGCAGCGGGAGAATCAATCTCCCCTTCAGCCTCGACGAGGATGGAACCCGGAGCGACACAGAAGAGTTCGTCCTCATCCACCTTGACATCGATGCCGAATGCGTTTCCGAAGGCCATCTTGCAGAGTCCTTCGGCAGCTCCGCCGGCGCCGACGGCAAAAGCTGATACTATCCTGCCGGAAAGGATGTTTTCGTGGATGTATTTCCAGTTGGACTTAAGCGATTCCGTGTCAGGCATGGAGTCCTCGAGAGGGTTGTGCCTGAAAAGATAGATCCTATTGCCTTCCCACTTGAATTCAGGAGAAATCACTTCAGAGGCCTTTACGGTCGTAATTCCGAAGGCTACAAGGGTCGGGGGGACATGCAGGTTGTCCTCGAAAGAACCGCTCATGGAGTCTTTTCCTCCGATGGAAGGAAGGCCCAGAGCCTCCTGCATCTTCAACGCTCCCAGCAAGGCGGCAAGGGGTTTCCCCCAGGTATGGGGATCCGAAGTCATCCTTTCGAAATACTCCTGATAAGAGAATCTCATCTTCTCATAGGAACCTCCGGCTGCAACCACCTTGGCGCAGGCCTCGACGACCGAATAGGCGGCCCCGTGCCATGGACTCCACGAGCAGAGGAAGGGATCGAAACCCCAGGCCATCATACTGGCAGTGTCGGTGTAGCCGTCGGTAGGGAGTTTCTGGACGGAGACCTGGGTCTCCGTACCCTGCAGCATGCCTCCGTAAGGCATAAGGACCGTGGAACGGCCGATGGTGGAATCGAACATCTCTACCAGCCCCTTCTGAGAGCAGACATCCGGCCTCTGCATTAGGTCGAACAGCTTTTCCCTGAGGCTCTTGCCGTCATATTCCACGGGAGGGGCGAAAGGATCCTTCTCATCAACCTTGCCGATAACGGCCTTGGCGAAATGCCTGGCCCCTGCGCTGTCGATGAATTCCCTTTTGAGGTTTACGACCTCCTTCCCGCCGTTGAACATCCTCATCCTCTCGGTGTCGGTGACCTCAGCGACATGGGTTGCCTCAACATTCTCCTCGGCGCAATATCTCCGGAATTCTTCCTCATCGCCGGGTGCCACCACGACTGCCATCCTTTCCTGGGATTCACTGATGGCAAGTTCCGTGCTGTTGAGTCCGCTGTACTTCACAGGTACGCGGTCCAGCCAGATGTCGAGCCCATCTGCGAGCTCACCTATGGCTACGCTCACTCCGCCGGCTCCGAAGTCGTTGGATTTCTTTATGAGCGATGTCACCTCAGGACGGCGGAAAAGGCGCTGGAGCTTTCTCTCCTCGGGAGCATTTCCCTTCTGCACCTCGCTTCCGCAGGTCTCAAGGGAGCTCTCATCATGTTCCTTCGAAGAACCTGTAGCCCCTCCGATGCCGTCACGTCCGGTGCGGCCGCCGAGAAGCAGGATCACATCCCCGGGGACAGGATCCTCGCGGCGGACGTTATCCGCCTTCACGGCACCGACCACGGCGCCTATTTCCATCCTCTTGGCTGTATAGCCCGGATGGATTATTTCCCTTACATGCGTCGTGGCAAGGCCTATCTGGTTGCCATAGGAGGAATATCCGGCGGCAGCCTTGCGGGATATGACCTTCTGGGGAAGCTTTCCCGGGAGGGTGTCGGCTACAGGTTTCCAAATATCTCCTGCGCCCGTAACCCTCATGGCCTGATATACATACGCCCTGCCGGAAAGAGGATCCCTGATAGCGCCTCCAAGACAGGTCGCCGCTCCTCCGAAAGGCTCAATCTCAGTGGGATGGTTGTGGGTTTCGTTCTTGAACATAAGGAGCCAGCGCTCTGTGACCCCGTCGTTGTCCACATCTACGTAGATGCTGCAGGCGTTGTTCTCGTTACTGACCTCCATGTCATCCAGAAGGCCCTTCTTCCTGAGATATCTGGCGCCGATGGTGGCTATGTCCATGAGGGTCACCGGCCTGCCTTCGCGGCCAAGTTCCCTCCGCATGTCCATATAAAGCTTCAGCGAAGCCTCTATCCCCTCTTTCGCAAAGGATTCCTCGACCTTGATATCCTCAAGTTCGGATGTAAATGTGGTGTGGCGGCAATGGTCGCTCCAGTATGTGTCGAGGATACGGAGTTCGGTCTCATTGGGATCCCGACCCTCCTCGGTGAAATATCTTATAACCTCGGCGAGGTCGTCCGCATTCATCGCGAGGCCCATTTTCTTGCAGAATGACTCACGGTCCGTCAGTTCCCTGAAACCGTCAAGGACCGGAACCGGTTTTACAGGGGCGTAGTCGGTATCCGAAAGGATGGAAAGGTCCTTCTGGCGGGACTCGACGGGATTTATTGAATAATGGCGGATCTTCTCCACCGTCTCATCAGTAGAATCCTCGTCGAAGACAAGCAGTTTCGAACTCTTTATCCTCACGTCGGCTTTTGGATCGACCAGCCTGACGCATGCCTCCGCGGAAGCGGCCCTCTGGTCGAACTGTCCGGGCAGGTATTCCACCGCGATGTACCTGGCATTCTCCCCAAGGCCGATCAGTCCGAGGGAAGTGTCATCGGATACCTTCACATCATCGGTAACCGTTTCACCGAATACGCCGTACTCCGATTTCTCCAGCAGTTCGGGGGAGAAACCGAAAAGGTCGTAAATATTGATGAGGCGCAGGTTCCGAAGGTGCAGTTGCAGGTTTTCGTTCAGTTCGTTGCGGAGGCTTTCCGCTTCAACCCGAAATTCGGGCTTTTTCTCGACATAAACTCTGTAGCTGCTCATTTTCAGATTGTTGTATTTATGATTTTTTCCGCTTGCTGTTTTCTGTAGCCGTCGAGCTTCTCTTTAAGTGCAGGATCCGAAAGCGCCAGGATTTCGACAGCCAGGATCGCCGCATTTTTCGCTCCTCCGATCGCAACGGTAGCAACAGGGATTCCGGTCGGCATCTGGACCATGGATAGGAGAGAATCCAAACCTCCTAGGGACTTTGTCTGCATGGGCACCGCAATCACGGGAAGGGTGGTCAGTCCGGCCGCAACTCCGGCAAGGTGGGCGGCACCGCCCGCCCCGGCGATGATTACGCCGACACCGCGGTCCCTGGCCCCTTTGACATATCCATACATCAGATCAGGTGTACGGTGGGCGCTTATCACTTTCTTCTCGAAGTCCACGCCAAACGCGGACAGCATCTGTTCAGCGCCGGACATGACGTCGTAGTCGCTGACAGAACCCATTATAATGGAAACTTTCATAGGAACTATTTGTCTGGTTCGTTCAACCTCAAAAAGGCTGGACAAAGATAGTGATTCCCATGGAACAAAACAACGGAAAAATCAAACATCAAGGAGAAGGGTCACGGGACAGTGGTCCGACCCGAAGACCTCATTGTGTATGCCTGCTCCGGCCACCTTATCTTTCAGTAGATCCGACACCAGGAAATAGTCGATACGCCATCCCACATTTTTCTCACGGGCCTGGAAACGGTATGACCACCAGGAATATTTGACCTCGTCAGGATTTAAAAAGCGCCAGGTGTCGGTGAAGCCGGAAGCGAGGAGGTCGGTGAATTTGCCGCGCTCTTCGTCGGTAAATCCGGCATTCCGGCGGTTGGAAGCCGGATTCTTTATGTCTATCTCTTGATGGGCCACATTGAGGTCTCCGCACACGACAACCCCCTTCCGTGAAGCCAGGGTGCCGAGATAAGAACGGAAATCGTCCTCCCATTTCATCCTGTAATCCAGCCGGCGCAGTCCGTCCTGCGAATTGGGGACATACACGTTGACAAGATAGAAGGCTGGCATCTCCAGTGTGATGACGCGGCCTTCATGGTCATGTTCGTCTATTCCGATCCCATATGAAACGGACAGGGGTTCATGCCTGGAAAAAATGGCGGTGCCGGAATAGCCCTTCTTGTCGGCCGAATTCCAAAAGGATCTGTAACCGTCGAAGCCCAGGTCGAGCTGGCCCGGCTGCATCTTGGTCTCCTGGAGGCAGAAGAAATCGGCGTCAAAAGAATTGAAAGTTTCGGCGAAACCTTTCCCTGCACAGGCCCTCAGGCCGTTGACATTCCATGAAACGAATTTGGTCATAATCAAGAATTTGTCTGACCGGCATGAACCTCTTGAGAACCTCTGCCACCCTCGGCAAGATAAGAGGGGGGACCGGAGCGAAGCGATCGGTGGGGTCGAGCGGAGCGAGACGGTTCCAAGAGGTCCATGCCGGTCATAACAGCAATTATCACATTATTCAATGGTCCATTCGGGACCGTTCTTGGTGTCTTTCACGACGATACCGAGGGCCTTGAGATGGTCGCGGATCGCGTCACTCCGAGGCCAGTCCCTGGCTGCCTTTGCCGCAGCCCTGTCCTCCAGGACCATCTCCATAAGTCCGGCCACGGTCCTCTCCGACTTGTCGGAGGTTCCGGAAGCAGCATTGTCCCTGAGGCCGAGCACTCCGAAAAGGACATCGTCAAAGAGCCTGAGGAGAACGGAAAGATCCACATTGGAAAGAGGCCTGGAACCTTCTTTCGCAAGATTGACCAGACGGACTCCCTCGAAGATCTTCGCAAGTGCTATCGGAGTATTGATATCGTCGCACAATGCCTCGTACACTCCGTCAAAAACCGCCTTCACCTCTGGTGTGGTTCCATCGGGGATGGTTTCTGGGGCGGTATCCGCGATAAACTCACCATATTCGAGCCTGTCGGCCGGATTTCCTTCAGTACCCTTCACGCAGGACGCCACCCCGGCGGCGGAAGCAAGCGCAGCCAGGTCGCGATAGCCCTGCATCACCTTCCTGTATCCCTTCTCTGACGCATCCAAAGCCTCGTTGGAGAAATCAAGGGTGCTGCGGTAATGGGCCTGGAGGATGAAGAACCGGATGGTCATAGGGTCATATGCCCTTTCAAGCTTGGGGTGACTTCCCGTGAAAAGCTCCGGGAGGGTGATGAAATTACCCAGGGACTTTCCCATCTTCTGCCCGTTGATGGTGATCATGTTGTTGTGGACCCAATAATGGACTCCGCCGGTTCCCCTTGAAGCCTTGTTCTGGGCTATCTCGCACTCATGATGGGGGAACATCAGGTCCATCCCTCCACCATGGATGTCAAACTCCCGGCCAAGATATTTCTCGCTCATCGCAGAGCACTCGAGATGCCAGCCGGGGAAGCCTTCTCCCCAAGGAGACGGCCAGCGCATGATATGCTGGGGCTCGGCCTTTTTCCAAAGGGCGAAATCATAAGGAGCACGCTTGTCGCCCTGCCCGTCCAGGGTCCTTGTCCCTTCGAGGGTGTCGTCGAGATTGCGGCCCGAGAGGACTCCGTAGTGGAAATCCCGGTCGTACTTCTCCACGTCGAAATATACGCTGCCGTTGCTGATATACGCATAACCGGCATCAAGGATCTTCTTGACCGTCCCGATCTGTTCGATTATATGGCCGGAAGCCCTGGGCTCTATGGAAGGAGGGGCGCAGTTCAGCTTACGCATGGCTTCATGGTAGCGCTCAGTGTAATTCTGGGCGACTTCCATCGGCTCGAGTTCCTCCAGGCGGGCCTTCTTCGCTATCTTGTCCTCCCCCTCGTCGGCATCGTGTTCAAGATGGCCTACGTCGGTCACGTTGCGTACATATCTTACTTTGTATCCCAGATGTCTCAGAAGACGGAAAAGCACGTCGTAGGTCACCCCGGGACGGGCGTGTCCAAGGTGGGCGTCCCCGTAGACGGTGGGACCGCAAACATACATGCCCACATGGCCAGGCTGGACGGGAATAAACTTCTCTTTCTTCCTCGTAAGCGTATTCGTAAGGAACAAATCTCTCATATTCTGTTAAATCTCAATCGATTACTTGCATTTGCGGAACACCTCGCCCAGGTATGACAACCCACCGCACAGGGCCTGGGTGATGATCTGCGACTCATGGGAAAGGGTCGCGAACAGGATTCCCATCTCCCAGGGGACCCCGAACATGGTAAGAAGCGACGTGGCGACTACCCAATGGAAGGCTCCGAAGCCGCCAGGAACCGGAATCAGGGAACTCAAGCTTCCCGCCA
>Ga0256404_1011284_pt1 | contig 12035 bp, 12 predicted proteins | sample RumenRJG_01DNA_FD_185990 | JGI IMG/M metagenome (GOLD analysis project Ga0256404, IMG submission 185990) | Bovine rumen microbial communities from Lethbridge, Alberta, Canada - RJG_01 | ecosystem: Host-associated > Mammals > Digestive system > Stomach > Rumen | place: Canada: Alberta | collected... | reverse complement strand
GGAAATCCTTCCCGCCGGAAACGGCAAAGGTATTACAGGACGGCGTCAACGAAGAACTTTCTCATAGACCGGAGAGCATCGGCAACACGCATGAAAGCCTGGAAGAATATCGCGATAAGATGCTGATTGAGATGCTGAAGCTTCATGGAAAACTGTGATGCTTGGGAAAGATATAGGAGAGCAAAGTAAAAATGAAAAACTAGCAAGCGAGATGTCTGCTGCGGTAACGGATGAAGCCTACGAGGCAGGAATCCGTAATAATACGCCAATGGGAAGACGCGGAAATCCAGGCGAACTGAACGGTGCACTTTTGTATCTCGCTTCCGATGCATCGAGCTATGTGACCGGGCAACTGCTTCTTGTTGATGGCGGTTGGACAATTGTGTAAAAAATCAAAGTTTGTCTCTTTCGACAAAATCGAAAAATCCTTACTTTTTGAATAAATATAGGCGATATTTCCTCAAAATCTCCCATCTAAATCAAATTTTTGCTTTGGATGAGAGATTTTGGCGTATAATACAATTGCTGAAGAGGAGATTTTGACCATGCTGATAAAATTCAAATACAATAATTTCTGTTCATTCAATATACAAAGTGAATTTTCCATGGAAGCACCGTCGGGAAAAATCAAAATGCGCTTCCCGGATAATTTCTCGTCTTCGAAAACTGGCTATGATCTGCTGAAGACTGCTGTTATCGTTGGTGAGAATGCCGGCGGTAAATCAAACTTCATGCAGAGTCTCCGATTTGTAAAATCCTTGTTTACCAGTACGAATCAGATTCAGTCGATACGTTCGTATGTAAACTCCTCTAGTCTGTTAACAAATCCTGATCCGGTGCAGACATTTGAAATTACATTATTATCGAAGGAACAGCAGATTTACAGATACACAGTTGCTATTGATCGAAAAGGAATAGTTAGAGAAGATCTTGCGCAGCAGAATAAACGGAAATCCGCATTCTCTAATATTTTTGCTGTCGATAGGGGAGATAATGGTATCTTTATCAGCACCGGTCGTAAATGCAAAGAGCTCCCAGATGTATTAAAGAATAGTAATAACAGCTTCGGATTGTTTATAAGTAAGCTTGCACTTCTTGGTAATGCAGATGCAGCAGCTGTAGTGGAATGGTTCACGCAGATTTTATTACCGGATGCTATACCTTCAGATCAAGATAATGATCCAATGGACAAAGAAAAGGATCTCGACATTTTGAAAAATCCAAGATACCTGGATATCTTCAGGATGGTCGATTACAGCATCAGCTCCATTGAAGTAGACGCGGATAACCCTTTCAGTAAGACGACGATTGTTCGCAGGGATGCAGATAAACATGAAATTCGCAGAGAACTGCAACAGGATTCTACAGGCGTGCGGGAATTTTTTGCCTGGGCTGTCCGAATTTATAGGGTAATCTATGAAAATCGAGTTGTATTCGCTGATGAAATGGACCGAGTTCTGAACCCTATTCTTTCAGATCGGGTGATCGCCTATATTAACGGTTCAGAACATTTTGGCCAGTTCGTTTTCACAACGCATAATGTTCTTCATCTTAATCTGAAGACATATATGAAGGAACAGATATACTTTATTACAAAGAATATGAATACACTCACTTCGGAATTGTATTCTCTAGCTGATTTTCCTGAAGTCAGATATGTTACAACCAAAGTCTATGAATTCTACATGAAGGGCATCTTGGGAGGTACAGCTTTTGAGTAGAGTAGAACGTGTACTGAAAAAACGATTTGCTGTTTTCTGTGAAGGCGATACAGAATACAACTATATCGACAAGATGCGAAAAAATCAGGGTGTGGAGCTTGTCCTAAAGCCGATCAATATGCATGGTGGCGGGTATTCTAATTTCCTGAAGCAGATCAAGAAAGAATCTCAGTCCAATTACCTTGCAAAGTTCATTATAGTTGATGCAGACCGCATCAGCGCCGATTCTAATGAGCTAGAGAATTTTCTGAAGCTTGTTGATTATTGTCGGTTACAAAATGAAAAAGGCAACGTTCCTCATTTTAATATTGCCGATAATCCTGACTTTGAAAAATTGGCCGCCGCATTCTCGTGACTTCAGTCATGAGTTAGGCGGCCAAATCTTTTGATTTTCAGGATGTAAGGTTTTCGTAGGATTAACTCAATAGAATGACTATGTTCGATATATAATTTATGGTATTATAAATGTGCAAAACAACGTCAGTAAAATATGCAAAGTCATGATAATAAATTCCACTTACTTGGCCAAAATCAAAAGCTACAACAGAATACTGGATCCAACCGTCCGGATGTACCGTAATGTGGTGGATTATTTTATCGATGTCATTCTGAAGGAATGGACAGTCTTTTCCGAATGTCATACTTCAAAAAGCGCAGTCAATATGGCAGAGCGATACTGTGTTAAAACACCTCGAAATCCAGAGCCTCCATATGATTTTACAAATCGATTCTATAAGTTTCCGAGTTACTTAAGGCGCTCAGCTATAGCCGAGGCATATGGAAAGGTTTGCTCATACCAGTCAAACCTCAGGAACTGGCAGGATGCTGTTCCTCGAACGCGTGGCGCAGTGCCATCTTCACCAAAGGCAGGTTTTGTATATCCAGCTATGTACCGGGATAACTGTTATGTCCGAATCGATGACTACACTGCAAAGATCAAGGTATATATCAGAAACACCTGGGACTGGCTCACTGTTCAGCTTCGCAAATCCGATGTGGATTACATCCTGCATCATTGCGTAAACCGGAAAGAATGTGTTCCGACACTCCAGAAACGTGGACGGCAGTGGTATCTTGATTTCGTTTTCGCATCGGACCAGGAATTACATAAAACCGATATCTTTGATCAGACGATTGTTGCTGTTGATCTCGGGATCAACAGTGCATGCGCGTGCTCTGTCATGCGTTCAGACGGCACGGTCATCGGAAGGCATTTTCTCCGCCTTCCGAAAGAATACGACTCTCTCGAACGTAAGATCAGCAGGATCAAGCACGCACAACGCCATGGGTCACGAAGAACACCTGCTTTATGGAGTCTTGCAGATGGTGTCAATGATGACATCGCTGTGAAAACAGCGAAGTTCATTATCGACACAGCAGTGTCATATAATGCTGACACGATCGTTATGGAGCATCTGGATCTTGCCGGTAAGAAACGTGGTTCGAAGAAGCAGAGACTTCATCTCTGGAAAGCCCGTCGCGTTCAGGCTATCGTTACAGATCGGGCGCATTCTTTCGGTATGCGTGTCAGCACAGTAAATGCCTGGGGAACGAGCCGTCTTGCTTTCGACGGATCCGGGAAGATACTGCGTGGCAGAGAGTCCGAAAGAACCGGGAATAACTACAGCCTGTGCGAATTCCAGACAGGCAAGGTTTATAATTGTGACCTTAACGCAAGCTATAACATCGGCGCACGATATTTCGTGCGTGAGATCATTAAGTCCCTTCCAGTAATGCAAGGGCAGCGCATCACGGCAAACGTTCCGGGATGTGCAAAGAGAAGCACCTGCACCCTGTCCACACTCATTAGCCTTAATGGAGAACTCTATACTGCGGCGTAGATGTCCGCTGATAAGGCTGTATCTGTGGTCAGAGAGTCCTAAAGGGTGGAACACCCAATAGGAAGCACGCGACTTCAGTCGTGTGAGGCTTCACGAATTCTTCGATGTAATCGATTGGTGACTTGACATTCAGTCCTTACCACATCATCCTATGATACGCTATTGAGCGTATATTGATATGGAAAATATTCGGGCGTGGCGTATCTTTTATATCATAACTATGTTTTAAACGTGTGTTTCACACATAGTTAAGCATAAAAATCAAGACCCTCTTCTAACAGAAGAAGGTCTTTTCAAAATTACCATTTATTTCCAGTAAGATGCTTTTCTTGATCCATGAGTTCCTTTTCAATAGAATCAAAAAAGGTTTCAGCATCTATACCTTTTCCTGCTTTCGCCTGCTGCAGTCCATGTTTCATCTGCCGGTCAAATCCTTCTCTACTCATAGTACTTAGTGATTTTGGACGATTCGTTGTGACAGATGGAGAAAATGGTAAACCTTTATCCACAATGATCTGCCTGTAAAACATATTGATGCCTGCTGAAGCGGAAATCCCCATATCAGATAAGATTTTTTCAGCTTGTTCTTTAATATCCGGTTCAACACGAGCCATTACATTAGCACTCTTTGCAGCCATAGCGATCACCTCCCATATGCCTTAATTATAACAAATGTATATCGCTCTGCAATACATTTTTGAATGAAATATCTAATTTAAATAAGGATTTTCACATAGATGTAAGCAAATATTAGTCACTCTCCTGTAATGGTTCTCCCCTCTAGAATTTCTCTTCCTTGCTCTCTTTCTGCGATTATGCCAAAACCCGTTTGTATTCCCCAAATGTGATTTTATATTAAGTTTGGGGAATAGATTGATTGAGCCAATCTGCTGCATCAACTATCCCAATTCCTTCATATTGATATTCTGGCTATTAGAAGCTTCGACCAGCCATCGTGAATCGATAACAACGGAGAATCTTCACGCTCGTGTTTTCCACGGATATCATACCGTCTGATTCTATAGAAGGCGAATGCTTTGCATAGGTATTCAATATATTTTCCTATAGTCTTATCAAAGTGTTTCCCACTTGAAATGTTACACGATATTCTCTAGTTGAAAATCTCACATCATTCTTCTCCGCTTTTACTAATACAGGTCCTTCAATACAAGAACGGTCACACCCTGATTCTCACCGGGCATGATCCGTTTCACTCTCTTGTCCGACCGGAACTCTTCATAAATCATATCCTTAAGACTCGTCCCACGGTTGAACCCATGAACAATCTGAATCTGATAGGTATTCGGTCCCGCTGAAGCAAATGCTTTTTCTACAGTCTTCTCGGCGTCCTCACGGCGCATGCCATGCAGATCTATCTTTATAAATGCTTCATTCACAGCCATTCAACCTTTCCTGTCTCGATATCATACACTGCATTATTTCTGCCTTAAGATATGAATCGTTTCCCTATTCCAATAATCCCAGGCTTTTATCCGCTGTCATACTCACCTCCATGTATTTTTCTTCTCATACCATGAATTCTCGTCTTATATGTGATTGTCCTTCGACCATAGCATCTGGCATCACAGCTTAAACTTCGAAACAACGTTCTTCATCGTACCCGCCTGTGCCGCGAGCTCCTCGCTGGCTGCTGCGCTCTCCTCGGCTGTCGCGGAGTTCGTCTGGACGACAGAGGATACCTGATCGAGGCCTTCTGTCACCTGCTTAACCGAAGAAGATTGCTCCTCAGAAGCTTTCGATATATCCTCAATCAGCTTCGTCACCTTATCTGTATCATCCATAGCAAGCTTCAGCGCATTTGCTGTATCCTGTGTCAGCTGTCCGCCCTTCTCTACCGCTGTGATGGACTCCGTAATGAGACCCTCCGTATTCTTTGCGGCTTCTGCAGATTTTCTCGCAAGATTACCGACTTCATCTGCAACCACGGAGAAGCCCTTTCCGGCTGCACCGGCACGAGCCGCCTCGATGGCAGCATTGAGCGAAAGAATGTTTGTCTGGAACGCGATATCATTAATGGTTTTGATGATATCCGAGATCTTCGCGGACTTCGTCTTAATATCTATCATGGCCTGCTCAAGCTCTTCCATCTTATGATTCGACATCGCTGCCGATTCCTTCGCGTGCTCGGAAAGTTTCGAGGCTTCAGTTGCTCTTTCCGCTGTCTCCGTGATTTTCTGCGACATCGTGTTCATCGACTTCGAGAGATCCTCTATGGATGATGCCTGCTCTGTTGAGCCCTGTGCGAGACTCTGCGCACCGGAAGATACCTGATCCGAGCCGGAGGATACCTGCTCCGCCGTCGAATTAATCTGACTGATTGTCTCACTGAGCTTCGTAAGAAGCAGCTCAAGATTATCCTTCAGCTTCTTAAACTGTCCATCGTAGGCCCGCTTCGGCTGCACTGTAAAATCACCATTTGCGACATCCGAAAGAATTGAAGCCGTCTCATCGATATAACCCTGATAATCCTTCAGCTTCAGCGTTGTTTTCTGAAATGCTTCCTGGAGCTGTCCGACCTCATCCTTTGAGGTCACCTTTACATTCACATCGAAATCTCCATCCGCAATCTTCAGTGCCACATCGCGAAGCTTCAGAATCGGCTTCGCGATACTGTTGCTGAGGATAATTGTCACAACGAACACCAGCATCAGCACGACAATGCCAAGAACTGTCGCTGTACTAATCGCCTTCACAACACCTTTGTTAATGAGATTGACAACCTTCGTCAGAGGGATCCCGACGAAATAAATACCAATCACCTGATTTCCCACGTCCTTCAGTGGTGCATAGGCAGTCATGTAATTTTCACCGAGAATATTCGCCTGGCCGATGTACTCTTCCCCTTTATTAACTGCCGCATAGGCTTTTCCCGCTGTATCGAGATCGGTCCCGACAGCCCGTTTGTCTCCTTCCTTAATGGTCGTCAGGATTCTCGTATAATTCGTCCCGTTTTTCGCAAAAACCGTCGCCACCATGCCTAGATTGTCAGCAAAAGTATCGATATAATCATATCGTCCCTGGATATCCTCGCCGTTTTCATCGAGAAGAATACCATCTCCGCCCAGTGTCAACGTACCAAACTCTTCTTTGAGATAAGAAGCCAGCATCTTATTGTCGGATTGCAACTGGTCGTTCACCACCGTGTCCACTAGCAAATTCATGCTCCTCTTGCTCTGCGTCATCGCACCAACCATCAGGATGATTCCGGTGATAATCATCAGAGAAATCACCGATACAATCATTCTGGTTCGTATACTCTTTTTCATGATCACGTACTCCCTTCTGGTATATTTATTACGTATTTCTTACATTATATACCGTCTTAAGGTAATGCGCGTTATTATTTAATGTTTTATGTTTGGCCTTTCTAATTTGTAAGATTCATCTGTAATTTTTCCCGAGCGAAACAAAAGCTCCTCGGAACCATAATCCGAAGAGCTTCATATTTTTTTCTCAAATATCTGATCTGCAAGGACCTTTGGTCAGCTTCTCGGCTATTGAATAACCGAGCATGCAGTAGAAGATCCGCGGATCTCCGTTTGCAATCTTGTTTAGATACAGCCGCACGTAGACAGGAATTCCCTCCTGTCCTCCGATGAGACCAGTTAGAAAGCGGTTAGCCTGGTGAGTTGCTTACCAGGTTTATGAATTCACTGCCGTCCCTTATGGTTTTATCCTGAATGTCTGAATTTGCTCAGGGTACTTAATCAGACAGATCCACCGGATCCCATCCATAATCCTGATAAGCGGTGATGTCCAATTCGTTTGCCTTGACATAGTCACGGATAAATCCCTTCCTTACGCTGAGTAGCGGTTCCTGTCCGGCATCATTGGATGCAAAATACTGAGCCTCCAGAGAATTATCGCCGCCGCAGAAGGTCTTGATGTCCTCGGCGTACTCTGCCCCATCGCCCGCAAATTCAGCGTCAGTCACCTTCATACCATCACCATCTCTGGTGACAATCATATATCCAGGAGCTTCGCCACCGGAAGTATTCTCCAGTATCTGTCCCTGCATATCGTAGTTAAAGATCCAGAAGTTGCCATACACCTTTACGTGGTTATCATCGATTTCCTCCTGCTTCAGGATCACAGGAGCAGGGATCGATACATCATAGTCGGAGTAATATCCGGTCATTACATCTGCCATATATGAAGTCACAGCTGCCAGTACTGGATCACTGCCGGGATAGATGTAGGCCGGCAAAACAGATAAATCAGTGGGCTGATTCTCCACAGGATCCATATCAATCAGCAGCAGGCTTCCATCTTTGCCGCTTTCGGAGATTGCACGCGAATAGGTCTGTCCGTTACCATCTTCCCATTCAATCATTCTTGAAGGAATGCCCTCCGGAATGACGTCCGTAAGGAAAATGTAGTCTCCTGCTTTCATATCCGGTGTCTCAAACAGGATATCTCCCGGGGTCATGTTGGCATTTCCATCGCCGATGACTTCCCTGAGAGAGAAGAATGATGGGGCGAAATTGGCAGTGATGATGTACTGCGCGTATCCATTACTATCGGGCTGGACAAATATTGCGTCTTTGCTTGCACTTCTATCTGCAAACGAAATGGTAAACATCTTATCCGGTTCCGGTATTTCCTTAATGGTGTCTGTTGCCACAGAAGCATCCTCTGTATCAGCTGATGAACTTACTTTGGCGGAGACGGACGCACTTGATCCGCTGGTATCTGCAGAAAGGGGTTTATTTACCGTAGCTGATGTTGAGGATCTATAGGGAGTCTGCTGTGTATATCCACATCCGGCTATCATGGAAGTCAGTACCAGGGGGAAAATTATGGTAAGCTTTTTTCTCAAAGTAACAGTTCCTTTCTGAGTGATCGTATCAATCTTGGTATCATTAATAAAGACAGCAATCAGGTAGCGAAGGTTTCACATCAGGATCTCATCTCATCATAATATTTCTTGTCCAGGGATAAGGGACTGATGAGTTCATAGCTAGCAGGCTACCCACTCTCGCTGCCGAAGTTCTTAAGGAGCAATTCTGCCGTTTGTGATAAGGCGGTAATGACGTCCGGCATTTCCGGTCATCCTGAACTTTTCTAATAAAATCAGCAGCTCTGGCAGAATATGTTTGTTGTAACATAGCTTCAGATTGATATAATTTGATTAACAAGCTGCTATATTGGAGGTCAATATGCCAACTATAATAAAACCTTCTCGCCATTCAAGAAAGTCTGTTTTTCACTGCTTCTATAGTTTGTTAAATCAGGATTTTTCACAGAGTTTCGGATAAAAAACAGGCCCTTTCCCAAAACGGAGAAGACCCTGTTTGTAAAACATCTATCAATTAAACTGTAAATTTCTTGATCATCTGAACCATCGGAGTGCCTTCATCAGGAATCCGATCGATTTCTTGAAATAAATTGTCATGATAAAATTTTAAAAGTTTTTCTTCATCATGACATTCTATCATGATATATCTGCCTCCGACAGCCTCCACAGCTGATGCAATAACATCAAATGCCACATTAAGAAGATCTTTTCCCGATATGGGATTGTTTTCAATTGCGGAATTCTTTGATAACTGACCAATCAGATAACATGGAAAATCGCTAATCTGTTGTCCATGTATCTTCGCACTCAATCCATCCAATTCCTTCCGGAGTCTGTTTGAAGCATTATCGGGAACTGATAATATTTTTAAGGCAAGTGCTACATAACCATATATGGCAGGATGCTCTTTCCCTTCGGTAAGGTCGTCTTCATCCATGATAAGATAAGTTCTCGATTTTGAAAGCTTTTCAAAATTCACGGCTTTGTTATGTAAAAAGCTCTCTATATCTGCATCTTTTGCACAAGAAAAAGAGGACAGAAGTTCTGTTAGAACCTTGTCCTCGAAATTATCCATTAGTGCTTCGAGCGGGACAACCACTGTTTTAATAAGTCTTTACTCCTCTCTCTTTCGGCTGAGCCAAATGGATGCTCTGAAATTGGTTCGCCGGATGGTTCTGATGTCATAACCTCAACCAGTTTTTTGAGGGCATCCGGACTGGTAATCTCAATTTTTCTTTCAAAAGTACTTGTTGCCATGATGTACCTCCTCTCTGAATGATGGCACATGAAACCTTCACTGATATTATACAAGAACAGGTTCGCTTTGAAAATAAAATTTCTATTACTTTCTAGTACCGTTCTTCTATTATTAGGCTTTTACATCCAGGGATTTCTTGACTAATTTCTCTCCGTATTCCCCCTGCACTACTCCTGTATTTGCCTCGGCGCTTTCCCGTGTAACGCTGTCCAGAATGCCTGGATCAAAAGGCTCTCCAATTTTCCAGTTTGGGTTTGCGCGTTTCACTGCATTATAAAATTCTCGGCGATATAGGTTCTCATACTGCTGAAGGGTCCAACTCCCTTTCAGACGATTTTCTAATTTTTCGCTTTTTTGATAAGCCGTATATATTTCGGTGCGTTTTGTGGGTCCCTTTGCTGCGCCATCGTCCCGAATATATTCCCTTTTTGTTGAATCGAACATCATCTGCCGATATTCTTCGGATATGTTAATTACTTTATGTTCGTCAAGAATATTCTTTCCGGTCATATCCATACCGGCTACGCCATAAGCATTAAGTCTGTTGCCATTAGAATCATATTGCTTCATCCTATTCTTTACGATTAGTGCACGAGTACCCATCATTTCATAAGCCAGCCGTTCATCCGGGGACATTTCCTGTTCTGCGCGGAGAATTTCTGCCATATCATTTTTTTCTACAGCTTTATATTGTCCGCTGTTTGTATCGATACCGGCAGTTCTCATTTGTTCTTCATTGGACTTTGAGGAATTTTTATTTGTGGAAAAAGAAGTCTCTTTTGATTTACCAAAGGTGGCTTCTAAAAGATAGCGATAATTGGTCACATTCATGGACATAGATGATGACCTCCTTTCATAAGCCATTAAACCTGATGATTCTTTTCGATAATAATCATATCGGCATTTTCTATAGAAAAGTAATTCATGTTCTATATTTTCATGAAAGAATTCCACACCATGTCCGCCTGCTATATCAAATACGCATAAGTTTTTGATACGGTCCTCGAGCGACGATTTTAAGCCATTTTTGCGTATCGAAAATTGATATCAAAAACTATCCGCATTTTTTCCGAATTGAATGGCGATACATCGTCATCTCAGCGTGGCATTTTCCGCCATGCCAATCATTGTTACATGTCCGCGGCAAATGGATCGAGACTGGAATCGCTATTCCAGATGTATTCCATCCTTTCTGCAATGATCTTGGCTTTTTCCTCACCATACTGATCACGGACGAAACCGAGAGCCATATCTATTCCAGCCGAAACGCCTGAAGAGCTATAATAATTTCAGATCATGCCTCCTTCTCTTGCAAAGCGATCCAGTGTTCTGTATCGTTAATGACATCACTAAGGGACATTCCCTCTAAAGTATCCTCCAGCGATTTCTGTGCTTTTTCCAGTCTCCCGTCCATCACCCGGTGCATGTTCCTGCCTACCGGACATAGCGTGCTCGGATTTTCATGAAAATGGAAAAGTGTATTATCCGGGATGCTGTCAACTGCCTTATAGATCTCAAGAAGATTGATATCCGAAACCGGCTTTGCAAGTGCTACGCCTCCATTGTTCCCTCTCTGGGCAGTAATGAGCCCCGCCTCCTTCAGCTGCCCAAACAGCTTCCGGATGATCACTCTATTCGTTCCGACACTCGCAGCGATCGTATCACTGTTCATCGGCATCTGGTCCTTCAGCACCGCCATACATGTCAATATATGTACACCCATTGTAAAACGGCTGGATATCTGCATAGTAATTCCTGCTCCTTTTCTGCTTTTAATGTAATCAGAATAATAGCATTTATAGAACGTAATTGCAAGCATTACATTAAAATCACTTTGATTTTAGTCATTCCCGAATGTAACGCAAGATCACTGTAGGGCTTTTCAACAACATCCAGATTGTTTATTGTTTTGATCAAATATCCATATGACTCAAGATCACCATTCCGAATATAGGATATTTTTTTCATCCTTTTCCAGTCAGGCGAATATCAATTTAGAATGTTGCCCTTCTCTACTCTCCCATCATCTTTGCAAGAAGAACCAATATCACTAGGAAAATGATATTCCAGACAGTAAACTCACCGATGTATCTGCCCGGCCTTGCATTCCTTGTCTTATTATAAAACTGAAAAGAAATCAGAGAAGCCATTGAGGCTATGAGAGTTCCTAGGCCACCGATATTAGTACCGATAATGAGTGCACGATATTGATTTGTGAAGGATGAAAGGAGCATTGCCGCAGGAACATTGCTGATGATCTGACTGGCCACAACGCCTGTAAGCATTTCATGGCCTGTGATGATTTCAGAAAGCATCTCTGAAAATCCAGGAAAGGCTTTGATATTGCCAGTCAATATGAAAAACGCAATGAATGTCAACGGCAGAATATAATTCAT
>Ga0256404_1011282_pt1 | contig 12038 bp, 14 predicted proteins | sample RumenRJG_01DNA_FD_185990 | JGI IMG/M metagenome (GOLD analysis project Ga0256404, IMG submission 185990) | Bovine rumen microbial communities from Lethbridge, Alberta, Canada - RJG_01 | ecosystem: Host-associated > Mammals > Digestive system > Stomach > Rumen | place: Canada: Alberta | collected... | reverse complement strand
TTCTTCCAACCTTTGCGACAAAAGGTGTTCCAAGTGCTATTCTCACATCTGGATTGGCCTCACGGAGTTGATCGAGTAGTTGACGATAGTCATGCTCCCACTGCTGCATGTCGAGCGGAGCTTTACTACTTAGATACAAGTCAACATCATTGGTTCCGACAAGCAACGTCACCATATCAGGGTTTAAGTCGAGACAATCTGCTTTCCAACGTTCCTGAAGGTCTCGTAGTGTGTTACCTGAGATACCACGATTGAAGAACTGAGTTTCCTGATCTGGATAATCGCTCTGAATTCTGGCAGCACACAGCATCATGTAACTATGACCATAGATGTGGTTCAAGTCCTTCAGGTTCCGTTCCTCTGTAGGCACCATTTTTCCACCGCTACGTCCCCAACCGCCATCGGTAATAGAGTCGCCGATAAACAGAAAGCGTACTCCTTTCTTAATGATATTGCAGATTGAGACAATAGAGTTACTTGCATCAACGTTTATCCCAATTTTTGGTGAAGCAATGACAAGAATTAGCAGTAACAGTAGTTTCTTCATACTCACTAACAATTTTCGTCTAACATTTCAAGATAGTCCTCGCTGGAAGCCGCAGGATATATGTTTCGCCTATCTTTCTATAGTCCATCTTAATAATTTGTAAAGTTGGATGCAAAGATACGAATAATAAAGGGAAAATGAGTACCTTTGCCCTCTGATTTAATAAGATTTCTGGTGGCAGAGCTGACTTCCTGAGAGACCACAAACGGTTTAAAAAGGACATCACCAAGGCTGTTAAAATATTGGAAAATATGATATAGCGATGATAGATATCAAGATAATTATTTGCACTAAAAGAGGATTTTGCAAAGGTACCGTTTTTAGTGCAAATAATTCGATTTCCTCACCTAATTAAGCCTAATTTTGACCGTTTGTGCCATTATTGTGCCACTAAAAATGGCTTTTTTTGCACAAAAAACGAGGTATGAAAATTTTACCAATTCTCATACCTCGTTGAATTTGAGACGGTTACAAATACTACGTCTTACTAATACTCATCCTCGTTGAACAAGAAATCTTCTTTCGAGGGATAGTCTGGCCAAATTTCCTCAATACTTTCGTAGACATCACCTTCATCTTCTATCTCCTGAAGGTTCTCCAGCACCTCAAGGGGTGCACCGGAGCGGATGGCATAATCTATCAGTTCGTCCTTGGTTGCTGGCCAAGGCGCATCTTCTAATTTTGAAGCTAATTCAAGTGTCCAATACATAATAATATTTACAATTTGACGATTTACAATTTTCGATAATTAGTTCACCTTGTGAATTTGCCCGCAAAAGTAATATATTTTTTCTTATTTGCAAGCATTTTGCCAAATTTTTTCTTGCTTACCTGCAATAAAATTCAACTTTTTGGCTAGAACAAACAGATAATCACTCAGACGATTGATATACTGTTGTACTTCCGGAGACACATCAGCCTCTTCGGAAAGGGCTACGATGCGACGTTCAGCACGCCGGCAAACAGTGCGGCAGACATGTGCCTGAGCAGCTTCTCGGGTGCCACCAGGGAGGATGAATCCTTGTGCCTCAGGCAACTCATGCATGATGGTGTCCACTTCCTGTTCCAACAAGGCAATTTCGCCCTCTGGCAGATGAGCAGAGGGGTAAAGTAGCGTCTTTGACTGGTCGGTAGCCAGATTGGTGCAGACATTGAACAGACAGTTTTGGATACGCTCCACCATCATCTGCTCATGTCCCTCCGGCAGTTCTGCAGCCAGGAGTCCCAGATGCGCGCTCAGCTCGTCAATCGTACCATAAGCTTCCAGTCGTATGCAAGCTTTCGACACGCGCTGGCCTCCCACGAGCGACGTCTTTCCCTTGTCGCCTCCTCGAGTGTAAACTTTCGTGATTTTCATTGTTCCAGGTTTTTAGAAATTTATCTGATAATGATGTTTATATCGATGTGTATCGAACAAGACGATACCGCAGTAGTAGAGGTCAAAGGAGATGACGACCCGCTTGTCTTGCGACATGCTCTCCCATTGTTCCTTGCTCCGCCAAATGCCCTCCACCACGACAACCGACTGGTCATTGCATTTTGGCAACAATTGGTTCCATGTCATGATATCCTCCACTTCAATGCGAGCCAGTTCCACGGTATCCACATCCGCAGTAAAACGAGTTTTCCGACATCCTGCCTGCCAATAGCGCTGATAACGGTCTTCCTGCATCACCCTGGGTTGTCGCCAGTTGGCTAGTCGGAAGTACAGCCGTCCCAGTTTCTCCGTCAGCCAGTCTTTGTCTGTCAACTCCTCATAGGCATAATACGGCCAGTGCTCGTTCACCACGTAGCGGACAAAGGCATAGTCGGTAGGCGACTGGATGCCGAAGCCCCGCACACGGTGAATACGGCTCAACCATACGAGCCAGCGTCTGATGAACAACATAGCTTACTGAATGGCTATCACTTTCTCTAACCTGCCAGAATAAGTCTCCATGCTCAGGCGCACCGTATCAAGATGCTCCTGAGGGAGCAGGATGCTGACATAACGACGGTTGGTGTAATATTGAGGGGCATCACCTTGGCTATGTAACAGACGGTAGTAGGCTGTTTGTGTCTCGTTATCATTCTTCAGCACGGTATCACGGCAAAGTCCCAGTACATGGGTACCCTCTTCATCCTCAATGCGTCCGTTCTTCAGTAATAAACCGAGGTTGATGTATTTCCCATTTCTTGTCAGCCATACGCTCTCTACTCCAAGCGGATCCTGAGGCATCTCCTTGAGGCGCCAGTGAGGAACAGGCGACAGTACACCCATTCTACCAAGGGAAACGATCTCTGCACGTCCGTTTTCCACCTTATTATAATAAACAATAGCGCGATAGGTCGTATCAGGACGTGTTATCCATGATGCCGTCAGCGGATTTGTCAATGCGAGCTGTTCCCCTTCATCCGTTACAAAGCCAACACCCTGTTGCTGACCGTTGACTGTCAGTTCTGCAAAATCAGCCCGCATGAGCGAATACTTACCCTGGCCTTTCTCATAACTGTCGGTCTCACACGAGAAAAGCAGAAGCAAGAAGGTATATAAGAGCAGTTTCCTCATTGTGCAGCCTGATAGTTACGGACGGGATTGGCATACATCGTCAGCATACGTTCACGGAGATAGGCTTCATCCTTATTAGGGATGTTAATCTTAGCCAGTTGACCTTGCAGATACTTTTCAAAACGAGCCTTGTCCTTCTCGGTGTACTGGCTAACATGCTCAGTGGTGCCTTCAAGTTCATCCAAGGCTATATAGTTACACGGATACAGTTGATAGTTACGGTGCAACTCATGGTCAATACGTTGGCTAAGTGTAGCGAAGAACTCATTCTTTGGCAATTCACGCAACTCGTCAATCCACGTGTTGACAGGCGGTGCACATTGGTAGTGAACACGTCCTTTATAGCCAAAGATGCCCGTTCGCATATTGTCCAAGTCGTCTTGTTTGCTCTTCTTGAAGGCAGGGTTGTCACGTTTCTGTTGGAACTCTTGTGCCTTTAGGTAGTCACACGGATCAAACTCATAGCTGATGGTCAGCGGTACGATATTCAAGTCGCGCAGTTTGTCGGCAAAGTCACCTTCTCCTCCCATAGCCAGCATCTTAAGAACGGAGTCCTGGGTGCAATCGCTCGAATCCTTGGCACGCCCCTCGCGCTGGGCTATCCAGATGTTCTCATGCTTCTGGGTTACGGCGTAGTGTATGTAACGGCTCATCAACTGCGAAGAGCGCATCATTTCGTGAGCGGTCAGTCCACGACGCACTGTGAAGGCTTTGTTCATGCGCACCAATTGCTTAATCCAAGGATAAATCAGCAAGTTGTCGCCGATACCTATCTCTACGGTGGTAGGATAGCCATGCTTAACCAGCATCAAGTCGAGGAAGGCGGAGTCGAGCACGATGTCGCGGTGGTTCGAAAGGAAGGTGTATCGCAGCGATTTGTCTGCTGGCAACGCCTTGTCGTCAAACGAGCAGCCGTCAGTATGCTTGTGGATGATGTGCCATACGATGGGTTTCATAAACCGTTTCTGGAAGTCCAGAGGTGTCTTGATACCCGTGAACAGCAGTTTCAGCACGCCATTGCGCAGACCTTTGGGCAACCAGGGCACGAAGCCCTGCAACAAGTGTGAGAACTGGCGGTCTGCCAGCAGTTCCTCAAACGCCTGTTGCATCTCGCCTTCCTCGAAAGGCCTTATCTCGTCAAACTCTTCCCTTTTCACTATTCGTTATTCTTTTTTCCTTAAAACTGGTTTTCTACAATATCCGTCAGCACTTCCGTCATGGTGAGTCCGGCTGCCTTCACCTGCTGTGGAATGAAGCTGGTTGGTGTCATGCCTGGCGTGGTGTTCACCTCCAGCATGCGTATCTTACCATCCTTCGAGATGATGTAGTCTATGCGGATAATACCGTTGCAGTGCAGGATGTCATAGATGTGGCTGGTTATCTCACGTACCCTGCGCGCCCAGTCCTCACTGATGCGGGCAGGGGTAATCTCCTCCACCTGTCCGTTGTATTTGGCGTCATAATCGAAGAACTCGTTTTTAGTCACCACTTCGGTAATGGGCAACAGCACCTCTTTCTCACTGGTCTTGTAGCATCCAATGGTGATTTCCGTTCCCTCCAGATACTGCTCCACCATGATCTCGTCGCTCTCCAGCATAGCCTTGCGCAAGGCAGGAGCCAACTGGTCCTTATTCTTCACCTTACTAACACCGAAACTGGATCCGTCGGTGGCAGGTTTCACGAAGCAAGGCATGCCGATGCGGCGCTCTATCTCATCCTCGCTCACCAGGTGCTCATAACCACGGCGAATCAACATCGAGTCAGCCACAGCCACGCCATAGCCACGTAGATACTGGTTCAACACGAACTTGTCGAACGTCATAGCCTCAACGAGCACGCCACTCGTCGAGTAAGGGATGTCCACCAGGTCAAAATAGCCCTGCAAGATACCATTCTCACCCGGTGTTCCGTGAATGGTAATATAGGCATAGTCAAACAACTTGGCTTTGCCATCCTCTACGAACGAGAAGTCGTTGCGGTCTATCTTGGCTGTGATTCCACCAGGCAGCTCCACGTGCCAGTCTTGTCCTTTCACATCCACGATATACACATTGTACCGCTCTTTGTCAAACCACGAATAAAGCCCCTGTGCCGAGCGCAGCGATACGTCGTGCTCAGAAGAGTCGCCACCACAGACGATGGCAATGTTGCGTTTCAGTTGTTTCATTATCTTAATTTACAATTTAACGATTTACAATTTACGATTTATTGTTCAATTTTACTATTGATGTATTTGCGCCACTTGTCAATGAGCTGTTGCATATCCGTGGCCAAAGGACTGGTGAAGTCCATCTGCTCACGAGTAGTGGGATGAACGAAGCCCAGCGTCTTGGCATGCAGTGCCTGTCGCCCGCAGAGCTTAAGACAGTTCTGGATATATGCCTTGTACGAGGCGGTGCGCTCCCCACGCAGAATTTCCATGCCGCCGTAGCGTTCGTCAGCAAACAGCGGGTGACCAATATGTTTCATATGGGCACGTATTTGGTGGGTACGTCCTGTTTCCAGCCGGCATTCCACCAGCGTGGTATAGCCAAAGCGTTCCAGCACCTTATAGTGCGTCACAGCGCTCTTGCCGATGTCTGATCCTGGCGGGAATACCGCCATACGCTGGCGGTCCTTCGGGTCTCGTCCGATATTACCTTCTATGCGCCCGGTGTCCTCTGTGAAGTTGCCCCAAACCAACGCCTGATACGAGCGGTGCGTATCGTGGTTAAAGAACTGTGCGCCCAGCTCCGTCTTGGCTTCAGGTGTCTTGGCGACGACAAGCAGTCCACTGGTATCCTTGTCGATGCGGTGTACCAGTCCGACACTGGGATCGTTGGGATCGTAGGTAGGCAGGTTGCGCAGGTGCCATGCAATGGCGTTGACCAATGTCCCGTGGAAGTTTCCCACACCTGGATGCACCACCATACCTGCCGGTTTGTTGATGACCATGAGTTGGTCGTCCTCGTAGACGACATTCAGCGGGATGTCCTCCGGTTCGATAGTCGTATCGTAATGCGGACGGTCCAGCATCAGTGTGACGACATCGCCTGGTCTTACCTTGTAGTTACTTTTGACGGGAGTCCCATTTACCTGGATGAAGCCAGCATCAGCGGCTTTCTGGATACGGTTGCGCGACGAGTGAGGAAGATGCTCCGACATATATTTGTCAATGCGCACAGGCACCTGACCTTGGTCCACCTCCATGCGCATATGCTCGTAGAGTTGTCCGTCAGACGCTGTGTCCACCTCGTCTTCCATCAATTCCATATCATCCAGTTCTTCTGTCATATCAGTTAGCCTTTGGCGGTTCCTTTACTTCTACAAACTCATCGACCTCACTGTCTTCCTGGCTATACACGGGCTCAACAAATTCCACAGCAGTTGAATCGTCGATTGCTCCCTTGCCCACCATAAGCGTCAGCGGATACTCAATAGGGATGCGGTCTCCGTTTGACACACGGCGTCCCCGGCACAGGATGCCGTAGACCCAGTCTTTTTCGCCATCTATCCTCATGGGCTCTGTCAGTTTAAAACCCAGCGCCATCAGACGGGCTTCTGCCTCACGATAGCTGGAATTGTCGACAATGTCCGGTATAGTGAACGATGGTGATGAGGGCGAATTGACGGTCACATAGATAATATGTCCTTCCTTAACTCGCTGTCCGAAGCCTGGTGTTTGTGCCAAGATGCAGTCGGCAGGAAATTTCTTGTTATACCCCGAGTCACTGACCACAATGAGCAGTCCGTTTTCGTCAAGCAGACGGAAAGCTTGCTCGTAAGTCATGCCTTTCAAATCCGGCACCACGATTCCTTCTCCATGATGCGTATATAAGTCCAGACCGAACTTGATACCCACACACAGCAGCACGATGAAAACGGCCATCGCAACCAGATGTCCTATCAGGTAACGGCTGAATATCTTAGATCCAAAATCCTTTGCGTTCATTAATATATAAGATTTAATGGAGCAAAATTACAAAGAATAATTGACACAACAAAAAAAATTGGGTATATTTCTTGAAAACATACCCAATTCTTATCACTGAGACGTGTCAGGATTTACTTTCCGTGATGCTCGTCCGTTACAGTTAACTTCTTACGGCCCTTAGCGCGGCGAGAAGCCAATACGCGACGACCATTCTTCGTTGCCATGCGCTCGCGGAAACCATGCTTGTTCACGCGACGGCGATTGTGTGGCTGAAATGTTCTTTTCATTGTTCTATCTTATTTTATTTGTTATGATTCAATGACTTATACTCTGAAAAATCAGAGTTTCGGGCTGCAAAATTACATAATTATTTCTAATTGTGCAAGTTTTAAGAGAAATTTTTCACTTTTCACTTTTCACTTTTCACTTTTTTTCGTACCTTTGCAGCCGGAAAATGAAAGTTCACATATTATAATAGTACTATTTTTATGATTAATTCACAAGACATTAAGAAAGGAACCGCCATCCGCATGGACGGTGCCATTTGGGTTTGCATCGACTTCCAGCATCGTAAGCCCGGTAAGGGAAACACCATTATGAACATCAAGATGAAGAACGTCACTGACGGCCGCGTTTTGGAGCGTCGCTACAACATCGGCGAGAAGCTGGAGGACGTTGTCATCGAGCACCGCGACTACCAGTATCTGTATGAGGATCAGGAAGGCCGCATCTTCATGAATCAGGAGACCTTCGAGCAAATTCCCATTGCCAACGACCTTGTTATCGGCCACGAATTCATGAAGGAAGGCGACGTGGTTTCTGTTGTCAGCGACACCACCGACGGTACCATTCTTTACGCTGAGATGCCTGTGAAGACCATTCTTCGCGTCACCCACTCTGAGCCCGGCATCAAGGGCGACACCGCTACCAACACCTTGAAGCCCGCTACATTGGAGACTGGCGTTGAGGTTCGCGTTCCCCTGTTCATCAACGAGGGCGACCTGATTCAGGTAGACACTCGCGACGGTTCTTATCTGGCTCGCGCTAAGGAATAATGAAATATTCCATCGTTGTACCGGTCTACAATCGTCCTGACGAAGTGGACGAGCTGCTTGAGAGCCTCAGTTCCCAGACATTCAAGGACTTTGAGGTAGTCATTGTAGAGGACGGTTCAAAAATCACATGCAAGGATGTTTGCGAAAAATACGCAAGCATCCTTGATTTGCATTATTACTACAAGGAGAACAGCGGTCCGGGACAAAGCCGTAACTATGGTGTGGAGCGCGCCCGTGGCGAGTATGTGCTGATTGTCGATTCTGACGCCGTAGCGCCCCATGGTTTCATGCAAGCCATCGACGACGAGTTGCAGCGCCAGCCCTCCGACGCCTGGGGTGGTCCCGATGCTGCCCACGAGTCGTTTTCCGACGTGCAGAAGGCCATCTCCTATGCGATGACCTCATTCTTCACCACCGGCGGCATTCGTGGCGGCAAGAAGCAGCTCGACAAGTTCTATCCCCGCTCGTTTAACCTCGGCATCCGACGCGAGGCCTACCTCGCACTGGGCGGATTCTCCAAGACGCGTTTCTCGAAGATGTCACTCTACGGCGAGGATATCGACTTCTCCATCCGCATCTACAAGGCAGGCTACAGCTGTCGGCTCTTCCCCGAAGCTTGGGTGTGGCACAAGCGCCGCACCGACTTCCGTAAGTTCTGGCGCCAGGTCTATAACAGCGGCTATGCCCGCGTAAATCTCTGGCGCATGTACCCCGAGGCGCTGAAACCCGTCCATGCCCTGCCCTCCGTGTTCACCGTCGGTGTAGCCGCATTGCTGCTACTGGCACCGTTCACCTGCGCACTGTCACTGGTTCTCCTGCTGCTCTACGCCCTGCTTATCCTCATCGATTCAAGCATCCAGTCGAAGAGCCTTAAGGTAGGCATCCTCTCGGTGGCAGCCGTTTTCGTACAGCTCATAGGCTACGGCATCGGATTCCTCGAGTCACTCTTCAGCGGAAAGTTGCGATAGGCCATGGAGAAGCTGAACATCAACCAATGGGCTGAGGAAGACCGCCCCCGCGAAAGACTCATGCAGCAAGGTGCTGAAGCCTTGTCGAATGCCGAGCTGATGGCTATCCTGATAGGTTCCGGTTCTCCCAAGGAGAGTGCCGTCGACCTGATGAAGCGCGTATTGGCCGACTGCCACAACAACCTGAACACACTCGGCAAGATGACCATTCGCGAACTATGCCAGTACAACGGCATTGGCGAGGCGAAGGCTATCAGCATCCTGGCAGCCTGCGAGCTGGGCAAGCGGCGCCAGATGGAAACACCCGAGGAACGCCCCGACCTGGGCACTGCCACGCGCATCTACAACCACATGCATCCCGTGATGCAGGACCTGGACGTCGAGGAGTTCTGGCTCCTGCTGATGAACCAGAACTACCGCCTCATCCGCAAGGTACGCATCTCGCACGGCGGCATCACAGAGGTGGCTGTCGACATCCGCATCATCATGCGCGAAGCCGTCACCGCCAACGCCACCATCATCGCCGTCTGCCACAACCACCCCTCGGGCAACCTACGTCCCAGTCAGCAGGACAGCCAGCTGACCAGCAGTATCAAGGCGGCATGCGACGTGATGCGCATCCACTTCCTCGACCATGTCATCATCACCGACGGCAGTTATTACAGCTATCGCGAAAGCGGACGACTCTGAAATAAATTGCCTTTTCATAGTGCGAAATTCATAATTATTTCGTACTTTTGCACGCAAATTAAAACAAAAGACGCAACAAATGAAGAAATATGTTATCATGGCACTGGCCCTGCTGGGCATGGCTTCGTGCAGCGAAAAGAAATTTCACGTAGAGGGAAACATCACCGAGGCACAGGACTCCGTGCTCTATCTGGAGCAGGTAGGCATCAGCGAGATTACCCCCATCGACTCCGTCAAGCTCAGTGCCGACGGCAGCTTCTCGTTCAGCGGCGAGGCTACGGAGGCTCCCGAGTTCTACCGACTGCGCATCAGCGACCAGATTATCAACGTCGCCATCGACTCTACCGAGACGGTGACCGTCAAGGCTGCCTATCCGCAGATGGCTACGCAATACGAGGTCAGCGGTTCCGACAACTGTCAGAAAATCAAGGAGCTCGCCCTCAAGCAGATGGACCTCCAGCGCCGTGCCATCCTCGTCAGCAACAACGAGCAGCTCACCGTCGACCAGTCGAACGACAGCATCCTCAACATGATTCAGCAATACAAGGACGAGGTCAAGAAGCAGTATATCTTCCCCAACCCCGACAAGTCGTATGCCTATTTCGCGCTCTTCCAGACGCTGGGCAACATGCTGCTCTTCAATCCCCGCACCAACAAGGACGACATCAAGGTGTATGCCGCCGTCGCCACCAGCTGGGACACCTACTACCCCAATGCCGAGCGCGGTGCCAACCTGCACAACATCGCCATCGAGGGCATGAAGAACGTGCGCATCAGCGAGGCTAACAGCGCCCGCACCATCGATGCCAGCAAGATTCAGGCTGCCGGACTCATCGACATTGCGCTGAACGACAACAAGGGACAGCTGCGCCACCTGAACCAGCTGACCGGCAAGGTCGTATTGCTTGACTTCCACGTCTTTGCCACCAACGAGTCACCAGCCCGCATCCTCATGCTACGCGAGCTTTATAACAAATACCACGATCAGGGCTTTGAGATCTATCAGGTCAGCCTCGACCCCGACGAGCACTTCTGGAAACAGCAGACGGCTGCCCTCCCGTGGATCAACGTTCGCGAGGACCAGGGCCTCAACTCGACCATCCTTAATCTCTACAACGTGCAGAGCGTGCCCGAGTTCTTCCTCATCGACCGTGGAAACAACCTCGTAGGTCGCTCACAGACCATTAAAGACATAGAGCAGGCTATTAAAAACCTGCTCTAAGCCAAAACCGCTCACCGCTAAAGTTCTTAGAAACTTCCGAGCCACGCTTTCAGTTCCATCATCATCTCCAGATGACTGGGGAACGACTGGCGGATGCCGAAGCCGTGGCCTCCTGCCGGATAGATGTGCATAGTCGCAGACACCTTGTTGTTGCACAACTCTTCATAATAGCCCAGACTGTTGGCGGGAGGCACCGAGCGGTCGTCGCCGGCCAGTGCGATAAAGGCTCGCGGCGTGTGTTTCCTGACATGCTGCTCATTGCTATATTCATTCACCTCCTTCCGCTTAGGCTTCTTGCCCAGCAGATTATCGCGTGAGCCCTGATGGGTGGTACCCAGCTCCATCGAGATGACGGGATAGAACAGTATCTGGAAATTCGCCGCAGCATCGCCCGACGAGTGGGTAGCCAGCGTCGAGGCCAGATGTCCGCCTGCCGAGAATCCCATGATGCCCACGTCCTTCTTGTTGATATGCCACTCGTCAGCATGTCCGCGCACCACCTTCATCGCCTTCTCCGCATCCTCCAGGGGCACCTGGTGGCGGCCATGGGGCATACGGTATTTCAACACGATGAGCGCAATGCCCTGCCCGTTGAAGAACGGAGCCCAGTCGTGACCCTCGTGCTGCATCGCCAGGTGCTGGTAGCCGCCGCCCGGACAGCACACCACCGCCCTGCCCGTAGCCTTCTTGCTGTCGGGCAAGTACACCCATATCTTTGCCTGGTCCTCCGGGTCGCCGTTATTCGTACGTGGACCGTCGGGCCACAGATTCATCTCTATCGGCTTCTGGGCGTTAGCCGCTGTTGCCACTAACATCATTGCAAAAATAAGTAATTGTCTCATATCATCTGGTTTTTCTGGTTGCAAGTCTGCGGTTCAGCGAGGGCCATCAAGTAGGCTTGAATGGCCGAGCGTGAGCAGACTCGCACGCTTTCTGCGTGCAAAGATACGATTTAGCGAGCGAAAATGCAAACCTTAATTCCGCAACACTATAATTTAACTTTATTTATAAGTTCCTGAGCAACAAAAAGTTGCCCAGGATTTTGCCATGTCAGAATTTTCACTTATCTTAGTGTTGCAAAAAGAAAACAAGCAA
>Ga0256404_1011281_pt1 | contig 12042 bp, 11 predicted proteins | sample RumenRJG_01DNA_FD_185990 | JGI IMG/M metagenome (GOLD analysis project Ga0256404, IMG submission 185990) | Bovine rumen microbial communities from Lethbridge, Alberta, Canada - RJG_01 | ecosystem: Host-associated > Mammals > Digestive system > Stomach > Rumen | place: Canada: Alberta | collected... | reverse complement strand
CATCATAACCTGCTATACCAACAGCTGATTCAATAGCTTTTTCTCCTAGTTCTTTCCAACCATAAAGCATAAGTCTTTCTTTTATTTCATCAAGACTTGAAATATGATTATATAAAGATGGAGATTTAATATTTAGTTCTTCAGCAATCATTTTTAAAGATAAGTTATCTAAACCAACTTCATTTGAAAGTCTTGCAGCCGTTTCAATAATAAGCTCATCACTAATAATATTCTTTGCCATCTCAACCTCCTAACTAATGATGTTTATATTATAGCTAATCACATTAGTTTAGTCAATAATAAAAGGAGAAATTATAAAAAAAATCTCCCCTATAACTTACTATTTATTATTCTGATTCACATTATATTTTTCATCTAATTTTCTAAATTTCTGCATATATTTTTTACTACATTCAATAATTGGTTTATTTATGCCTTGAGAAAAGAATTGCTTATGTCCTAATTTTTCTGCCATCTCATTATATAATCTATCACTCTCTTTAAAGGCTTTATCTAGTTCTTTTTCATATTCTTCTTTTAGAGTTTCTAATTCTCTATTATATTCACTAATCATATGCAATCCTCTTTTACTTTTTTACTTCTAGCCCTTATTACCATATATTCCAATACCAAAATATTTTTCAAAGAATTTTAATAAGTTCTTTCTTTGAACGAAGTGCTAAACTTGATTTAATTGCTTTATCAATAGCACCAAGTATTTCTTTATCTGTACAATTAGATTCATGATATTTTGCAACTAACATTAAAATATAATCTATACTAATTTGAAAAAATCAGCTAGAAAAAATAAATCAATTTTTCCAGTATTTCCATTATTATTTTTTTCAACATATAACTCAGCTATATTTTTCATTTCTGTATTAGGATTATAATATTCATCTCTATATAAAAAAAGTATTATATCAAAAATTTTCAATTTAATTTCATTGTTTCTTATGTCAGATAATATTGGTCTATGATTAGTCCTATATTCTGTATCATGTGATAATTGGCTTGTTACAAGAATGGTTATTTTTAATTTATTACTAATCTCTTTTAATTTTTTTATAATATCAATAGTTTCATTATCTCTGCTCATCAATTTAGATTTATCATATTGAATAAGTTGTAAATAATCTATTATTACAAACTTAACACGTTCATATTTTACATATTCTTCTATTGTTAGTAATATTTCATCTATGGTAATAGGTGATTTGTCTTTAATAAAAACTTTGATTTTTTTATTTTATTTATACCAGAATTTACTTTTTGTTTAAATTCATTTTTATCTATGTTCAATTCTTTTTCAACACAAGAATATGAATTTCTTATCTTCATAAAATAATCTTTTTTAATCATTTCTTCAGATGAAATAATTTTTTCAGCCAAACAACTAAATGGTAAATCGTCTGACTTTTTCATTAATTCATCATAATTCAATTCTTTCATATTTGAATTCAAATAGTTTTCTTCTAGTGAAAAAAATAAGACTGGTATATTCTGATGTAATGCAATATTTGTTCCAAGATTTAATGCAAGAGTAGTTTTGCCCATTCCTGGTCTTGCTCCTAATAAAATTAATTGTGGCTTATCCGAATTTACTAATTTATCTAATTCATAAAATTCTGTTTTCATAATTTAGTACCTCCGATTACTTATTTAAAAATTTTCTACACTCATAATCATATTTTAATTTGCAAGTTCCTATTCTTTTATTCTTGTCATAAACATCTATATCAAATATATCCGTGTTTATTTGTGGATTCTCTTGCTCTTTCTGATTTTTGTTTAAAATTATAAATGTATCAACATATTTATTAATTGTGTTTATATCATTAATATCATCTTTCGTAATGTAATTATATATATTAGTTTGTTTATTAACTTTTTTTAAAATGTCAATACTATCCACAACAATAATAGGACATCTTAATTTATGACTTATATTTTTTAACTTTTTAATTAATTGTATAATTTTCTTTCTATCTCTTTTTGTAAATCTGCCTTTAAAACCTTCACTTAGTGGAAATATATCTAAAACTATTAATGTATTTACTATTTCTCTATCAGCATAATCATTTGCAAAATCTGAAACAAATTTAGCTACCTTTCCTAAATCATATAGATTTACATTTTGTTCAATTATTGTAGGTAATCTTTTTGTTACTCCAACTAGATTAACCAAACTTTTGCCTATTCTTTTTAATTCTTCATCTGTATATCGATTTTCTTGATTCCATTTCCTATAATTAACATTTGATTCATTTACTAACATTCTTTGTATTAAATATTCTTTTCTAGTATGTATAATTTCTAACACTTCACATTCTTGTTTTAAACATATATTGTTTGCAATATCTCCTGATAGTATATCTGCAAGCGTTACTCCGGTCAATAATGTCAATTGTGGTTTACTAATATCTATTATTTTATCTAATTCAATAAAACCTGTTTTTATTTTTATCATCTCCTAATTTCAAATATTCTTTTTTATAAAATTCATATTATTATCTTTTCTAAATCTAATTTTTTCATTTATTTTATATTAAATATTTTCATTCATAGATTTTATAGTTTTTGTTATCCTTGATTCATAGTATAATTACTCTATAAATATTTTTCACGTGCTTTCTCTACTATTTCTTTCATCTCATTTCTTAAAGAAACAGGTTTTTTTACTTCAACCAAATCAATATTTCTCATTGCCCACATTTTAAACCCTAAAGGATTTGTATCTACAATTAATTTTAAATGTTCTTCATCTCCATGTATTTTCTCAATTGTAACATTTTTTCCAAAGATATCAAATATTGCATTTAGAAGGCATTTGTCAAAAATTGCTTCAACTTCTTCTTTTTTGCCTCCAAACATTTCAACTGTAGATTCAGCAAATTCTTTTATTTCTGCTTTCGTTTTCTTTTTAGTTATTTTTTTATTAAGTTCTTCTAAATTTTTTATTCTATCTAATCTATAATGATAAAATCTATCTTTTCCTTCTTTTATTCCAATAAGATAAAATTCTTGCTTATTATATACTATTGCATAAGGTGATACAGTTGGAGTACTTACAATCTGTTTTTCTAACTTATTTGTAATTTCATATTTCCAATATTCAAATTTAATTTTATTGTTGTGATAAATACTATTAGAAATATCTTCTATATTTTTTATCACCTCTGCATTTTCTGTTTTACTATTTACAGAATATATTTGATAATCTTTTAGTTTTTCATTTTCATATATCGTTTGCATATTTTTGCATTTTTTAATAATATCTTTTGCAATACTTGGTACAATATAATTAGCATAACTAAAATTATCAATTATCGCTCTTATTTCTCCCGGTTCAAAATCTGTTTCTGGATCACGATTTAAGTAATAGCCTTTTCCATTTTCTTCTCTTGTACTTATGTCATAATTTAATTTATATTTTAATAAGTTGATATTTCTTCTTATCGTTCTTGGGTCTATTTCTACCTCATATATTTCTTTTACTTTTCTTCCTATTTCTGCTGCTGATAGTTGATGGTCTTCATCACTATATTTTTTTAATACATTTAATATGTATAATATATTTCCATTTTTCTCGTATAAATCCATATTTTTATTCTCCTAATATTTTTATTTAAATATTAATAATTTTATCAATTAAATTCTTTTCTTGTTCTATATAATCTAATTGCTTATTATATTTTATTAAAATTCCTCCTTCAGTATCAAAATTTTTAACATTAAACAGCTCTTTAATTTTATCTGCTTTATCTATTGAAAATATTTGAAATCCTTCTTTTATCATTTTAATTATAATTCCATTATCAAGTATAATTTTTCCATTATCATCACTTGTTGTATAACACTCTCGTTCTTTTTTTAAATTATAATACTTCAAAATAGGTTTATAATAAGGATTTATGTGTCTACTATTTGTACTCTTCCTAGAAAACGACGAAATTTCTACATTGTCAATTCCAAAATCATTTATATTTTTTATAGCAAAAGTATATACAACTGGAATTTTTTTATTTATACTTCTTTCAAAGCTTAATTCCCATATATCTTCATATTTCAAAACATTATAAATCCATTCATTTTTTGGTAATACTTTAATATTCTCATCAATTATATTATTAAGTGTATTTTTTATATCTCCGAAATCTGTTTCTTGTAATTTATTGTAAATTTTTTTGAATGCTACTTTTATTTTTCTTTGTATTTCTATATTTGTTGTATATGTTACTATATCATATATTCTATCACTTTCTCCATAAAAGAATCTATCTCCAATACGGCTATTCCCAACATTTATACCATAGTCTTCAAAAGATAGCATAGCTCTATATATTAGTGGATAATAAGAATTATTATTTAATATTTTAACGAAGTTTATAATTTTATTGCTGTTTTCTTCAATTAATTCCAATAAATTACTTAAATTTCCTTTTGTTGAATTTGTATCCTCACATTCAAATATAACTTTTTTTAAGTCAGGTTTTAAACTTATTATCATTGCCTTTTGTAGTTCAGTATTAAAAGTTTCTTTTACAAAGTTATCTTTTAATTTTATTAATTTATCATAAGAATTTGTTCCTATGATTTTCTCAAAATTTTCAAAATATTCTCTTAACATGTAGTAACGAAGATTAGATATATATTCTTCTGTTGCTTTTGAAAACCATCTAATATTTAATATTATATTCCTTATAATTCTTAAATCATCATATTCTTTATCGTTTCTATTATTTTTCTTTTTTAATAAAAATGCATACAACATAACTTTATCAAACAATTCAAAATCTTTAGCATATATACAATTTTCAAACAAATTTATATTTTCTTTAAATAAAGCAACCTTTCCTTCTTCATATTTGTTACTGAAAGTATTGTTTATATCATTGTTCAGTTCCTCCTTTGTTTTCCATATATTTAGAAAATCAATCAGTAATTTAATATTTTCTTTATCTTTATATGTTTCTTCTATAAGTTTTAAATTTAAATTAAGTATATTTTTATCATAATCAAATGGTGAATCTTTCTCGCTGTCATTACTTGTTTTCTCACTTATTCTAGTTGCATAAATCATCTCTGTAATATAATAAACATATCTCATAAATATTTTATCGATTGTAATCTCATTTTCTTTTCTATATTCAAAAAATAAATTTGCCCAATCTGTTTCAACTTTTCTCGAAAATGTTTCTAACAGTTCATCATCTTTTTTCACTTTTATAATTTCAATCATTTTTGATTTAAAAATTTCAAAATTTGTTAATTTTTTTCCTCTCGAATTCATTTTTATATATAATTCATCTGTTAGATTAAATTTTTCTAATGGTACAAAATAAAAAGAAATTAATTTTTTCTTACTATCAATTAAGTCTTCGAATGCATCTTTTTCATAGAAGTTCTTATGTATACAATCTAGCATATTTAACATATTTTTTACTGTAGGATCATTATCCCATTCATTAAAATACCATGTTTTATTTTTAATTTGACTACTTATTGTTTCATCTTTTTTTATTTCTAGCTTTTCATCTATTAAGCTTTTACAAAAATCTCTTGAACTTACACGATTTTGATAAGAAAAATTATGTAATACTCTTTTAATCTCATTAGTTATCTTACCTTCTTTTGTTGCAAAGTACCAATATATTAAGAATAATGTAGTTATTCTTTGTTGTCCATCTAATAAGGATAATTCTTCTGTTTCATTTTCTTTCATTTTGGTACTTCCATATATAAAATCAAAATCTAATCTTTTTTCCCCATCTATCGCTAGTCTTATACTATCTATTAAGTTTTTTCTTATTATATTTATTTTCTTGTCTTCTTTTCCTTGAACATAGTCTCTTTGAATCATAGGAATCACTATTTTATATTTTTTTATTAGATCCCAAAATGTATATCTACCATCTTCTAAAATAATTTTATCAACCATCTTTACTCACTCTCACTTCCTACGAATTCCTGTAAATCTTTTTCCATAGCATTTCTATAATCTCTTCTATCTTCATTTGTCCAAAAATATATATGATTTGGATTCTTACTATAGAATTTTAAAAAAACATTTTTTGTACAAATAGGGATATATAATCCTTCTTTTTCGGCTTTTATAAGTTCCCTTCTTTTTGTATCAAAATAATTATTGCTAATTCTACTATTTGTATCTTTATCTAATAAAGTTAGATTTGCAATTGTATTTATATTTTCTACACCATATTCATCTTCCATTAAGCTTGAAATTTTTTCAAATTCATATTTGAATTCATCTTCACTTTTCATCATTTCAATACTATCTTTTAGTTTTTCCATTTTATTTAGTATATCATTATATAATTTATATTTTTCATCATTCTTTTTACTATAAAATTGTTCTAGAATGTCTTTTAAAGTCTTGATTTCATCTTCACATAATATTTTCCACTTTGACTTATCTTTTCCGATATTTTTTATATTTCTAGGATGAATATGTTCAAGAGACCATTCCTCTTTTTTGTATTTGTTGAACGGAAATTTTTCTTGCATCTTATTCATTGAAATCACATTAAATAGTATAAGTATTTTTTTTAATTTTTCATAGTCTTCTTCATAATCTAATGTATCTAAATTATCTACAATATCTTTTGTATCTTTTATAATAAGTTTTTTTACATAATGTTTGAATTCTGTTTTTTCTACACATCGTTCATATTTTTCTATCAATTTATAAGTATTTCCATCTTTAATATTATAAAAATTCATAAAACCTATGAAATTATATAATTCCACATCACTATACCATTCTTTGAAAATCAGGTAATATTTTTTCACATATCTATTCCAAAATTCTTTTTCATCATAATCAAATTTATCTTTGTTTTTTAATTTTTCATCTAACAAATTACTAATTGTTTCAAAAGTATAATAATCTTCATTAAAAGTATAATAATCTTCATTGTCTTTTTCTTTTTTAGATATATAGTTAGATATATAGTCAAAAATGTATTCTATTCTATTTGTTTTTTCTTTTTTATAATTTACTAAGAATCTCCACATCATATCATTTTGTAAGTCTTTTTCAATCATATCCCATTCATTTCCAATTTCTAATTGCTTTAAATATTTTTCTTCTTTTTCTTCAGTTTTTACATCAAAAAGTAACTTGGCTTTTATTAATTCTGCATCACTTAAAGCTATTTTTCCAACATTTATTCTTGAAAAAACCTCTTCTGATGATATATTGGGGTCTTTGATTTCATACCAAATGAATTTAACATTTCTTTTATTATCCAATAATAATGTACTAAATCTTGCTTTTAAAGCTCCAGTTTCTTCTCTTTTGCTTGTTATTTCAAACCATTTTTTTATAGTTTTATAGGCATTTTTCATAAAAAGAAAATCTAAATTATTTATATTTTCTTGGTGCATATTATTAATGTTTTCCAGAAATTCTTCACTTTTTTCTCTGGTTTCATATTCAATCTTATATATATTTTCAGTTTGTAAGAACTTTAATAAAATATATATTGTTGTTAATCTCTGCTGACCATCAATCAATTCATATTCATTTTCTTGTAATTTTCTAACAATAATTGGTTGTAAACAATATAATTCATTGTTACTTTTTTCAAATTCCAGTAAATCATCTAATAGATTTTCAACTTGTTTTGAATCCCATCTATATCCCCTTTGATAATTTTTAATAATAAACTTATAATCACTTATATTAAATATGGATTTTAATCCTGTTTCTTCATTCATTTTATATATTCTCCTTTTTATTTTATTATTTTCTTTAATCTCTCCCATATTTTAACCATAGCATAAGTATCCAATTTGCAATATACTAATAACCCATTTCTTACTTTTTCCTGTTCTTCTTTTGATAAATTTGTTAATGATAGAAATGCATCAGATGCCTCTCCACCATTATGAACAACTGGTAAATTATGATAATCTAAATCTGGGTCATCAGGGAAAAGTGCAGGTAATACATATTTTATTGAATATGAACCCTTCATTTCTCTTACATAATAATCTCTGTTATAAAAAGGAATCATTAAATCTTTAATATTATCATGTATTTTCATTAAGTCATCATGTAAATCTCCATAATAATTTGCAAGTTTGTTAATTACTGTTTTTTCAAAACTCATATTATATGCAAGTACACAAACATCAGTTGGGATATCTTCTATTAATCTTTCTGCTAATCTTCTTCGTGGATCACAGCCTGCTTCTGCTAGAAATTCTTTATGATATAGTTCTCCGTCTTTATCATTAACATAGTGTAATGAATATTGGAATGGTATTTGCATATATGGATTTGTTCCATCAAATTCTGGTATAGCTAATTGGAATGTTTCAAAATCCAAAAAATATAATGGGTATGTAAGTTCTTTCATAAATTCTCTTATTTTTTCTATTTCAATTTTAGGTGGCTTATTATTTATTTCAAAAATAACTTGTTCTAAATATTTTGGATTAATATCTTCATTTGCAATATCTTCAAATTTAATTATACCTTTCTTGTAAAAATCAAATTTTTTGTTTTTATGCATTATTCTGATATCGAATACATTATTTTGTGGTAAATGTCTACTACAATACTTCCAATAAGGACATTCATATGGATTAAAACAATAAATATCTATATCTTTTTCTGGTTCTTTTTCTGCATTTTCTAGCATATATTTATTAATTTCTTCTATTTTATTTTTTATTTCATCTAGTTTTCGTATTGCAATATAAGTAATATCTTCTATATTGAATAGTTTATTTAGTTCTATATCTCCATTTTTAACATATTCGCTATTTAAGTAAACAATATTAACACTTTTTACATTTATTCCTAAACTTTTTAATACGTAATATTGATATGAAGCATCATCTAGATATATATCATGTACTTCTGTTGAACTCTTTACTTCATATATTTCTACACCATCTATATCATTCTTTAAAATATCAACACTGCAAAAATTGCTATCATAATTGAACGAAGCTTCTGTAATTATATTGGGCTTATCTTTTAATAAGTTTTTAGTTTCTTCTACCATAACATTTAAATCTTTGTTATATTCGACATTTATATAATTTCCAAATAAATTTCTTGCAAGTTCTCCAACTTTTGTTCCATTTTCTAAAACAGTGTCTCTTGCAGTTTGTACCGCAACTTCTGGTTTATACTTGTCCATCCATAATATTTTGTTACACTGAACAGCCTTGCAGTATTTTGATTTTGATAAATAAACTCTACTCATATAATTTTTTTCCTTTCCTTTTACTTCTATCTCCATATATACGAATTTTTATAATTATATCTTCTCTTTATTCATCTTTTTCTATATTTTTATCTTCAATTATTTTCTCTCATTTTATATATAATTTTTTATTTTGTGGTCATATATTGTTGTTGTATTTATAATATCATAACTAAAAAAAATTACAACATTTTATTAATAAATTTATTATTTTTTATTTAATTAAATTGCGAAACCAATTCTTGGTTTTTGAATTTCTATTGGTTTTATATTTTTCAATACATTTTCTATATCACATTTTTTTATCAAATTAATATCTTCTGCATCACTTGAAAAAACTCTATTTGCTTGTTCAATTTTTATTTTCTCATATAAATTTCTTACATATCTGCCGTTTGAAAAGTTATCATTTGTCTTTTTCATTTTAAAGTCATTAATTAATACATCTTTTACATTACTTGATATTTTATACTCTTCATTTTTAGCAAGTTTTTTAAATATATCGTATAATTCTTCTTCATTATAATCTGGAAAATTTAGATAAAACTGTATTCTACTTTCAAATCCAGGATTTCGTTTTATTAATTCTTCCATTTCATCTTGATAACCTGCTAATATAACACATAAATCATCTCTTTTGTCTTCCATTTCTTTTATTAATGTTGCTATTGCTTCATCTTCAAATGAACCTTTTCTATCCGAATTTAAACTATAAGCTTCATCTATAAATAAAATTCCGCCTTTAGCTCTTTCTACACACCTCTGTACTTCTTTAGCTGTCCAACCAACATATTTACCAACTAAATCTCTTCCATGTATTTCTATGAATTCTCCTTTTGATAAAATTTTTTCTTCTTTAAATATTTGTCCAATAATTCTTGCTACTGTTGTCTTTCCAGTTCCTGGGTTTCCTGTAAAGCACATATGTAATGTAGGTATATTTTTATTTCTTTTTTGGCATATTTTTACATAATTAACAATTTTATTTATTTCTGTTTTAATATTATTAATTCCAACTAATGAATCAAAATTTAAATCTTTATCATCCTTTTTATCTGTTTTTTTGGATTTATCTTTATTTCTTACTGCTATATCTTGGCTGTTTTCTAAATATTTTTCTGCAAATTCATTTGTAATTTCTTTAATGTTATTTAATTTACATTGTAAAATTATATGATTCATTTTAGATTTAACAATAAAAAAAGGTTCTTCAATTAAATTATCAACATAATCGCATTTTCCTTTAATTGTTATATCATTTTCATCTAAAAGATTTAAAATATAATCTTTTTTATTATCTTCAGATATTTTTTCGATTTCAAAAAACCAGTCGAAGTATTTACCAAATGAAGCATTTACTTCACCAACGCAAAAACTTTTATCAATAATTATAAAAACTTTATGTGGGTATTCTTCTATCATATTTATTATTTCATCTCTGTAATTATCTAAATTTCTTCCAATTTTTTCTGAATCAATAATTATTAAATCGTTCTTAAAATTAGTTTTTTCTTCTTTATCTTCATTAAAATTAAAATTTCTTAGTTGTTTTGTTGTTACAAATTCATAATCTGTTTTAATAATATTATTTTTATTTAACATCTTACATAAAAAATTTATAAGTTTAATTTTTGTTTCTTCCGGATAGCTTGAATTGTTATGTATTATTACATTATAATTTGCAAAATTATTTTGTTTACTTATTTCTAAATATTTTATATAATTCAATATTTCCCATTTACTATCTTCTATGCCATAAATATTATCAAGTTCTTTTTCTATTTCATTTTCTAATACATTTTTCATATTTTTATTCCTCCATTTCTTATTATAAAAAAACCTAATAATTAATATATTTTTATTATACTAATTATTAGGTTTTTTGCAATTCGTTTGGTCACGTATTGCATTATTTTCTTATATTTTCTATATCTTTTTCACTAAATCCTGCAAATTCTAATCCTTCATCCGTAAAGTAATCAACATCTGTAATAATGTTATCTTTTTTAATTTCTTCATAAGCATTTATAAATAAATTAATATCTATTTTACCTTTTTTCAAACTACTAATTGCTTTTAATATTCTATCTTTTCCTTTAAGTTCTCCATCAAAATACTCCCAACTATCATAGTCAAAAATATTATCATAACATATTGAGCCATCTTCTGAAATATAATCTCCAGGTCCTTGCATGTCAGATGAATCAAAATTTCCTTTGCTTAATCTTGTTGAAAAATTGTCATTCCATGTTATTAAATGTTCTAGTACAAATGGAAATCTATCATACTCCAAAACATATCCTTCTGAAAAAGGTGTTTTGGAAGTAGCAACTAATATATCTCCTTCTTTAAATGGTGTTGGTATGTTTAAGCATATGTTGCTGATGTTTAGCCATTCCCCTACCTTACATATATTTACCATTTTTAATTTTCTATTATTATCAAGTAAATATTCTGCTCTAATTGAATATCCATCTTGTTTTGATATTGTTCTTTTTTTAATTACAAAACTTACAATTTCTTTGTCTTCATCATCTTTTATTTCTTTATTTATTATTTTACTTACTTCATCATAAGTTTTATAAATATCAATGAATTCATTACCTTTTCATTTAACAATCTTTTCATTACAATTGCAATAATAATCATATGAATATACAACATCTTGTTCATCTTCTACTAATTTTTTTCTTAATGTTTCAAGTCTTGTTATTTCTTCTTTTATCATGTCTTTTACACTGTCATAATGGTCACAATTTATCCTTTCTATAACTTCCATATCAGGATAATTTTTAAT
>Ga0256404_1011279_pt1 | contig 12042 bp, 12 predicted proteins | sample RumenRJG_01DNA_FD_185990 | JGI IMG/M metagenome (GOLD analysis project Ga0256404, IMG submission 185990) | Bovine rumen microbial communities from Lethbridge, Alberta, Canada - RJG_01 | ecosystem: Host-associated > Mammals > Digestive system > Stomach > Rumen | place: Canada: Alberta | collected... | reverse complement strand
AGGCAGGCTTATGGACTTCCTGACGATGAGTATTTCTTCCTCAGGATCATGGACATCAGTCGAAAGGATTATGTCCGGAACCCGTCATCCCATAAGATTTGTGATTGAAGCTAAAAGATCACAATCTTAATCATTAATGGCATTGAAATTATATTTCTTCCAAGAAGATCTTTGCCCTCTTGTCTGTTCCTTTATTGCTTCAAACACTACAATCATCAATGGGTTAAAGAGCAGATTAAATATTCCGTTGTTAGCTATAGCGTTTATAAGTATGATTGAAAAAAGAACTATATACTTTCTCGTACCATTCTGAAGGTACCATCTCATTACATACTTTATAAGTATCAGCATAAGCAAGGTGAAAATGATTCCGCTTGAGACCAACATATTCATATACTCAGAGTCAACATAGAGGTACTCTCCAGTAGGACCGCCCTCATTAATATTTCTGAAACCTGTTCCTAGAAGAGTAATTCCGTACTTAATAATTGCTGTATTTGTCAAAGATAATCTATAATTCAGGAATAAAGCGTCGAAGGTTTTGATAATATTAGGGCCAGATTTCCATAAAAGCACCAAGACAAATGCGATTAAAAAACAGAAAGTTCCCAAGTGCGATAAGAAATGATAACTTCTTTTCGAAAAATGTACTATTTCATCACCCTTTATTGTCCCGAATATTATAATAATGAGTGTCATGACTAGCGGTATCAACGTCTGTGAAGACATATATATCACAATTGATAGGATGCTTAGTAAAATTTTCAAAGCGATGTTTACGGATCTTCTTTTAGATTTTATACAGCAAACAGATAGCATAGCTATGGTCATAAAAGACATCTGGAGCTGTCCAGGGTAATTAAACCCCAAAGCTGTACGTTGTAAAAAAATACCAAACCTCATAACACTGGTTGTTGCGCTTGGTATCACTCCAAACCTATTCAACATCAAAACTAACACAAACATGAATATATTTAGCAAGAAGGTAATGTATAAGAAAACATTAAACTTATTGCTAAACTTTATTCGACTATAGGCAATTCCAAGCAAAAGAACCACAAACACGGCATATAGCGAATACGAAAGCATCTGGTAGAAAATTACTGCTATAACCATCGCGTTAAAAATGAGTTCTCTTTTACCTACTATTATCGACTTCTTTAAAGTTGAAAGTATAATAAATATAATTATACCGACATACGAAATGTTTTTCAGCATTGAGAAAGTAGCTTCATATTGTTCTATATTTGCTAATGTTGTATATTCCAAGTATCTAGGAATGAAGTACAAAATATAGCATGCATAAAATATAATATTAAGGCTATATCTATTTGTTTTACGCATCAATTCTCTAACCCAACTAATCGATTCTTATAATTCTCTAAGGACTGTTCCATATCGAAGCTATCACCGATACATTCCTTCGAATTTTCAGATATTATATCCAAATCTACCTTATGACTGACGATATCTTTAATTACACTTGCATATTGCTCGGGCGAATCACAGAAAAAGTAATCTTCTTTATCTTTTGCAGGTATTCCTTCAATACCAATATCATTTGTCAAAGTTGGAATTCCCGCATACATTGCTTCCAAAATCTTGATTTTTATTCCAGCACCTAAAAGTAAAGGAGCGACAAGACACATACAGGTTGAGAAGTACTCATTCAAATCATCAACAAATCCTGTTATTTGCACCCTTTCTGATTCGAATTTTCGAAGACTTTCATCAGGATGTCCACCGATTATTGTGAATGTAATATCTTCGCCGTTTAATAGAGGCAAGACATTTTCAATAAACCAAATCGCACTTTGATAATTTTCTGGCCGGTTCATTGCCCCGTAGAAAATAATTGTTTTATAATCCGGTTTTCTGTCAATAATATTATGCTGATAATAAGGGACAATCGGCTTCACCTTATATGACGGTATACCACTATCTATAAGTAATTTTGCATCTTTGTCATTGTGCGGCATAATCAGATCACATTTACCAAGAAAGTTAAGTTCCCATTTTTTTCTGTATTGATACAAATTTCCCCAGTAGCTTTGCTTATAGCTTTTGGATGAAGCCGCTTTTCTCTGATACCAAAGAAAAGATACATCATGTTCTGAAGACCAGATTTTTGCCTTAGGGAACTTTCTTTTTATATAATCCACTAAGCACAGCATTTGTGAAAACTCAAGAACGATAACATCTGGAATGAAACTCAATCTGTCAATTTCTTTCTTTATATTTACATATACAGAGTTCCTTAGAGTGTTTCCTTCCCGAGTAAATGGATAAAATTTTGATGCTACATCCTTCAATGATTGTAGGGGATCCCTCAACGAAATAGGGGAGTTCTGCACCGGAATAATGTTAACATTTTCTATTGCAGCATCTTTCTCTTTCTCAGTCTGTGCTTTTGCGATTAGAGTAACATGAAACCTAGGATCTGACGCTATGCCAGAGATGTAATAAAGGAATGTATTAGCACCTCCATTAGCAGCTCCTTTATAGGGCATCATCATTGAAATATATAGAACTTCCATATTAATCCTTTGTAATAAACAGTATTTAATCAAGCAAAGCAGATTTGATTCTGTGAAATAATAAACATGTTCTTACCTGTACAGCATTGAATTTCCGATATTTCTCTAGATAATACTTGAAGCTTTCTGCACTTATCTGATCGGCTCTCTTTTTAGAATAGCTGCTTCTCACTGTTGTCGAATGATTATGAATAATATTGTTATCCAAATCTACTGCACACCTATAATTCTTAGCTAAAAGTCGCTCCGCTAATATAGGTTCTTCGCAATATAAAAAAGTGTGCTCATCTAAGAACCCAACCCTTGAGCATTTCTCTATATCTAATATCATCGAACACCCTTGCGGTCTATATACGTAAGCCCATCCACCCTGATCCTTTACTTCTCTGCCTTTCTTCTGATAGGCTTTCATTCCTACTGTCAAATCGTAAATGGTCCACCGCTTTGCATCTCTATTAAAGAGCCTTCCATCCATTGCATAAACATCAGGATTTACAACAGCAATATCTCCAGCCTTGGCAAAAATAGATAGCAACTTCTCTAAATCAAATTTTTCTGGAAAAAGGATATCATTGTTCATAATCCATGCGTATCTATAACCCTTCTCCTGTGCATACCTTAATCCGATATTATTTCCCTTTGCATATCCATCATTGCTCTCATTTTTTATTAAGCAATACCCCATTGAATCTTTGTACTCATTCAGTTTTTCGTAGGAATCATTAGGAGAACAATTATCAACCACAATATAATCACAATTTCTTACTCCTGGTTGCGATTTCATGGTTTGTATTTCTTCAACCGTTTGTTTCCAAGTTTTATAATTAAGAATAATTACAGCTACTTTTTCCATTTTTTTCCTATAGATAAAACTTACTTGTACTTTTTTACAAGGCTAAAGATTTCTCTATCATCAACAAAATATCTCTTAAACATTCGTCCTGGTTCTTTTAGAAATCGATAGAACCACTCAAGTCCGTGCTCAGACATCCACTTAGGTGCCCTTTTTACATTTCCTGCAAGGAAATCTACTGTAGCCCCAGCACAAATAGAAACAGTTGCATCATATTTCTGATAATTCTCATAGATCCATTTTTCCTGCTTAGGGCATCCAAAACAAGCTATCAAAAGATCCGGATGTGCCTCACTTATCAATTCGTTGATTTTCTGAAGCTCTACTTTATCCTTTTCAAAACCAAAAGGCGGTGCGTATGTTCCTACAATATTTATCGATGGATAGACCTCAATATTGTTCTCATTTAAATGCTGTACTAGAGGTTCATACCAAGAAAGATTCACTGTGTCGATTGAGTTTGAATAAGGGTTTATTACTACATAACGCCCCTTAAGATTTACTGATCTAGTTTTCTCAATGCTATCAATCTGCGGATATATTAATGTTCTGTTATTGTCAAGTTCAAATACATCTTGCTGCAACAAATCGATGCATGATTTGTTTTTTTTGTAATAAATATATGGGTTTGTATTGAATACTAAATATTTTCTACCTTTTTGGGAAGCTAATCTATTATTAATAAATGTGTTAAGTCTTTTATAATAATCGCTTTTTATGTCATAACCGATAAATTTATCAACTTCAGGATAATTGGAAACAATAAATTTCATTCTTTGATTCCCAATTACAGTAATTCTTGGGGATTCATATTTTTCCTTTATTCCTTTTACATATGATAAGCCATAAACGGTATCACCCAATCCCTTTAGCAGAACTATTACAATATCTTTTTCATCATCTTTTATTCTTATCAAATCTTCCAAAACTTTTTTAGAAGAATATGATTGATATGGGAGTGAAAACAAAACAGTTAGCTTTCTAATCCCCTTCTTTATTATTGTTTTAATATTCATACCATGCAATCTATTTGACGTGTACAATGAATAATAGTTGTACAACTTTCAATTTTGCTTATGCGGATAATATTTCATAGCCAATTTAAAAATTTGAGTATCGTCAAGAATGTACCTTTTAAACATTCTTTTAGGATCACTGCAAAGTCGATATAACCATTCCATTCCTATCTTGTTAATCCACTTTGGTGCTCGCTTTTGAACTCCGGCCTCAAAATCTATTGTAGCCCCAATAGAGAAAGACATAGGTATTTGGTACTTTTGCATATTTTCATAAATAAAAATATCTTGTTTTGGAACACCCATTCCCACAAAGAGCAAGTCAGCTTTTGATTTGAGAAGAATCTGGTTGATGCGATCTATCTCATCCTTATCTTTTTCAAATCCAAATGGAGGAGAGTAAGTACCTGCAATTATTAATCCAGGATATTTTTGTTGTAAATTCACAGCCGCCTTCGCCGCAACTCCCTCAGCTGCTCCTAGCAAAAATACCCTGTAACCTTTTTTAGCTGCCACTGAACAGAGATCTGGAACTAGATCCGAACCACATATTTTTTCTTTAATAGGGGTACCATAAAATTTTGAAATCCATAACAAAGGAGTACCATCAACTAGCATTAAATCTGCATGATCGCAAATTTCCTTAAAATACGGATCTCTTTCAATTCGAACAATTTGATCCACATTTGGAGTCATAACATGTCCGACTTTTCTTTTTTTTACACATTCCTCGATATAACGAATTGCCTCTGCCCTAGTTACATTATCGACATAGGTATTCATAAATCTCATTCTATTCAGTGGCATAGTAACCCCAATCTTTTATCTTGTCAGGAATTTATGTCCTTTGCCTACCCTATCTCGCCAGTAATCAAGAAGATCATGCATTGTCTTCTCAAACGGAATCTGCGGTTCCCAGCCAGTATGCTCCTTGAACTTGGTACAGTCAGGTATCTGAAGATCTGCATCAATTGGACGCAGTCTCTCTGGATCTACTTCGACCTTGATTTGATCTTTGATAGTTGAATAAGAGATAAGAGTATTGAGCGTATCACCGACTTCACAAGAATAAGATCCGCCTATGTTGTAATACTCGCCTGCTATCGGATTTACAGTTACAAGCATATAATAAGCTCTAACCGCATCACGTACATCAGCGTATGTCCTCATCGACTTAAGGTTTCCAACTTTGATGACCGGATCAATGAGACCTGCCTCAGCCATTGCAATCTGCTTAGCAAATGTAGACTCATGGAATACATCACCACGCCTAGGACCGGTATGTGTAAACATACGGGTAGTCATTACGGTCATACCATAAGCATCGGCATAGTATCTGCCCAAAAGGTCTGTGCCTACCTTTGAAATAGCATATGGTGATGCTGGATCAAACGGGCATTCCTCGTTGATTCCGTTCTCCGGAATCTTCTCCTTAGCAATCTTTCCAAACACTTCTGATGATGCGCAGACATGGATAATAGGCTTGTAGTTCTCATCCTCTTTCATCTCAAGGTGAATTGCCTCGAGAAGACGGCATGTGCCAATGATATTAGTGTTAAGTGTATCAATTGGTGCCGTGAAACTTGTCAGAGGATAACTCTGAGCAGCAAGATGGAACACATAGTCCGGCTTGATATCGTGTATTACCTTAATAAGGGACATCTCATCATTGAGATCTGCATATTCAAAGAACACTCTGTCTTTATTATTTACTCGCTCAAGAAGATGCTCGACATTATCCAGTGGGCTTCTCCATCTGCATACTCCATATACATCCCAGTCCGTATTTGCAAGCAGGAAATCTGTCAGATGTGATCCAACCATTCCGGTTACGCCAGTAATCAAAGCCCTTGTTTTCATAAGTTTATCTCCTTCAGTTCATTTTGAATTTTTTCTGTAAATGTATTGTCCGGCAGGATTCCATACTCCTGCATATACAAACTTCTCATCTGCGTAATTTTCGGTCTATTTGTGAAGAACTCCGCTCCAGGCTGGGAAATCGAATACTTCAGTTTGCCAGTTATTACGCGATTTAATTCATCGGCCATCCGAACCCTGCTGACTAATTCTTTTCCAGCAACATCCAGTACAAACGGCTTGTACTCGTCATAATGAGTTGACAGCCATTTCACAACTGTGACAACATCGCTCACAACGATTGCATTTCTATAGAATGGGTGGAAGATATCTGCCGTCTCGTCATTCTTTACACAGTTCAAGCAGTAGGTCATGAAACGATCTCTGGCCGAAGCAACATATGAGAGACGGATTGCTTTGAAATAAGGACTGTCTTTAAACTCATCTTCTACTGCTTTCTTCATTTTTCCATACGGTGTTATGGCAGCAGTTTCAGAATTCTCGTCGTATATCTTTCCTGGGATATCTCCAAAAACAGCATCGGAAGAGAAGAAGATCACTCGACATGTTCTCGCAATTGCCTGTTTAATAAAATATTGTGTGCCTGTTACATTAATACTCCAACAGAGATCAAAGTCTGTAGCACACTTATCTGGACCAGAAATTGCAGCTGTGAAAACAACAATGTCTATGTCTTTTAGCTGATCATAATCAAACTGATCAGCATGCTGAAGATCTAAGATAGCGTCCGCATCTTTAACATCAATCTTCAGTATCTGTTCAACCTCCGACATATCAGTGAATGCTCTTATCAGATATCCAGCGATATATCCAGAACTACCTACAATTGCAACTTTCATTTATCCTCCTCATAAAAAATAAAGAGCCATTATTGACTCCATTTCTCCACAAATTCATATAGACTCTTTACTGTAATATCCTGACCAAAGTCATCATTACCAATAAGAGCAGCCTTACAACCTGCGTTCTTTCCAGCCATGACATCATTCTTGCCATCACCAACCATCCAAGACTGGCTTAAATCAATGTTGAAATCTTCTGCTGCCTTGAAGATAAGTCCAGGCTTGGGTTTCCTACACTCACAATCAATTTTGAGTTCTGGGATTTCTCCTTCAAACCCCTTATCAGGATGATGTGGGCAGAAATAGATGGCATCGAGATAAGCACCTTCTTGTCCAAGAAGAGTTTCCATCTTATTATGAATCTCGTTTAATTCTTCCCATGTGACCTCACCCCTGGCAATAACAGGCTGATTAGTAATTACTATAGCTAGATATCCAGACTCGTTGATTTTTCTGATAGCCTCAGCCACACCAGGTATCAGTTCAAAATCATCAATGCTTCTTAAAAATCCCACATACTTGTTGATGGTGCCGTCGCGATCAAGGAAGATTGCCTTCTGCTTGTTCTTAAGATTTTTCGCTGTTACAACACCTTTTTCATAGTCCTTAGAAACTTGATGGAATCTATCAGGGGTACCCATATCCTTGACATACTCCGGGCTGTCATAGCAGAACATCTTGCCAGTACCACAGAGTAGTTTCAAAATCTGACGGTCCAAATCGACCTTCACGCCATTCTTACCTATACCCTCAGGATCTATTCCCGTCAGTATTTTGGGGGAAATAACATGAAGCCCGGCATTAACCCGGTTCTTGTACCATTGTGGCCTCATATCTTCCTTCGTAAGCCACTTATCTACTGAACCATCCTTGTTTGCTATGATCAGTCCGCTATCGTAAGGATGCGAGTTCGGGTGAGTGAATAGTGTTACTAGTCCACCCTTCTCCTTGTGGTATGCCACAAACCGGTTGAAATCGATATCAAAGACAGCATCAGCATTCAGAAGCAGAAAATCGTCTATTAATCCCAATTTAAAAAGAGCTCCTGCGTTACCAAGAGGCTCCCTTTCAACAAAGTATTCAATATGTGTTCCAATCTTACTTCCGTCGCCAAAATAATCTATAATCTTGTCAGCCATATAGCTAACAGTGAGAACTATATCAGTGAACCCCTGGTCTCTGAGGGATATCAGCTCCCTCTCCAAGACAGGCACTCCATCAATAGGTATGAGTGGTTTTGGAATATCTGGAAAGAGTTCAGAGATTCTTGTACCTCTTCCACCGGCCATTATTACAGTCTTCATTCTGCCATTTCCTTTGGTGTATAGTCTTCTGCTGCGTAGTACAGAACTCGACTGCCGCCATCCTCAAAATGGAATGGCACATATAGAAGATCCTTCATGGCCTCTTTTACAGTTTCCTTCTTCTCTGGTTGTACATAGAAAACGAGGAATCCACCACCACCAGCTCCGAGAAGCTTGCCGCCAAGTGCTCCAGCTTCGATTCCTCTAGTGTATAACTCATCAATTCCTGATGTGGAGATTGCTGTACCTGTCTGTCTTTTTAATTTCCAAGTGTGATCTAGCATCCGACCAAAGTCATCGAGATTTCTTTCCCTATCGGTCAAAACTTTCTCTGCTTCATCAACGAGCTCGAGCATCTCAAGCTTCTGCTTTGTCTTATCAACATGTCCTGCAGCGTTTGCCTTCTGTACATCTGAAGAGAAACGAGTAAATCCAGTGAAGAACATCAGAAGATTATCATCCAGCTGTTTCTTACGCTCTGGAGAGATGATTAAAGGAAGGACATCATAAGTGCCGTCTTTATTGAAATTAATTCTGTTGAATCCACCATAGGATGCGGCAATCTGATCCTGCCATCCCCCAACTTCTTGGCAGAGAACACGCTCAAGATAAATCGCCTCATCTGCGAGCTTCTTCTTGTCAGCATATTTCCCCTTCAATGCGTAGAATGCATTAAGCATGCCTACTGCAAATGAAGAACTTGTTCCTAGTCCGGAGCGGGCCGGAAGATCTGCATCATACGTAAGTCTTAAATCATGCATATCCAACATCTTCATTGCATTACGAATTGCTGGGTGCTGTATTTCTTCATATGAGTTTACATACTCCATCTTGGAATATGTTAGATGCGTTGACCAGTCAAAAAATCTCGGGAGATGCCTCACCGTAACGTAACAGTACTTATCAAATGTTGTAGAAATTACTGCACCGCCATATTCTTTGAAAAAGTCTTCCATATCTGTCCCACCACCAAAGAATGACATTCGGAATGGCGTCTTGGTAATAATCATTTTCCTGTACTCTCCCTTATTAATTTTTAGTCTTACTGCTTACTAAATTGGAGCATAAAAAATAGAGCTGAATTTCAGCCCCTCACTTATATCTGGTCTTTATATGCATTAACAATAGCTCTGTTAAAAGTTTCAATAGCTTCTTCAATCTCAGGCTTTAACCCTAGCTTTGGAAGTTTTTCCTCCATTTCAAGTAACGTCCGGGTGGCTCCTTCCAGACCATTCAGAGCTGTCATCTGTTGAGAAAAGACATCAACTATTCTCGCCAAAGCTTCCTGCACGCTTTCTGTGTTTTCCTTTTTCTTCCCATTGAGTAGTTCGTCAATGGCTTTATCAAGCTCATCATTGCATTTCGTCAAGAGATTTTTGCTATGAATAAATCTTACATAATCGATATTATGTGCATGCATAACATCATTTCGGATGTCCTTTATCTCAAGAAAGTGCTTGCCAACATCTTTTGCAGAATCAGGAAATAACTGACTCCAGATACTGTTCTCTGGGGTGTTGTCTATCAATGCAAGAAGATCACCTTTGGAAATTCCCATATCATTACTTACTCTGCTCTTAATCTTACCCATGAATTTTTCATCGGTGAGGATAAGATTATATATCTTGCCAAGATCCAACTTCTCCAAGTCAGTGATCTTTTCAGATTTATCAATGTCGAGCACATATTTAGCGATATAAAGATATTGGCGTAACTTCCTTTCAAAGCTATTCGTCAATGGATATAGCGCTTTGTTATAGTACTCGGAACACTCATCGACTATGCACTGATCCGGTTTGATGGCATTGATCTGCTTCTCAACATTGGATAGTTTCTTTGCTGCATCTAAACTATATCCATCACTTGATGCTGTTACGAAGTATGCCTTATTCTTTACGAAAGTCTTCTTAATTATGACACCATCAGTTGAAATTGCGCTGAGGTCAGGTTCTTTTGTGAATATGTACTCTAGCCTCATATCTTTTCTTCCTTCCAGAACGAATCCTGGCTTATGACTTGCTGATAACAATCCACGCCAAGTTTCTCTGAAATAGCCTTCAACGTTTTCTTATTCTTCGTGTCGCAATTGATCCCGATAATAATCCTTGATGTTTTCAGACCAACATGTTTAAGTTCGACATTCCAGCCTTTACCTGGTGTCTTTCCGTCATAATTTTCATATAATGGTCCACCATCCAAAGGAAAGAGCACTCTATATTCATTCTCATGGCTCCACGAGACGTGCTTCATAACAAGCTGAAATGAAAGGATTTTATAATCTCTATCTAATGCTTCTCTTGGTGTCAAGTTATCAAAATCTGCGATTCGCTCTGTATTGCCTTCTTCAACCATTGCCGCTACTTTGGTGACTTCAGTAATAAGACGTTGTATTGATATCCTATTAGGTTCATAGGAAACCTGATAGATTACCTTTGGATCAATGACATCATATTCTACACAGAATCCTTGAAAACCATTTGCATAGTAGCCCCACATCGCCATGGATTGATTACCATGGTCTGAAAGGCTTGATATGCCTATTGCATCACGCAGATTTTGATTAATTTGCTCTTTTACTTGTCTGACAATCTTTTTAGGTATGCCTGCATCGATAAGGCCTTTCTCATCAATAGTCATAGCGCTGAACTCGAATGGATCGTTCATTGAATCCGCCGGTGAAATCCAAATCTTCTCATTAGCAAGAGTCTTGAACCTTTTCCTATTCTCACATTTATTATTGCCTAGCGAGACAAATTTGCAGAGTGTCGAAGGGATTGACTTCTTTCGTTCAGTATCAAATTTCTGAATATCGCCATCAAATAGATATTGGTAATAATTATCAGCCACTTTCATTTACAGATACCTTTGTATTAACACTCTCATTGCCGTTCTCCACAGCATCATCTTTTTCTATATCAAAAAAGGACCGCTCGTTTGCAGCCCTACAGTTTAAATCTTCTATCTTTCTTTATTCGCCACACGCTCGCGCCCAATCTTCTACTTATTCAATACCCTTATCCCTTATTCTCTACCTATCAATACTCCCGCCGTTCCAGCGTTCTTTACATATCCAAAACCCACAGGGGAAGTCTTTCAAAAGTGGCCAAAATTTCAAATCAGCCCTTCTCAGCCTACTACTCAAAAGCCACAGGACGTGCTGTCTACTACAATTTGGAGCTGAGGTGACTACTATCCAGTAGTACACCCTCCGGCTTTTTCATAGTAGACAGTCACACCTGTCGCTAATTCGTTCTGTAAATTATAGACGTCAAAATGCACAAAAAATCGGGTGGCATCCTCAATTTTTTTCACCAACTGCACAAAATTACTACTCAAAAGCCACAGCTTTTACTATCTACCACCGTTTCGAACTGAGGTGACAGTCTTATAGTAGGAACCTGGTTTTTTTTACCCCACTATACAAAAGCCATCGACATCAGAGAAGGTAGACAGGACAACCTGTTAATACCATGCGGTATATTGCAGAAGCCCTTGGCTTTTAACCCCTAAATCTCAAAAGCCACCCCTGGCGACCAATATTAAAAAGTTTCCGGAAAAAGCTGTTCCAGTTGTTCTTGTTCCTGGTCAGTGCATTCCAGCATCATTGTGCGG
>Ga0256404_1011278_pt1 | contig 12043 bp, 12 predicted proteins | sample RumenRJG_01DNA_FD_185990 | JGI IMG/M metagenome (GOLD analysis project Ga0256404, IMG submission 185990) | Bovine rumen microbial communities from Lethbridge, Alberta, Canada - RJG_01 | ecosystem: Host-associated > Mammals > Digestive system > Stomach > Rumen | place: Canada: Alberta | collected... | reverse complement strand
AAAGCCAATCAGGAAGTGGCCAAGCGCGCCGCCGACAATGCCTCGGTTACCATCGAGGAAGGAAAGCAGCAAGCCGCCGCAATTGTTGAGGAGGCCAAACGACAAGCCGCTTTGGAGCGCGCCGCGATGATCGCGAGCGCCCAAGACGAGGTCGCCGCCATGAAAAAGCGCGCCGACCAAGACATCGAGGCCGCTAAGGTCGCCTCCAGGGAGGAAGTCCGTTCCGAGATCGTGGACGTGGCCCTTCTCGCCTCGGAGAAGATCCTAGGCCGCGAAGTCTCAAGCTCCGACAACAAGAGGCTCGTGTCCGATTTCGTCAAGCAGATGAATGAGAAGGAAGGAGAGGAGTGAGCATGGACGAACTAAGTGAAAACTACGCCAACGCCCTCTTCTCCTTGCTTTCATCCAAGGACAGGCCGATTTACGCAACCGCATTGAAGGAAATCCGCGCCGATTTGGCAAACGAGGGGGATTTCCTTCGCCTGCTTTGCTCCAGGTCGCTCGACTTTGAGGAGAAGGAGAAGATACTCGATAGGGTCTATGGGAAGAAATACGAGAAGCTTCCCCATTTGCTACCGACCCTCAAAGTGATCTGCTCCCATCATCGATTCAATCGCTTCAATGCGATCGTCGATGCGTATAACTCCCTATGCAACGAGGAACTTGGGATCAAAGAAGGCATCGCGTTCTCGGCGGAGAAACTGAGCCCCGCCGAAATGACCGCCATCGAGAAGGCTTTGGAGAAAAAGCTCGGCTCGAAGGTGGCCCTCACCAACATGGTTGACCACACCCTGTTAGGAGGGGTGAAGGTCAGCATCGACGACAAAGTGTTCGACGGAACCCTCAAAGGCCGTCTGAACGAATTAGCGAAGAACCTTCGAGGAGGACATGCCCAATGAAAATCAATTCCAGCGAGATCTCCGCTCTCATCAAGGAGCAGATCAAAGGCTATGAGGCGGACCTAGAGACCGATGACGTTGGTACCGTCATCTCGGTAGGGGACGGCATCGCGATTTGCTATGGCCTTCAAAAAGCCATGCTCGGCGAGCTTTTGGTTTTCCCTAATGACGTATACGGCATGGTCCTCAACCTCGATACCGATGACGTCGGCGCCGTTTTGCTAGGACCCGATAAGAAAATTCAGGAAGGCGACACCGTCAAAAGGACCAAGAAGGTCATCGAGGTCCCCGTTGGGGACGGCTTGCTAGGCAGGGTGGTCAACGCCCTTGGCGAGCCTCTAGACGAAAGAGGACCCGTCTCCTACAAGAAAACCCGCCCCATCGAGCGTATCGCCCCGGGCGTCATGACCAGGAAATCGGTTTCGGTTCCTCTAGAAACCGGACTTAAGGCGGTCGATGCGATCATCCCGATCGGCCGCGGCCAAAGGGAACTCATCATCGGCGATAGGCAAACGGGCAAAACCGCGATCGCCCTCGACGCGATCATCAACCAAAAGGGCAAGGACGTGAAATGTGTCTACGTCGCGATCGGCCAGAAGAACTCCTCCGTGGCCTCCCTCGTCGAGAAGCTGCGCGAACTCGATTGCATGGATTACGTGGTCGTCGTCTCTTCTAGCGCCTCCGAATCCGCGCCCAACCAATACATCGCCCCCTTCGCCGGCATGGCGATCGCCGAGGAATGGATGGAGCAGGGGCAGGACGTCCTCATCGTCTTGGACGACCTTTCCAAGCACGCGGTCAGCTACCGTACCCTCTCCCTTCTATTGAAGAGGGCCCCGGGCCGCGAAGCCTATCCTGGCGACATCTTCTACCTGCATTCTAGACTCCTCGAAAGGGCGTGCCGTTTGGCCCCCGAATTCGGCGGGGGTTCCATAACGGCGCTCCCCATCGTCGAGACGCAGGCCGGCGACATTTCCGCCTACATCCCGACCAACATCATCTCCATTACCGACGGACAGATCTTCCTGGTCACCGACTACTTCGCCTCGGGTCAGCGTCCCGCGGTCGACGTCGGCTTCTCCGTTTCCCGCGTTGGCTCGTCCGCGCAGGTGAAGGCCATGAAGCAGGTCGCCTCTTCCATCAAAATCGAACTCGCCAACTATAGGGAAATGCTTTCCTTCTCCCAGTTTGGCAGCGACCTCGACGCCTCCACCAAGAAGGTCCTCGCTCACGGCGCCGTCCTCATGGAGACCCTCAAGCAAAAGCAATACAACCCCTATCCGCAATGGAGGCAGATCCTCGAGCTCTTCGCCGTCAAAAACGGCTATTTGGACGAGATTCCTCCCGCGAAAGTGGGCGAAACCCTCGCAAATCTCATCTCTTTTTTGACTTCCGCCCATCAAGATGTCATCGACGAACTGAACGATAAGAAGGCCTTTGATGATGCCCTCACGATCAAAGTCAGGAATTCCATCGAGGACTTTTTCCAGAAGAGGTAACCCCTAGATGTCATTAGGTCTTACCAAGACAAAACGCAGGATCCACTCCGTCCAATCGACGCAGAAGATCACCAAGGCGATGGAACTCGTCGCAAGCGTCAAGCTGAAGCGTTTTCGTCGTGAGTTCGAGACCGGCGATGCCTATACCGTCGCCTTGGCTAGGATCATCGGGCATCTTTTCGCCTACGATTCCTCCTCGAAGACCCATTATTCGAAGGAAAACGAGGACGTCGAGGGCTCCCTCTACATCGTCATCACCTCCAACCTCGGCCTATGCGCGGGCTATAACAACGAGATCTTCAAATACGTCGATGCCCACGTCGACCCCGAGAAGGACATGATCTTCCCCATTGGGGAAAAGGGCAAAGCCCATTTCACGGCCGACCCCCGTTACAAGATCGTCGAAAGCGAATTCAGCGAACTCGACCTCTCGATGGATCCCCGTCTTATCGGCGAGGCCTGCCAAAACATCAAGGACATCTTCAACCACCGCGTCGTGAAGAAGGTGGTCCTCGTCTACACCCGTTACGTGAATTCGCTCTCCTTTGTCCCCGACATGGCGCAGTTGCTCCCGGTGAGCATCGAGCCCGTGCCCTATAGCGACGAGGAATATGCGCCGCCCATCTTCGAGCCTAGCGCCAGGGAGCAAATTCATCTCCTGCTTCCCCAATATCTCGCCTCGATATTGATCTCAAAGCTCAACGAATCGCAACTATCGGAGCAAGCGAGCAGGCGCAGGGCGATGGAAAACGCCAACGACAACGCCGACGAGTTGCTCAGCAAACTCACCATCGAATACAACAAAGCCAGGCAGGCTTCCATCACCCAGGAAATCGTGGAAGTCGTCTCGGGCTCAAACCAAGGAAACTAAGGGAGGAACACCCATGAAAGAGAAGAAAAACGAAAGCCTGATCGGCATCATCGTGCAAGCGGTGGGGCCGGTCATCGACGTCAAATTCGAGGACAAGCACCTCCCTGAGATCCTAACCGCATTAAAAGTGCCCCTAGGAAAAGAAGGGAAGACCCTCACCATCGAGGTCATGCAGCACATCGGCGACGACGTCGTCCGCTGCGTCGCCATGGGTCCTACCGATGGACTCATGAGGGGAATGGAGGTCATCAACACCGAGGCCCCGATTTCCGTGCCCGTCGGCCCGAAGACCCTCGGCAGGATGTTCAACGTCCTAGGCGATGCGATCGATGGCATCGAAGACCCCGAACTCGATAAGGCCACCCGCATGCCGATCCACCGTCTCGCCCCGACTTTCGCGGAGCAAAACGTCTCCCACGAGATTTTGGAGACCGGCATCAAGGTCATCGACCTCCTTTGCCCATATTCCAAAGGCGGCAAAGTCGGCCTTTTCGGAGGCGCGGGCGTCGGCAAGACCGTCCTCATCCAGGAGCTCATCTTCAACATCGCCAAAGAGCATAACGGCACTTCCGTCTTCGCCGGCGTCGGCGAAAGGAGCCGCGAGGGCAATGACCTCTATTTCGAAATGAAGGAGACCGGCGTCTTGAACAACACCGCCCTTTGCTTTGGCCAGATGAACGAACCCCCGGGAGCCCGTATGAGGGTCGCCCTCTCCGCCCTTACGATGGCCGAGTATTTCCGTGACAAAGAACACCAAGACGTCCTCTTGTTCATCGATAACATCTTCCGTTTCACCCAGGCTGGCTCTGAGGTTTCGGCCCTTTTGGGCCGCATGCCTTCCGCGGTCGGCTATCAGCCCACCCTCGCCACCGAAATGGGCCAGCTCCAGGAAAGGATTACCTCCACCAAGGACGGCTCCATCACCTCGGTTCAGGCCATCTACGTTCCGGCCGATGACTTCACCGACCCCGCGCCGGCCACCGCCTTCTCCCACCTCGACGCGAAGACCCTCCTCGACCGTAACACCGCGGCCCTAGGCATCTTCCCGGCGGTCGACCCGCTCGAATCCTCCTCCAACATCATGGATCCTAACCTAATCGGGGAGGAGCATTACGAGGTCGCCCGTGGGGTGCAAAAGCTTTTGCAACGTTACAAAGAACTCCAGGACATCATCGCGATCCTAGGCATCGACGAGCTTTCCGACGAGGATAAGGCGATCGTCGCCAGGGCCAGGAGGGTCAGGAACTTCCTATCCCAACCCTTCCACGTCGCCGAGGCCTATTCGGGATATCAGGGCGTTTACGTGCCCCTTTCCGAGACGGTCCGCTCCTTCAAGGAACTCCTTTCGGGCGCCTACGATTCCTACCCCGAATCCGCCTTCCTCTATTGTGGAACGATCGAGGACGTCGTCAAAAAAGCGGAGGCCATGAAATAAGATGGGCTTCCCTTTCCGCTTGCTAACCCCCCAAGGCATCGCCTTAGAAGGCGAGGCCACGTCCGTGGAAGTGCCGACCGTCGATGGCCCTATGGCTATCCTCCCGGGCTACACGAACATCATCGCCTCCTTGTCGAAGGCCGGGGTTTTGAAAGCGGAAATCGACGGCAAAACCCGTTATTTCGCGATATTTGGCGGAGTGGTGGAGAATAGCCGCGACCACGGTTGCCTCATCTGCGTGGAAGAGGCTAACGACGGCTATGAAATCGATATGGCCCGCGCCATTGCGGCCAGGGATAGGAACCTCGACCTCATCCAGACCAAGAATAGCTCCGACGACGTGCTGAAGGCGAGGCTAAAACTAGCCAAAGCCCTCGCCCGCATCTCCGCGAAAGAGCTTTCACAGGGAAAACAGTAGATAAATGCTTTTCTTTTTTGCGCATAAATATAAACTACGAAATTAAAAAAGGAGGCTAACCGTGAACTTCATATTCGTTTCTCCTAACTTCCCCGAAAGGAACTACAAATGGGTCGAAGCTCTTCGCGAGAGGGGCGTCAACGTTTTGGGCATCGGCGATACCCCCGTTTGGAATATCCACGATCGTCTCAAAAAGGCCCTTACCGAGTATTACTACGTTTGGGACATGAATAACCATGGCCTCATGGACAAAGCGGTTGAGTACTACCAAAGCAAATACGGCAAAATCGATTTCATCGAATCCAACAACGAGTGGTGGCTCACCGAGGACGCGAGGCTTCGCGAGAGGTTTGGCGTCGTAACCGGCTTCCATCCTTCCGACATGGAGCACATCAAAGCCAAGTCCGCCATGAAGGAATACTTCCAGAAGGCCGGCGTCAAAACGATGCGTTACCTCGTCGTTTCCGGAAAGCAAGATAAGGAAGCGGCGACCGAATTCGTCAAATCGGTCGGCTATCCCGTCTTTGTCAAACCCAATATCGGCGTCGGCGCCGCCGATTCGCACTCCCTCCATAACCAAGAGGAATTCGATGCCTTCTTCGAGAAGGTCCTCCCCGAACCCTACATCATGGAGGAATACATCGACGGCAGGATCGTCTCCTTCGATGGCGTTTGCAACGACGAAGGCGACGTCGTCTTCTGCACGACCGACCATTTCCCAGTCGCGGTCGCCGAAATCCTCAACGCGCATGAAGACCATATGTATTACGACGTCCCCTTCGGACTCAAGATGAGCGACATCGACCAAGTCGCCTTCGAGGCGGCGGGTAGGGCGGTCGTCAAGGCCTTCGGCATCCGTAAAAGGGTGTTCCACATCGAGTTCTTCGTCCTCAACGCCGATAAGCCCGGCTTTGCCAAAAAAGGCGAGTTCGTCGCCCTTGAATGCAACATGAGGGCACCTGGCGGATACACCGTCGACCTCATCGACTACGCCAACAGCGCCTCCGTCTATCAGATCTACGCCGACATCATCTGCTTCAACGAGAACCGCCAGTACATGGGCTATCCGAAGCATTATTCCCTCGCCGTCCATCGCCGTGACGAATACCAATACGTCCATAGCGATGAGGAGGTGCTGGAAAAGTTCGCCGACTCCATCAAGATGCATGGCCGTTATCCCGACCACATCGCCGCGGTCATGGGAAACCGTTACTTCTTCGCCATCTTCGATGATTTCGAAAAGGGATTGGAGTTTGACAAATTCGTTCGCCTAAAGAAGTGATTTCAGATAGGATTTCGCGAATTTCTCCGCAGAATCCCCATCAATTTCCGAATCAAAGGAGGTAAGGATCTTGCCTCCTTTTTCTATTTCGAGGATGTCTTTGCCGTTAGCAAAATCCAAGAAGGACTTCCTTTCCGCTTCGGATAGGGAAGGCAAGTAGACGTGCGCCGTCTTTTTGCTGGAGCTTCGTGCGTAAGGCTCGACCTTACCGGAATAGAAGGGGTTTTCTTCTTCCTCTAGGCAAAGCAAGCAGCCTTCTCCTTTATAGAAAGAAGAGAAGGAAGCAAAAGAGGAGAACTCATAGACGTAACTATAGTTGGCGAGGTCCTTCATTTGGCTAGCGAAAGCATTCGCGTTCTCGAAGTTATTGGATGCGGGGATATGGATGATCTTGGTGTTGCTGCAGGCGATGAAAATCGAAGGGGTCGTGATCTTGGATATGCTAGGGATGGTCTTCGAATATTCGGGATAGGTCTCGACCATCGAGGTCAGGAAAGTGAACAAAGCCCCTTTCGTGGAAGCGTCTTGGTAGACGTCGAAGGCCTCGACCTCGGATTGTTTGATATAGGAAAGGAAGGAGTGTTCGCTCGAAGCGCATCCAGGGCAACCATCCTGGGTCAAGAAGAACAAAGTGGCGTAACCCCGTTCGAGGCGGCTAGAGAGCAGCTCCAGGGTAAGGGGGGTCGTCGCTTCTCTTAGGCTTGCATAGCTTTGACCCCTTTTGTCCCCGTTTCTATGAAGATAAGGATAGGAGGGGTCATCGGTGGGGGAGAAATCGACCCCGCAGGAAAAACAAAGGGGTAGCAAGGCGGCAAGAGTTAGAAAGCCTCGTTTTTTCATCCACCGCATTATATAGGAAAAAAGCGCTTACGGACTCTTACCCTTTCTAACCCAAAGGAGAAAGAGAATAATGAAAGGGAGGTTTTTACCAATGAACGTTCTTCACGCAATATCCAAAAGCAGAATCAAACCCGACCGCTTCCTAGCCTGCATCGAAATCTCGGCCGGCTCCAGCTGCAAATACGAGCTCGACAAGGAATCGGGCGCGCTCGTGCTCGACCGCATTCTCTACACGGCAACCCACTATCCCCATAACTACGGTTTCATCCCGAAGACCTGGGGCAACGACGACGACCCGCTCGACGTTTTGGTCGTCTCCTCCGAGCCGATCGTCCCGATGGCCCTCGTCCATTGCTATCCGATTGGCGTCCTCGAGATGAAGGATAGCGGCAAGATCGACGAAAAGATCATCGCGATCTGCGAGAAAGACCCGTTCTACAACAACTTCAAAGACGTCGCCGATTTGCCTCACCACCTATTCGAGGAAATCTCCCATTTCTTCCGCGTCTATAAGGAACTAGAGCATGGAAAGGAGACCATCATCGGCGAGGTGAAAGGACATCTCGACGCGATGAAGTGCATCGAAAGGGCCAAAGCTCGTTACGACGAGGTCTTCCCCGACGGTCGTTAATCGGAAATCGATTTCCTGAAAGAGCGGAGAAACCGCTCTTTTTTCGTTTTGGCGATGGATCGGAACGCCTCTTTCCCCGTCTCTTTGTAACGGGCCATCGCCCAATAGAACCAAAGGGCATCGAGGAAAAGCATCATCTTTTTGACGCGTTCCACCTTCTCCTCGTCGAAGCTCAAACCATAGTAATAGCGGATTGCTTCAAGGCAAAGGTTCTCGGGGATCTCGTTTTCCTCTAGCAGCGATGCGAGGTCGAAGATGTCGGCGTTGCCGCTAGCGAATTCCAAATCGATCAAATAGGCTTTGCTCGGCTCGGAGGAAGGCAAGAGGATATTGCCTGCCCAAAGATCGTTATGGGATAAGACGAGGTCCTCGCTTTCGATGATCCTTAGCGCATCGCGAAGGACCTTCTTCTCGTATCCGGTGGGCAGGGCCTCCCCCGATTTCTTCTTATAGGAATAGAAGCGGTGCTCGGCGGAGAAGGAATAGACGGGTTGCGCCTGATGGAAAACCTTGATCGCATCGATCACCCTTTTCAGGTTGGCTAAAGTGACGTGCTCGTTATCGCTGATTAAAGGCTCCACGTCCTTGATGGCCGTTTCGATCTTGTTGCCATTGACCGAGTCATAATGGCAAATCGGGGCGATGGGGGAGAAGGGGATCTTTTGGGCAAAGCTAATCGCCGCGACCTCGGTGTTAGGCGTGTTGAATTCCCCATCCACGTCGTTTTTCCTTTTGACGCGGACGATGTAATCCCAGTTCACGAGGAAAAGATTGTTGCCCGTCCCACCTTCGATTTCGCGGATGGAGGAAACCTTGGTGTGAGAGGTGCGCTCGAAGTAGCGGATCGCAAAGCCTAATGGGTCTTTCATATCAGATCCTTAACTTCTCCGCTTCCTCATAGGCCTTCTTGGCTTCGGGGGAGATGCGGCGAATCAATGCCGATTCGTAGGTCTTGACGATAGCCAGCCCCGGAACGCTGCCGCGGCGGATGTTCCTATGCTCGGTGTACATGACTTCACCCTCAAGTAGATTCGAGGCGAGCAAAACGAGTTCGCAGCAGGCTTCCTTTTCCTTGGGGGTGAGGTCCTTTTTGGTGGCGATAAGGTGGGCGCCTTTTTGGTCTTTGGCGTGGAACCACATCGCGTCTTTGTCGGTTTTATAGAGGAAGGAGAGAAAATCGTTCTCCTTCGAATTCTTGCCGAATAGGACCTCGAATCCGAGGATGGAGGTTTTGTAGGGGAGCAGATTCGCGTTCTTCAAAGGGGAATTCACTTCCTTTTCCTTGGGGTTAAGGCCATATTCCTCAGCTAGTTTTTCCAAAGCCGCTTCATCGCAAATAGAGAGGGTTTTTGCGAGGTTTTCGTAGGATTTGCTCTCCTCTATTGCGTTTTGCAGGTTCTTTTCGCCGAGAGCCAAAGCGGTTTTGGCTTTCTTGGCGGATTTGAAGAAAGCCTCCGCGTTTTGGGCGTTGCTCTTCCTTTTGTCCAGGGCGATCGGGATGCCGTAATAATCCATGGAGCCAGAGGAAGAGTCGACCGTCTCCATGTTCATGTAGATGAAAGAACCGTAGTCCCCATCCTGAAGGTGTTTCTTCGCCTTTTCGATGTCGGCCTCGATCGTCGCGATTTTGCGTTTGGAGGATTTCCTCTTCGTGGCGATGAGGCGGTAAACGGATTGAAATTTGGTCCTTAGCCTTCTATTAGAAAGCTCCTCTTCCTTTTCCTCACATTTGGCCATGTAGGAGGGGGCGTCCAGCTCGAGCCCGCTTCTAGAAAAGACAAAGGCTTTCTCAGGGGGGAGGTAGGCCGCCCCGCGGAAGACGGGGTGGGGGTCGGTGATGTAGGTGGTCCTGAGGGAGCCTAGAATCGAAAAGGACGCGTCGGTGAGGATCAGGTTGGCCTTGGTGGGGATGAGTTCCACGATGAGGTGGAGGTCTTCCTCTTTGAAGACGTCGTTTAGGCCGCGAAGATGGAAATCGAGGATGCGGTCTTCGTTGATGGGCGAAACCGAAACGATCTCAGAACCTCCGATCCTTTTCCGGAGTTGGGCGGCGAAAGTGGAGGAAAGCGAATTCCCTTCGCGCCCTGAGTCGGTGAGGTAGACATAGGGGTCTTGGTTATTGACCACGATGGCGAGCCGCCCTTTCCTAGAGAGGGAGAAAAGAAAAACGTCGTCGTCGTATTGGACGATCTTGGACACCCTTTCCCTGGCGATTTGGCCGTTGAGATAAGAGGCGAGTTGCTGAAGTTCCTCTGCCCTAAGTCCCATGGCAAGGATTATATCATGGCCTTGGAGCGAGGTTTTACCTCGTTTATAATCCGTCTATGGAAAGAAAGCGCCTGACCTATTTGCTGGAGGATGACCCCGCCTATTTGGCCGAGGCCGCGGAAAGCGGACCCCTTAGGAGACTCAAGGGAATCGGCATGAATTGCGGCGTGGAATACACCTCTTTTCCTCGCTTTGCCTCGCTCGCCCCTTATTCGCGTTTCGAGCATAGCCTCGACTGCGCGAGAATCGCCCTCCATTTCGGCGGCAACGAGGTCCAGGCTTTGGCTTGCCTTTTCCATGACGTAACCTCACCTTGCTTCGCCCATGTGGTCGACTTCCTCAATGGCGATTACCAAAAGCAAGAAAGCACCGAAAAGGGCGTTCTTAGAACCGTGAAACGCAAGGGCATCATGACCGTCCTCCGCAAATACGGCATCTCCCCATACGACGTTTCCGATTATCATCGTTTCCCCTTGTGCGACAACGAATCGCCGCGGCTAAGCTGCGACCGTCTGGAATACACCTTGTCCAACATGGTGAATTTCGGGGTGGTTCCTTTGGAAAAGGCGCAGTCTTTCTACGATGATTTGGTATTTGACGTCGCCGATAACGGGGTCAAGGAAATCATCTTCCAATCCTTCGTCTTGGCTAGGGAATTCGCCTTCGCGGCTTTAGAGAATTCTAAGGTTTACATTTGTGAGGAAGACCGCGGATCGATGGAGGTTTTGGCCCACGTTCTGCGGATCGCCCTTTCCAAAGGCGTCATCAACGAAAACGATTTGATGAGCAAGGAAAGCGCCCTAATTAAGAAGCTGATGTCAAACCCCGAAACCGAGATGGCGTTCACTGCCTTCACGAGTCTAAGCGCCGTCAGCGAGGATGGCACCAGCATCGCCTTGAAGGTGCCCGCCAAACTCCGTTATATCGACCCATATGTGAAGGGCAGGGGCCGCGTCAGCGAGCTTTGCCCCGATTTCAAAAAGGCCCTCGATGAGTTCTTAGCCACCGATTTTTCGGTCACATTCCATTTGGAATAGGTTCTTGAAAGGGAAAAGGGGACTCATTAAAATCGCTACATGGGAAAAGGATTGCTTATCATCCTCTCCGGCCCATCCGGTGTCGGGAAGGGGACTGTCCGAAAGAAGATACTCGAAAAGGGCGACCTGAACCTTTTCTATTCCGTCTCGATGACGACCCGCGGCATGCGCCCTGGGGAAGAAAACGGACGTGAGTATTACTTTGTAAGCAAAGAAGAATTCCAGAGGAACATCGAATCCGGCAACCTTCTCGAATGGGCCGAATTCGTCGGCAACTATTACGGCACTCCCAAAGACAAGGTCGAGGAAATGAGGGAGCAAGGCAAGGACGTGCTCCTTGAAATCGAGGTGAAAGGCACGATGACCGTCCTTTCCAAATGCCCCGACGCGATCTCCATTTTTCTCGTTCCGCCTAGCCTCGAAGCCCTTGAATCCCGCATCAGGGGCCGTTCCACCGAGACCGAGGAAGTCATCCAGCAACGCTTGGCTAAAGCCAAATCCGAACTTCCCATGCAAAGCAAATACGGCCACGTGGTCGTGAACGACGACCTCGACAGGGCGGCGGACGAAATCAGGCAAATCATCCTTTCCGCCCGCAAATAAACCCCGATAACTTGATATAATCAAATCGTGCAGGTTCTTTCGGTTTTGATTCAACACGCGAAGACTTCTTTGGACCGCGTTTTCACTTACCTAAATCCCACCCCTGAGAAAGTCGTGCCCGGTTGCCGCGTTTTGGTGCGTTTCAATAACCAACTTCTGATGGCCTACGTCACTGCGGTGGGGGAGACCGAACTCTCGATGGAGGAGTTCTCCAGTGTGAACGGATTTGCCGCCCGCCCAATCGAAAGGATCGTCGATAC
>Ga0256404_1011273_pt1 | contig 12044 bp, 12 predicted proteins | sample RumenRJG_01DNA_FD_185990 | JGI IMG/M metagenome (GOLD analysis project Ga0256404, IMG submission 185990) | Bovine rumen microbial communities from Lethbridge, Alberta, Canada - RJG_01 | ecosystem: Host-associated > Mammals > Digestive system > Stomach > Rumen | place: Canada: Alberta | collected... | reverse complement strand
TCAGGAACGGCTGCTGTCCCGTCGCCCACATAATCACGGTGCCGACCCGGCTGGCCGCCGCGCCGATCGCCGGCGCCCACCACGCGGAGAGGCCGACGCCGGCGCCGATCGTGACGAGCGGCGTGAAGAGGATGTCGACCTTCGTTTCCTTCGACACCGCCTTGCCGGCCTCAGACGCGATGATCGCAACGAAGAGCACCGCCAGAGGGCCGCCCGCGCCGCCCAGTGCGTTGGAGGCGAAGCCGACTGTGATCAGGGAAAACAGCACCAGCGGCGGGCAGTGCAGCGCGTATCCGATCGCGCATGCCATCGCCGGACCGCTCATCGCGGTGGCCAGTCCGCCGACCGTGTACTCCTCGCCGGCGATCGTCGCGACCGGACTCGTCAGCCAGCCGACCCCGAACTGCTTTCCGATCGTGTTGATGATGGTCCCGATCAGCAGGGAACAGAAAAGTCCCTGCGCCATCGCGCCGAGGGCGTCGATGCCGTACCGCTTCAGTGAAATCTCGATATCCTTTCGTTTCAGAAATGCCTTGAATCTGTCCATCGGACTGTCCTCTCCCCTCCCCGGCTCCGCCGGGTCATGAAAAACAGCCGGAGCCTTCCGGCCGCTTCATTTCCACCTTTCCGCGCGGCTTCCCATCACGCTGCCGGCGGCAGACGCACGAAAAGCCGTTTCTCCGCTCTGCTGCGCGGAGAAACGGCTTTACGCCTTCTTTTTATTCCTGTTCCGCAGCCTTCAGATGCTGCGTCTCCTCGATTTCCATGATCTGTGCGACCCGTCTCGCGTGACGGCCGCCCTCGAAGGAGGCTGAAAGCCACTCCTCCACGATCATCTTGGCCATCTCGACGCCCACGACGCGGGCGCCGAACGCGATGATATTGGAATTATTGTGCATCTTCGACAGCCGGGCCGAATACGGCTCGCTGCAGACGCAGGCCCGGATGCCGCGCACCTTGTTGGCCGCCAGGGAAATCCCGATGCCGGTTCCGCAGATCGCGATACCTCCGTCCACCTCGCCGTCTGCCACCAGACGGGCGATCCGGTAGCCGCTGACGGCATAGTCGAACCGCTCTGTCGAGTCTGTGCCGACATTGACGACCTCAATGCCCTTCTCCTTCAGCCAGGCCATGATCTCGTTCTTCATCTCCACGCCTGTGTGGTCGTTTCCGATTGCCAGTTTCATTCTGCCCGTATCCTCCTGTCGTTTGTCAGATCGCCGCACAGGCCGCGAGCGCCGCCACCGCGCCGTCCGCCGCCGCCGTCGTCAGCTGCCGCACTTCCTTGGTCCGGCAGTCTCCCGCCGTAAACACACCCGGCGTCGCCGTGCGGCAGTCCTCGCCGGCTTCGATGTAGCCCCGGCTGTCGAGCCTTGCCACATCCGCAAACGCACCGTTGTCCGGTTCCTGGCCGATCGCGACGAAAAGGCCGGCCACCGGCAGCGTCGATTCCGTGCCGTCCTTTTTGTTCTTCAGTCTGACCGCTTCAAGGCTTTTCTCCCCGATCAGCTCCGTCACCGTGGAATTGAGGATCATCGTCACGTTGTTCCGCTTCTTCAGCTCTTCCAGATCCGCGCTGGCGGCCCGGAATCCGTCCCTCCGGTGAATCAGCCAGACATGGCTGCAGTAATTGGAGAGGAACAGCGCGTCGCCGACAGCGGTCGAGCCTCCTCCGTTGACGGCTACCTCCTTTCCCTTGAAGAACATCCCGTCGCACGTCGCGCAGTAGGAAATGCCGTGTCCGAGCAGCTCATCCTCACGCGCAAGTCCCAGATGACGGTTCTTCGCGCCGGTAGCGAGGATCACGGCCTTTGCCTGATAGGTCTTTCCGGAAGCGGTCCTGACCGTCCGCACATCCCCATCCTTCTCCACAGACGTCACCGTCTCATATGCGATCTCCGCGCCGAACGCCGTCGCCTGCTCGAAAAGAGTCTGGGTGAAATCAAAGCCCGACACTTTTTTGAGCCCGGGGTAGTTCTCGATCTCCGGCGTATTCACGATCTGCCCGCCGACCATTTTCGCTTCCAGAAGGAGCGCGCTGCGGCCGGCCCGCCGCACATAAATCGCCGCTGTCAGTCCGGCCGGCCCTGCGCCCACAATGATCACGTCATACATCAGCGGTCCCCCTTCTCAGCCCTTCACAAGTTCCAGAATCCGGTCCTTCGGGACGACGCCGACGGATGTGCGCGCGGCCTTCCCGTTTTCGAACACGATCAGCGTCGGGATCGACGCCACGCCGTACCGCTGCGCGAGCTCCCCTTCCTCATCCACATTGACCGACGCCACCTTGAAGCCCTCCGCCTCCGCCGCCACCTGGGCGATAACGGGCGAAAGCATCCTGCAGGGTCCGCACCAGCTGGCCCAGAAATCTACCAGCACCGGCTCGCTGCTCTTCAGAACCACATCGTCAAATGTATCGACTGTCACTTTGATTACTTCCATTGCATTTCTCCTTTTATAATCCGGCGGACGTCTCGTCCTTCCTTGCATAAACAGGTTCATCTTTATCTAACTAAATCTGACTATTTTTGTCAAGTTTTTTATCTGTCCAATCACACAGAATCCTTCTGTCCGTCAGACCTCGCCGCGTCCCGCCAGCAGACCGCTCAGTTATCCGCTCGCGAAAAGGCGTTCTTCATCCGCGCGCTGGCCTCATCGAGCACCTTTTTCAGCACGCTGTCCGTCTCTTCTCTGAGCATCGCCGCGATCTCTCCGTTGGCCCGCTCTCTCAGCTCCTCGCGGAGATCCGGGTCCGTTTCCGCCGTCTGGGCGGCATCGCAAACGTTGAGAATGTTCCGGCTCTTCGCCATCACCGTCATCTGATAGCGCTCCACAGCCTGAATGCAGGATCCGTACGCCGCGTCGGCCAGCGCCGCCGTCAGACGTGACGCCCAGTAGAAGCTGTCAGTGGTAACCCGCGACGGCGTCTCGGCGAGATAAGCCGGTGTCTCGTTTACATTCGGATAGAAAGGCACCAGCGCGTTGAACACGTTGGACGCGAACGCCACCCATTCGACGGCCGCAAAGTCGGCCGGCAGACCCGGGCGCTGCTCATGGATCGAGAGGAAATTGGTCCGGTTGATGCCGATCGCGCGGTAGCGTCCCCGCTCGGACGGATTTCCGTATGTGGCGTACGGATCATAGGGCGTTCCCTGATAATGGCTTGAAAGCGCGTATCTCACATCCTCCACCGTGATCTTCCGTTCCGGCACGACACACCACGGAAGATCATCGTCCTCCGGGCGACAGTCCGCGTCGGGACCGTCGTAGGTGCCGTCGTGAGGCGCAAAATACCGCATCATATACCAGGCTCTTGGCGTATTGTAGACATGATCCTGATCCGAATGGCTCCCGAAGGCCTCTCTCGGGTTGAAAAGGCCTTCATCCGGCTCCTCTTCCTCATCGCCGTCCATGTCTCCCCGCATCGTCAGGTCGAGATGGTACCGCTCCATAAATTCCGGAAGGTCGGCGGAGCACATGAATTCCTCCTGCGCGCCCATGGCGTCCGTCAGATCGAAGACATCGATCCCCAGCTGATTCGGCATCAGCACGCAGGCATTGTCCGGCACACGGCGGGCGATCCAGTGATGGCCGCCGATCGTCTCCAGCCACCAGATTTCATCGCTGTCCTGAAACGCGATGCCGTTCATCTCATAGGTTCCGTACCGCGTCAGCAGATCGCCCAGTCGGCGCACGCCTTCCCGTGCGCTGCGGATATACGGAAGCACGATCGAGACCATATCCTCCTCTCCGATGCCGCCGGCCCGCTCGGGACTGACCTCGGTTTCAATCACGGTTCCGTCCTCCTGGCGTTTCTTCTCTGTCCGGGCCGGCTGGTACAGAACCAGCGGATCGGCGCCGAGCACCCGCGAATTGGATGTAATTGTCTCCGTCGCGGTCATCGAGACATTGGCTTCATTGGTGCCAGCCGCCGCCCAGACGCCTTCGTCCGGGACAGCGTTCGGCATCATGGTCGTTCTGAGAGACTCCGCCGGAAGCTCGATTTCCAGATGAGAGAGCACCGAGCGGTACCGGACCGGCTGATCGCCGGGGTGAAGGACGATGCACTTCTTCGGATCAAAATGACCGACGCCTCCGGCGTCCTCGTTCCTCGCGATCATCGTCGAGCCGTTGTAGGACGCGTCCTTTCCGACCAGCACTGTTGTACAGGGCATATCCGATTCCTCCTTAAAAAAGCACAGTCAATGATGTTCTCCGGCTGCCGCGGTTCTCTCGGAGCCGTCCGCTTCCATCCGCCGGACATTTCCAGTATACCGCCAAATTTCTCACGGGCAAGCGGAAGTGGCATCCGGAGACAGCCGGCCCGGCGAGGCCGGCTGTCTCCGTTCCCGAAACCGGATGCGCACGTCCGGAGCAGCCGGGCGGATCCGTAGCGTAATCACCGGCCTTCCGCCTCCCTCCGCGTTGCGTTCCGGCCGCGAATCAGGTAAACTGGCAGGCATGGGAGTCGAAAGGGGTGATTGGATTTGAGAAACAGGACAGTAGAAAACGGCGTGATGCTGCAGGCCTTTGAATGGTATCTCCCGTCCGACGGCACCTTCTGGTCCGTCATGGCCGGCAAGGCTCATGCTCTTGCTTCCCGCGGCGTCACGTCCGTCTGGCTGCCTCCCGCGTATAAAGGCCAGGCCGGCGCGGAAGATGTCGGCTACGGCGTATATGATCTCTACGACCTCGGCGAATTTGACCAGAAGGGCTCCGTGCGCACAAAATACGGCACGAAACAGGAATATCTGGACTGCATCCGCGCGTATCAGGAAAACGGAATCGACGTCTACGCCGACATGGTTCTCAACCATATGATGGGCGCCGACGGTACCGATGAGATCGACGCGGTCGAAAACGCGCAGTCGGACCGTCTTCAGGAAATCACGCCCGTGCAGTCCATCAAAGCGTGGACCGTTTTCACGTTTCCTGGGCGCGGCGGCGTCTACGACGATTTCACATGGGACGCCACCTGCTTCACAGGCGTCGACTGGGACGAGCGGAAGGAAAAGGGCGGCATCTACAATTTCGAAGGCGTCAGCTGGAATCCGGGCGTCGACCGTGAAAACGTCAACTACGACTATCTGATGGGCGCGGACGTCAACCACAGCAATCCCAGAGTACGGAAGCACCTTCTCGACTGGGGGCAGTGGTATCTTGACACGACGCATGTCGACGGATTCCGTCTGGATGCGGTGAAGCACATCACGAACAGCTTCTTCGGGGAGTGGCTCGGCTCGCTCCGGAAGAACAATCACGCTGAACTTTTCGCCGTCGGCGAATACTGGCACGCGGATGTGAATGTGCTGGAGCAGTATCTCGACGCCTGCGGGCGCTGCATGTCTCTCTTCGACGTGCCGCTTCACTACAATTTCTTCGCCGCCAGCCACAGCAACGGTCAGTTCGACATGCGCCGTCTGCTGGACGGAAGTCTCGTGCAGCGTGATCCCGAGAAGGCGGTTACGTTCGTGGAAAACCACGACACGCAGCGGGGCCAGGCTCTCGAGAGCGCCGTCCTCGAGTGGTTCGTCCCTCACGCCTATGCCGTGATCCTCCTGAGGCCACAGGGATACCCGTGCATTTTCTACGGCGATTATTACGGCATTCAGAAATATGGCAGCGAAGGCTTCCCCGGCGAGCTGGACGTCATGACCTTCATCCGCCGGACAAGACTCTTCGGCATCCAGCACGACTACTTCGACCACGAGGACATCATCGGATGGACGCTGGAGGGCGACGAAACGCACCCCAATTCCGGCGTCGCCGTCGTGATGACGGATCGTCTCGGCGGAAAAAAACGCATGTATGTCGGCAGTCAGCACGCGGGCGAAGGCTGGATCGACGCGATGGGGATCATTCCCGGCGAAGTCCTCATCGACGGGGAGGGCTGCGGCGTCTTCTCCTGCGCCGACGGATCCGTCAGCGTCTGGACAAAAGAGCCGGACGAAAACGAGCCTCTTGTCATCGAGCGGTTCGACGAGGAGGCCGCCGCTCACGCAGTCAGAATGCCATGACCCTCCGCAGCGCCTCCGCACAGCCGCCGTGATCGTTGTCCGCGACGATGATGTCCGCGATCTTCTTCACATGCTCGTTGGCGTTGCCCATCGCGACGGCGAAGCCGGCGGCGCCCAGCATCGTCAGATCATTGTCCGCGTCTCCGACAGCCGCGCACTCGCTGAGATCTCTGTGAAGAATTTCACAGAGATCCAGCAGCCCGCGGCCTTTGTTCACCCCCATCGGCGAGAACTCGACCGATGTCTGCTCCGCGTCCACCGCCTCGACGGGAAGGCCTCTCAGCCTCTCTCTCGTTCTCTTCCTTGCCTCCGGCGAGACATGGAAGACATTGATCTTCTCGATCTCCCCGGCGCGCCGGAGAGCTTCGGACCGGATATCCGGCACCGGACGGATCGTTTCCTGATAGAGCTTCTGATACGCCTCCATCCGGTAATGCGGCATCCGGGAAATATCCGACGCCTGCGCGACACCCTCGCCGCCGGCCATGAACTGGATCATCACGTCCTCCTCAAGCGACGCCGCGACGATTTTTTCGATCAGTCCCGCCCGGAAGCACGTCCTGTGCAGAATCCTCTTCTCCTTCAGATCGTAGACGAGACCGCCGCTCTCCAGCACTGCGTAGCGGAGGCCGGCGAGCTGCTCCCCGTACGGAGCCAGCTCCGTCAGACAGCGGCCGGTCCCCAGTGCACACTGAAGACCCGCGCGTTCCGCCTTCTCCATCATCCGGACCGTTTCAGCCGGAATCCGCTTCTCCGAATTGAGCAGCGTGCCGTCCATATCAAAAAGCATCAGTTTATATTTCATCTCATCTCTCTTTCATGAGCCGCTTCCGTCCTGCGAGCCGTTCCCTGTACATGGAATCCAGCAGACGCTTTCCGCTCTCCGTCCGGAACACCCTTGTCCGGAACGCCTCGATATTCTCCGCCGAATACGCGCTTTCATCCGCGTTCACCAGATAATCCGCCTCCAGCAGAATCTGATAATCCATTCCGTTCACGTCCGTGCAGGTGTGGTGATGTCCGATCAGGAACACGATCCGTTCCTTCTCTGCGTCAGTCAGATCCGTATCCGCAAGGAGCGCGCGCCCCAGCGGCATGCCTTCTTTCTCCTGATACGTCCCGTTCGTGTTGCCGTATTTCCGGCGGCAGAGCGGACAGGCGATATCGTGCATGATCGCCGCGCATTCCAGAATAAACTGCGTCTCCGACGGGATGCCCTCCAGCTCTCCGATCGTTTTCGCGTAGCCCCAGACTTTCACGAAATGATTGATATCGTGCAGATTTCCCTCCGACGCGTCAATCATTTTTTTCATCAGTTCCGAAACCGTCATGTCCGCTCAGCCTTTCTTCATCGGGAAATTTTTGCCGATGATCTCACAGATCCGTTCCAGTTCCTCCGCCGGCCGGACCAGCGCGAACCGGATGTAGCCCTCTCCCTTCGGTCCGAAGGCCGTGCCCGGCGTGCCGACCACGCCGCAGGTATCCATCAGCGTCTCGATGCAGGATGCAGACGTATAGCCTTCCGGCACCGGGATCCATGTGAACATGGTGCCCTCCGAATCCCATGCGTTCCAGCCCACCTTCCGGAGACCGCCGCAGAGGGCGTCTCTCCGCCTCTGGTATTCCATGCACTGCTCCTTCACGCCGTCCAGCGGTCCCGTCAGCGCGGCGGCCGCCGCCTTCTGATAAGGATAGGAAACGCCGAAATCATACTGGCTGCGGAGCTTCTTCAGCGCCCGGACGACAGACGGGTTTCCGACCAGGAAGGACAGCCGGAGACCGGTCAGGTTGAAGGTCTTGGAGAGAGAGAAGAATTCTACTCCGACCTCCTTCGCGCCCGGCACCGAGAGGAACGAATAGCCCTCTCTTCCGTCGAAGATGATGTCCGGATACGCGTTGTCATTGATGATGAAGAACCCGTACCGGTTCGCGTACCGGATGAGTTCCTCGTACATTTCTCTCGGCGCGGTCGCTCCCACCGGATTCGACGGATAGGAGACGACGATATAGCGCGTGCGGCGGAGAATTTCCTCCGGAATCTCCGAGATCACCGGAAGGAAATGATTTTCCTTCACCAGCTCATAGTAGTGAATCTCGGCTCCGCCGAAGTAAGATCCCGCCTCGTAGATCGGGTAGCCCGGATCCGGGAGCAGAACGACATCGCCCGGATTGCACACGGCCATACCGAGATGCCCCATTCCTTCCTGTGTGCCGTGAACCGCCAGAATCTCGTTTTTTTCCAGCCCGACGCCGAATCGTCTCCTGTAGTAGGAAATGACGGCTTCCAGCAGCTCGTCCGAATCCGCCAGCGCATAGCGGTAGTTGAGCGGATCCCTCACCGCCTCCTCGAGCGCCTCCATGACATGTTTCGGGGGCTTGAAGTCCGGGGTGCCCACCGACAGATTGCAGACGGTCCGTCCTGTCTGCATCAGTTCCCGCTTTTTCCGGTCCATCAGCGCAAAGATACCCGGCTGAAAATGCTCCAACAGCTTCGACTCCTGATATTCCATCTCTGTACCTGCTTTCTATACCCCGTCTTTTCGCGCATTCCCGCGCGTCGGTCCGCGCCGGAAGTCCCCGGCGCGATGCCGGATTCTGAAGTCCGCGCACTGACGGCCGGCACCGGGGTCCGCGTTGTCCGCTCCGAACTATAAGACTGAGCTTCGTGCACGGGCGGCCGGCGCGTTCCGGCGGACGCCGGCGTATCAGCGCTATGATAGCACAAATCGGGAACATGCGGTATAATGTTGTCCATACGAACAGCCGGAGGCCTTGTTTTGAGACAGAGAATCCCCTATGTCACGACTGCCCTGATCGCAGTCAACCTCATCGTGTTTTTTCTGGCGGAAGCCGTTTCGGGAAGCACGCTCCGCACAGACGTGCTGACTCTCTGGGGCGGCGCCTCCGTCTCTCTGATCAGCGGCGGTCAGTACTGGCGTCTGTTCACGGCGATGTTTCTCCACAGCGGGATCCGTCATCTGCTGAACAACATGCTTCTTCTTTATCTGATGGGTTCGGTGCTGGAGGATCAGCTGGGCAGGGTCCGCTGCCTGATCCTCTACCTCACTTCCGGTGTTCTCGCCAACGCAATCTGCTGGCGTCTCTACGTCCTTCAGGACAGAAACGTGGTTTCTGTCGGCGCTTCCGGCGCGATTTTCGGCGTGATGGGAGGGATTCTCTGGATCATTCTCCGCTGCCGCGGCCGGGTGGAGGGGCTCACGCTGCGCCAGATGCTGATTCTGCTGGCGTTCTCACTGTATTTCGGCTTCACGTCTCCGGACGTGGCCAACGCAGCGCATCTGGCGGGCCTTGCCATCGGTTTCCTGATGGCCGTCCCGCTCTACCGGCATCATAAAAGGGAGGCTGATTATGTCTGACTGTATTTTCTGCAAGCTCGCCAACGGCGTCATTCCGACCGCCACACTTTATGAGGACGGTCTGTTCCGGGTCATTCTCGATGCGAATCCCGCCACAAAAGGCCACTGTCTGATCCTTCCGAAGGAGCACTACGCAAATCTCTGCGAGATGCCGGAAGATCTGACCGCAAAGGCCTTCGTACTCGCCCGCCGGATCGCGGCGGCGATGACGGAAGCCATGCACTGCGACGGCTTCAATATTGTCCAGAACAACGGGACGACCGCCGGGCAGACCGTGTTCCACTTCCATATTCATCTGATTCCGCGGTACAAGGACGGCCCGGCCATCGTCGCCAACTGGCCGCAGAGTCCGCTGACAGACGGGGACCGCGACGCGATCCTCTCGGCATTCAGAAAAGTCATGGCAGGAAAGTCGTGATGCGGCCGCACCGTCCCGCACATCATTCTCTGCACACCGTGTAACCGCATCGGGCGAAGGAAATCCGGGAGCCGTCGGAGAGAGGAATCGCTTCTCTCCCGACGGCTTTTTTTCCGTCCACTGTCGTTCCGTTCCGCGAGCCCATATCGCTGAGATACCAGACTCCGTCCGTCTTCACCAGCCGCGCGTGTATCCGGCTCACGGTCGGATCATCGATCGGAACGTCGGACGGACCTCCGCGCTGGCCGATCAGCAGCTCGCTGCCGGTGAGCGGGATGACCGCAAGTCCGCCGGCCGGATCAGACGGGCGAAGCAGCCACTCTTTCTCTCCTTTTCCGGCTGAAATGCCCCCCAGCAGCACAGTCCGCCCGCCTCCGTCATCCTCCCTGCCCGCGTACCAGCTCTCCTCCACATCCGGCGCGCCGTCCGCGTCCCAAACGTCTTCCTGAGGCGAAGGCGGAAGCGGAATCTCCTCCGTCTTCTCATCCGTCTCTCCTCCTTTCCTTCGCCGAAGCCGCCCGGCTATGACCAGACTCAGTGCCACCGCACCGGCCAGCGCGGCGGCGCTGACGGCGGATTCCACCCGGGTAAGGACGAGCCACCTCTGCATCTGAAGCGCCGCGTAAAGACCACCCGCCGCCGGTACCAGGACCGCGGCGGTCAGCACAGTCTGCCTGTCCGGCAGAAAGCGCGCGGCCGGATATACCGGTACATTCTCTTCCGCCTCACCTCCGGACAGATCAGAGCCGCCCGCCGTTTTCTCCTCCGTCTCATACGGAAGGGATGCAAAGTCCGGCTCCGCTTCCTCTCCTCCTTCATGAGCGATTCCCTGCTCCAGCAGTTTCCTTAAGTCACCCGGTTCCGTCCCCGGCTCCTGCAGCGCGTGCAGAAACCGGCACGTCTGGATGACCGCCTCCTGATTGCCGCAGCCGATGATTCTCAGAAGATACTCCGTGAGCCCCGTCAGTCCTTTCCGGATTTCCTCACGGTGGAACGGATTATAGGCCGCCCAGATCCGTCCGGTCTCCCACGAGACATACAGATAGTCCGGATCCAGCAGAAGTCTCTCCGCTTCCAGAAGATAATCCTCCGCCTGCATCATCGTATCCAGCAGTCCCCCGAACAGTGTACGGAGATCCTCCACCCGGAAGGTATGCGTCTCGGAATAATCCCTGAAAGGCATCAGCGAAGTGATCTCATACCGGAAATACTGCCGGTTGTCCACATGCTCCTCGGTCATCGGAAGGATTCCCTCGATCCGGCTGGACGCGAGGATCCGGAGCTGGTAATTGTCCGGCACCTCCGTTCCCTCTTCGCTGAATCTCATATAACAATGCGTCAGGCTGCGCTGATAATCCGCCTTCATCTTACGTTCTCCTCCGCCGTCTCACTCATCCGCGTACAGGACCACAACCGCATGCGCTTTCCGCGTGAAAGCGACCGGTCTGAACCGTTCGTATGTCTCCGATACGCGGATATCCCACAGCTTTTCCCCTGTATACCAGAGCGTGCCCGCGGACGCCCCGCAGGTCCGCGCCGTCTCCGTTTCCGAGTGCGTCACCTGAAGCCCGGATACGGCCGGCAGCCCGGGCGGATCCTGCTCGCGGCCGCTCACCGCCTGTTCCGCGCAGCCGGCCGTAAGCGAAGCCCGGTTATGAAGATGAAAGCAGAAATAGACGCAGGTGAACACAACGGCGAAAATCACCGGCATCAGCATGGCCGTTTCCGCCGTAAACGATCCCGGAAGAGCGAATCCGCTATTCTGCGGCCTCTTTCTCAAATTCTCTCTTCTCATCCTGTTTTCCCTTTCTCCTGCCCCCGCAAAAGCGTCCAAGGCGCCTCCCGCAGCCGCCCGGCTCTCCGTCGTTCGCCTCACGCCGTCATCCGGGCAACGGCGCGTTCAGAAATCCGGCGGCCTCCGGCGAAAACAGCAGACTGAGAAGGAAACCGGCCAGCAGAAACGGAAGAAAAGGAAACGATGTTTCTTTTCCCTTTCCGGCCGTCAGGAGTCCGAGGGCCCATAGTCCGCCGGCAGCAAGCGCCGCGATCAGCGTATGCCAGACAGTTTCCGGGCTGTTCCACGCGCCCAGAGCCAGCAGCGTCAGTCCGTCTCCGGATCCGATCCGGCCGCCTGTCGCCGGCGTCATGATGAGCAGAAGACCGCCCGGAAGAAGCGCGCCGGCGCACGTCGCCCGCGCATCACGCCATCCCGCTGAAAGAAGACCGGCCGTC
>Ga0256404_1011271_pt1 | contig 12044 bp, 7 predicted proteins | sample RumenRJG_01DNA_FD_185990 | JGI IMG/M metagenome (GOLD analysis project Ga0256404, IMG submission 185990) | Bovine rumen microbial communities from Lethbridge, Alberta, Canada - RJG_01 | ecosystem: Host-associated > Mammals > Digestive system > Stomach > Rumen | place: Canada: Alberta | collected... | reverse complement strand
TCTGTGATCCGTCCTCTATTTCTGCATTCCAGAAGCCAGTCATCAATGCCTTTATAATTCCTGTCCCAACTCCATGCAGCAAACTCAAGACCTGAAAGAGTCACCTTCTCCTCGATACCTTTCAAAGCTGAGGCAACATGTGCATTTTCATAAAGATCCATATCTACAAACACGGATATTCTCTTTGTCCCATGATCCTTCAGGTAGCCAAGCACAGATGGAAGCTGTTCCTGATTCCCGACACCGATAAGCGCAATGAATGGCTTTCCGGAAATTGCCGATGCTACATCTGCCTTCAGGGCGCCTTCCGTCAGTCCGACTGTCTCCGGAGTCTGTTCCTCCTCAGATGAGAACCCTGCAAAATGGATCTGCGAGATTCCCCTCACGGAACAGCCCTGCTTCCACCTGGCGGAAGAAAACCATGCATACCGATGATAGCGATCCTTCTCTTCTTCTGGAGCGTTTTCAGGAAGCGGATCAAACCGGATCTGCATTCCTGTGATCCTCCCAAGACAGTCCTTCACCGGAATGAAGTATCCCTGATCCGGTCTCACCGCGGCAATCCTTCCACTGTCAGAAAGATAGAATCCCGGGATGACCGAACCTTTCTCACGGAAGATCTCTGCCCACTTTTCCAGACATTCTTCCTGATCCTCAATCTGGAGCGCTCCGCTTTTCATCAGAGCGTTCTCTGCATAGGTACAGAAGCCGACGCGCGGAACACTGCGGAATCCGGCTTCAGCAATCTGAGCTTCCGTTAATCCTCTTCGAAGTAAATCTCTGTGGTGAGAGTCCTTCAGCTTCAGCTCATCCAGAAATGCGCGATAGACGAGGTCGAGCACATCTGCCGGAGCGGGATGCCCTTCGACGTGTGCCAGCTCATCGTTCTCTCTGCATGCATAGAATTCGTTCTTCTGCTTTTCGCTTAAGCTTTCATACTCCGCCAATAGATCGCGGTAAGCAGCGGAGCGTGCCTCCCTGGTGGCGTATGGCAGTCCTTTCAGCATGCAGTGCAGCTGAATCAGGCCGCCCTGCGCGTGGTTCTCTTCGTGACAGACATTGCAGCGGAAGGCATTCTTCGTGAAGTCGAGATGGAGCTTCCGCTTTCCGCCGCAGAACGGACAGTCATAGTCTGCCGACGTTCCGGTCTTCTGATAGCGCCGGATGTCCGGCCGGTCGAGCTCCATCACCACATCAATCCCAAACGGGAATCGTGTTTCCATTCTTCTCCTCCTGAAGAGCAGAGGAGAGTCATGCTCTGACTCCCCCTGCGCTGTCAAATTTCATTGGTGCGGAAATGAGCTCTCGATTCAGCTCTGGGTTCCGATGAACTGCAGCTCCTTCCGCTCAAGAGCGCCCATCATGATTCTTGCCGCCTCGGCTTCCTCCGAGTGGCCGGCATTGTTCACAAAGCACTGCAGGAACACTGTCCCAAGACCTTCCTCATAGCCGAGGATTTCTCCCATGGTTTTCCCTGCAAGTTTCCCATAAGTGATTTTCCAGCTCATCGCCTGGCGGAGATTCATGTTGGAAGGCTGAACGCTGTTTCTGACGGGAAGTTCCACCTGGTCAGCCGCATTGGTTACCGGAGCAACTGTCTGGCGCCTTGATACACTCTGCGCTGCAGCGGATGTACTCCGCGATGGAGCAGCCGATGCATGTCTCTCTGCTGGCGGAACAGAAAGCTGTGCTGATGGTGCCTGCAGCTGACTCTCTGCTGCAGGAGCTTTTGCACGTGGAGAAGCCGCCTGAGACAGCCTTGCCGTCTGCCGCGGTGCAGCCTGGATCGGCTCGCGGAAGTCATCCGCTTCTGCTTCGGAATACACCCCGCTGTAGCCAAGCCTCGACTTCTTCAGCACCACGCGGTCAAAGCATCTCTTGTACGCCATGCTCAGAGGGTAGGCGTTCCTGCAGTTTGCAGCGGAAACTTCTCCGACTTCGCAGATCTCGTCATCCATGTAATCGTAGACGATCATCTCACCGAAAGTCTTCGACTCCACGATGGATCTCTGGAAACCGGAGCACTTCACGCGGCTCTCTTTCGGAAGATGGTCATTGATCTTCAGGCATCCGCTGTGGGAGATGATCAGACCGCTGAAGACCACGGCTCCGCTTTTCGATCGGTTCTGCAGGATCCAGAAATCCGTGTCCTCCAGACCGAATTTTCCGGATTCAATCATCTCGACTGCCTTTGCGCGGCTCGTCTGATACTTCGCGGTAACGATCGGGCGGATCCCATCATTCCGCACCTCACCTTCAAAAACATGCTGTCTGTGTTCGATTGATGTCATGATTTGTCCTCCTCTCAGCCATTCAGGCATCAAAAAAGACATACCCATCTGCCCGCTGCTTATGCGTAAGCATTCCGCAGAAGTTCAGCCGATTCACGGCGTTCTGATCACACACGCAGAGAAATGGTTGCGTGCGTAACTTCAATGGAATGACCTGCAATGCAGGGCTTCAAAGTATGTCTTTATCGATTAAATGATAGCATGGTTCAGAAAATATTAGCGAGATTTCAGATTTTAAATGTGAACCTCCCCGCCTAAGTCCTAACGTACTATAGACGGAGCTTCCAAGGGCTTGTGTGCCCTCAGACTTCCGTCTGCTAAACGATTCGGTGACAGCACAGCACACAAGCCGAAACTTATGTACCCATCTGCACTAACGTTTCTCAGACTTATGTCAGGATCGTCAGACTGCCATAGGAAGCAGAGGGTACAAGACCCTGTTGATCTTCCACAGGTCAGCTAACGTCCTTTGGGTTCCACTCCCGATCCCAGAGATTTTGGTCATAAGATCGGGTGATTCCATAAACAGCCCGCGGATCTACAGGGACCACTTTATGCAAATACGGCTTTTTTAATTACATCAACGATTCCAGATTGTTTGCTCGTGAATTAGGAATCTGCATCAATCAGGTTCCATGCTTTTTATTGACAGTAAAAGTGTATTCTTCCTTATCCCGGGTTTCATAAAATCTTCTGACACACTTCAACACGCCTGTGGCTTTGGTATATTTGTACTTTTCGTATGGTTGGTACGAATTGTCAGATGAGTTTTCATTCGAGCCTTCACCAGTGAATGAGACGTCCGGCATGGATTTTGCAAGCACCATTGCCAGCAGTGTAGGAAAATGAATTTCGTCTTTGCCTGTCTGTGTCCCGAACCACAGGCTGATTTCCGCCTGCATGGCATCGTTTTTGCAATAATAGAAATCGAGGAAATCTTCGCAGGTTACATCGTTGGCTGGCATGATGTAGTTTCCTATTTCAACCTGCACATCGCTCAGATTTTCCATCGCAGGCCATCCCCAATCCTGATGCTCCCTGGCGAAATCAGAAATAACCTTGGCAGCTTGTTCTGCGTCTTCCTTGTTCTTGTACTGAATTTTGAAAAACATCCATTCCCGCATATTATTACTCCTCCTAATGGTTCAATATACTGATGAGCCAAATGACTACGATTGCGATAAACTGTATATCGTCAAGTAAGTATCCCTGAAAATATTACAGACTTTATATCAGATTATCTGTCTCAACACCCTCTCATAATATTCTTTATAGTTTCCATTGAAATGATCCGGTGTCATGATTCTGACACCATAGTTCTGCATCAGCAGTGCTTTTCCTTTACCGTAAATATCATCTTTGCTTGCTTCATAAAATACAGTTGATGCATCCGGGAAATTCCTTTTCTTGCAGCAAAGAAGCCACCATAAATCCATTTCCGCCGGATCCATTCCGAATCCGATGATATGCACATCACCAAGCAGAAAATAATCAACCCAGCTCAATGCCTCTATGGTTTCTTCTCCATTTTTCTCTGCTATGCGGCAACGGCGGATCAGCGATGGTACATATTTTTCAATTTCATTCAGTAGCTTTCCATAATAGTAATGCCCCATTACCATGGAAGACGGCTGCCACGCATTGCCATGAATATGCCAGATTGGGGCTGAAGCACCACCGTCAGATAAATTCTGATATTGGAATAGAAGACGGCGTATGCGATTGTCTTCTTTACGTGTCATGCACCTATGCATGCGATATTGATAGGAAGTGTAATTATCTATAAAAGACTGTTCAATTTCATTGGAATAATTAGCAGTCAGGATTGCATCAGCACTGCCGCTTTCAAGAAGTCTAAACAAGCTGCAGCAGTCTTGATCCAGATGAATCTGTGTCATAAGCATGCTGATTTTCTTAAGGTAATCAGTCACTTTATCATTTGTAGCTGCTACGATCTGCTGTGAAAACGGAAGCTCTTTTAAAACTGCAGCAGAAATAGCCGGGTTTTCTTTCTTCCTGATCTTCTCTATAAAATCATCACAGGAAGATTGGCCCGCTGCTCTGCAGAATCCATTTCCAATCAGAAAAACAACAGGTCTTTTCTTCAATTGAATCATCAGATGATTTTCTTCTGACTTTAAATGCTCTTTCCCGGACATAAATGTTCTTTCTCAATTTGCTTCAGCTGCAGCAGTTGATTCAGGCTGCTCTTTTATTTCAATATACTCGCATTTAAGTTCATCCGCCATTTGCTTAGCAATGGAGTTTTTGCTGCCATATACCTTTTTTACAATAGTACCACCATAGTTATATGTATCGGCAAGAACGTTGAGATTATCTATCTTTTTCAGACTGTCTGGAATTGTTATTTCTGTTAATTTACTGCATCCTCTGAAAGCCCGTGCATCAAAATCCGTCATACCTTCAGGAAGAACAATGTTTTTAACTCCACTTGCCAAAAAAGCAGCAGGATGTATTACTCTTATTGAACTTGGGAGAGAAATTTTTTCAAGACTACTGCATCCATAGAATGCTCCTTCTCCAATTTCAATCACTCCTTCCGGAATTTCAATTTTCTGGATGGAACAGGACTTAAAAGCACTTTCTCCAATAGAGATAACATCTGCAGGAATCACGGTATTTCTGCATCCGGCAATCAGCTTATTTGTTTTTGTTTCGATTACCGCATTGCAGTTCTCTCTGGAATCATACACCGGATTGGCAGGATCTACAGTGATACTTACAAACTGATCTCTTTCCGTTAATGGTGCATGAATACTATCTGTACTTGCAGGAATGCAGATACTACGGATTGACCAGCATCCATCAAAAACATCCGAACCGATATATTCAACAGTTGAAGGAATACTGACATCTGTCATCTTTGTGCAGTAATCAAATGCATTATCACCAATTCTGCGCAGCCCTTCATTCAGCTTTATCGATGTTAATTCCGTGCACCTTGCAAATGCACATTCAGGAATTTCTTCTATTCCTTCAGATAATTCAACTTTGCAGATATCTATGTTGTCTGTAAAAGCAGCTCGTAGGAAAACAGAATATCCTTCAATTCTGTCCGGAACCTGAATTTCTTTTTCTTTGCCGATGTATTTCCAAAGATAGATCTTTTGTTCATAGATAGAGAATTCATAATTCGAAATACTTCTGTAATTATCTGTACCGAAAAGATTTTCAAAATAGTCATCCGCATGTTTCAGACATTCTGAAGCCTTGATAATAGCAACATGTTTTCCTTGCTTTCCTGGATGCATTGCCTTTTTTGTAATGGCGTTTTCTATGAATTCATAATCCGGAATAATCAGATAATCAACATCTTTTCCAAATCTGTTTTCAATTATTCCTCCTGCACTGCTTATTCTGCTTTCAACAAGTGAAATCATTTCCCTGTCTTTTTTATCCATTTCCAGAAATTCCATGACGAAGAAATGACTGTCTGAAAACACAATGGAATTAACAGTTTCCGCTTTGACGGAATTTATATTGGCTGCAGCTTGACTGGTTTTCTGTTCCTGTGCAATTCTCTGTTTCAGCTGCGGATCAGTAATTATACTTGCATCAAAGTCAGAGACAGTATGGAACTTCTTTTTATACCATCCCTTGTAATTATGCATATCATATATAACAAAGCTCCCATTTGTATAAATTCCTTCAGGAGGAGTATCAAATAATCTTACATTGCTTTTCAGGTTGCCCAGAACAAGAAGATTTGTTACTTTGGCGCCTGCAAACAACTTGGATGGATACTTTTTCTCTGGTGATTCCAGAACCAATGTATTGATTACAGCTCCGTTAAATGTATTATGACCTGAAAAGGATATTTCTTTTGCTAGATATAATTCTTTTAAATGCGTGCATCCTTCAAAAGCCTGTGATCCTATTTCCCGAATTGTTGTAGGAAGCGTTATGTATTCAAGATTCTCACAGCCTGAGAATGCTTTGGCTCCGATTGTTTGATATCCTTCCGGGATTGTTATGGTCCTGATATGCTTATAGTACTCAGGAGCACTGCCTGCTGTACCTGCAATGCCATTGATCTTTATGCCGCCTACCTGTTCAGGGAATACAACATTTTCCTCATTTCCATGATACCTTGAGATAAGATGTGTGCCTGCTTTCGGCTTCTTCCAGGGGTCAACGTGTTTTGGAGATGCAGCGCTTTGTGCCACAGCAATCTTTTTTCTGATTTCTTCAGCTTTTTTTATATTCTCTTCAGGTGTATATGGCTTTGTTAATGAATAACGATAATGATGCTCCTTGAAATATTTTTCTGCAGGAGAGTCTGCAATAAGCTGCCAGTTGGTTTCTTTGAATTCGCCAAAATTTCCAGTTGGATGCGAAAGGCTTTCTGGAAGCTTTACTGTGAAACCTTCTGAATGCTCATCCGGTAAAAAAGCATCAAGATTCAGCTCTGTTATGCCTTCCTGAATATCAATCTCAACTGTATGGTAAATGTGACCAAGTGAATACGGTTCAAGTATAGAAAACCATCCAGGCACTATGATCTTGCTTACGCTGCTGTCAACATAAAAGGAATAAGAAGCATAATTTCCGATACCGATCACATACTTGTCACCGATTTTTTCAGGGAAAGTGACAACTGAATCATTTCCGTGATAACCCGTAATCAATACACAGCCATTTTTATATTTGAAATCATATATTTTTCTCCAGTCTGATACTTTCATTGATCGCTTAGAAGATTTATCATCCATTTTCCCAAGTGATGGCATGCTGGATGTCTTGAAATGCTCTTTCTTGTAATCCAGCAGCATTGCAGTTACTTCCAGCATTTCATGTTCTGATGCATAAGTGGTCAGCTGCTCCGCTGCCTTCTCATTGAATATGGCAAGATCGCATAAAAAGCCTAGCAGTGATATATCTTTCCGTTCAATTGCCAGCATACCAGCCTTTACAGAATACCTTTTCAGATAGGAAAGATAAAGATTCCTGAATTCATCAGAAAGCATATATGGATACTGCATGCGGACTGCAGCCATCCGCAGTTTGTTTTCAGGTTTTGAAATGACAGTGAACATGGAATCATAGCCAGCAAAATCAAATCCCCCATTCTTGTTGCTGCGAATTGCAAGAATAAAAGCACAGGATTTCGGCTCTGTTTCATCTTTTATTGCAAGAATGATTCTTGCAATTACTTTTCCTGTCTGATCCCGAAAACTGATCATTGCACCATCAATTCCAATTATGGAATAAGCAGATGCATATGTTTTAGCTTCTCCACTGGTCTTCCAGCGAGGGCAATGGATTGACATCTCAATTTCGCCTCTGCAATCTTCAAAAGCATTTGCATCGACTGATTCACAGCCATCAGGAATTACAATTTTATCCTTTTTGGTGTCAGAGGTAAGCACCCGTTTCCCCTGCATCAGTACTCCTGATTCACCTGTAAGTCCATCGCATTTCTGAAAAGCATCTTGGCCTATTTTCAAGGAATCCAGCGCAGGACCGGTGATTTTCTTAAGATCATGACAGTAGCTAAAAGCACCACTTCCTATTTCATCAAGACTGTCTGGAAGATTGATAGACTCCAGACCGCTGAAAGAAAAGGTGTCTGCTTCAATCTTTTTAACGCCATCTGGAATCACGATTGTTTTTAAAGCAATGCAGCCTGAAAATGCGTCTGCACCGATTTTCTGCAGATGTCTGGGAAGATGTATCTCTCTGAGTTTTTCACAAAGCTGGAATGCGCCGGGCATAACAGTTGTTACTGTTTCCGGCAGCTGGATCTGTTCAATGATGGTATCGGAAAAAGCACCACGACCGATTATTTCTGTTCCTTCCTGGATAATCACTTCCTGGATTGAATTATATCCTTCAAGAAGACCATCCGGAATCTTCTTTAAGCTTGCTGGAAATACAATTTTTTTAATATGCTCATTTTCACAATTCTGAAACACATCGGAGCCAATGGAGATAACTCCTTCAGGAATAATTACAGTATCACTATCACCGTTATATTCTTTCAGGCATCCTGAACGATCTATTACAAAATCTTTGTTGTCCATTCCTATACCTTCCTTCTATTTAAGTTCCAGCTGATCCAGCTGGCTGATGATTTCTTTCTGCCTGTCATAGAACAGAAGATCTTTATTATGCTCAAAGTATTCCTTGCATCCAAAGTGGCTGATGTAATCAGCAGTATAGTAATTTGCTGTAAGTTCTGTTACCAGAATAAGCATCTCCTGCCCACCCTTGAATACTTCTTCTACAAAGTGGAACACATTGGATAATGCTTTCCCGCATTGATCTGCTTCTGCTTTCAATTCCTTATTTCCTTTGCTGTATTCTTTCTTGATCAGTTTGAATGCTTCAGAACTATTAGACGGCTTATCTTTGACCAACTGCTCTTTAATTGCAGACAATGACGCCACGGCACTGTGATAAGCATGCTGCTGATCTGTGGATAAGGAAGATGCCCTTTTTGCTGTCTCAAGCTTTTTCTTAATGACACCAATGCGCTTTTCAAGCACCTCTGCTGCATCGATGTTTCTGGCAAGATCCTGCTTGGCATCCATCATCTGATGCATTACCTCCAGCTGGCTCTGCTCTGTGTAATAGACATTTCTTGCTCGAGATGATACTGCATCAATCAGCAGTCCAAGCAGAGACAGTCTTTCATCAAACGGTGCATTTTCTGCACGCTGCTTGATCTCATCAGAAGCCTTTCCTTCCATGATCTTATCTACCTGATAATCGGACCTGTATTTGATGAACAAGTCATAGTAGATGGCAAAATCCTTGGCAATCTTGGGATTCTGAAGATACTGCTTGATCAGATCCTCATTGACAGGAATATTGTTTTTCTCGTAAAGCTTCATCATATCTGAAAGATCTGACCAGCCTCTTGCGGTTACAAAAGTCTTTCCATCTATGGTTGTCTCTATTTTATAGAAATTCTGCTTTTTGATATCCAGATAGGACGTAATGGAAGGATGAATTCCTTTCTTATAGGCATATTCCTTCCATACCCCGTAATCCGGTTCTACATCAATTCTTTTCAGACGATCCCATGTGACAATGTCATATTCACGGACAGAGTTGTTGTATTCAGGCGGGTTTCCGGCTGTTACTACAATCCATCCATCCGGCACACGGTGCCTCCCAAAGACTTTGTACTGCAGGAACTCCAGCATTGCCGGAGCAAGCGTTTCTGAGACGCAGTTGATTTCATCCAGGAAAAGAATGCCTTCTTTCATTCCCGTGTCTTCCATCATGCCATAGACGCTGGCAATAATTTCACTCATAGTGTATTCACTGACACTGTATTCTTTGCCGTTGTAGTTCTTCTTTACAATGAAAGGAAGACCAAGTGCACTTTGTCTTGTATGATGCGTCATGGAATAAGAAACAAGACCAACACCAAGTTCAGAAGCAATCTGTTCCATAATGGCAGTCTTTCCAACACCAGGCGGACCCATCAGAAATACCGGACGCTGCTTTTCAATCGGAATGACATATTCTCCGAATTCATCCTTTGTAAAATACGCCTTCATTGCATTCTTGATTTCCTGTTTGGCCTGCTTGATGTTCATATGATTCTGTTCCTTTCCTTTAATTCATCCGGTCTTAATACAAGCTTGATTGCCCAGTCCGGAACTTCAACATCATCAATTCCTTCATTCAAAAATACGAATGCTGTTTCGTAATCCGGCTTGGATTCCGGATACCATCCATATCCATCTGTAAAATAAATCAGTCCTTTGAGATTAGAGAATTCATGTTCTGCAACAAGTTGATTAACATAAGCGAATACCGGTCTGAAATCTGTTCCACCCATTCCATGGAGCTTCATAGTTTTCAAGTACTGATCAAATTCTTCCTGTGATGTAATCTTTGCGTCTTCCGTGATCTCTGCATCACACTGAATGATATGAACATTGATTTTAGAGAAGAAGCTCTCGGTGCTTTTGAGAATATTGTATGTCTTCTGCACGAAAGCCTGCACAAGATCTCCTGAGGTTGATCCTGAGGTATCAATGGCTATGACAAATTCACGGATACGCTTTACTTCACGATACTCAAGCGGTTCAATCAATGGCATGTTCCCATACATCTTCATGCCATAGGTATAGAAGATGTAATCAAACTCATCCGGATCAAGCTTCATTACTTCCCCGCGCACTGCAAACTTTTTTAGAAAAAAAGTGTAATCATATTTTTCACGGTTTACTTCTTTGAGGTTCTGCACAAGATCATAGGATTCTGATCCCTGCATTCTTTCCTTCTGAAAGGTTTCCATATCCGTCTGCATTCTTTCAGAGATTTTCTTCCATTCCTCTTCCTGCCGGAGATTGGAAAAATATGATGTTTCTCTTTCCCCGTGAGAATCCTTTCCGGAACTGCTGCTGTTTCCGGATACACTTCTATTGCCTCCGCCGCCTGTTATTTCTATTTTCTTTTCGTCACTCATGTACCAGATCAGATGATCATCTGCCTGAAAGAGAGGTGCATATTTTTGGGCATAAGCATCATCATAGTTCTGATCAAGAAAATAGGCGTATATCACTTCTGCAGTCATGTACTTCACTTTTTTACGAAGCTGATTCAGATAGGATTCCTGCTTCATCTGACGTGAAGAACGTGTGCTTGATAAAGAAAGACCATTGATGATATTTTCTACTGCAATGTCACAGGAAAAATTCCACAATGGCTGATTGATCAATGTATGCACATACATGTGCCGGAATATGCAATGAAGAACCATATGCAGATAATCCCGATTGACTGCTTCTTTCTCTTTTCTGAATATTCTGAGGACATAGCGTGGATCATAAATAAAGTAATGACCATCTGTGCATAACGTTCCGGGATATTCTTTAAATTCAAACTGGCTTAATGCCATATCCAGAAAGCGAAGATTCACTAAAAGAGTGTTCCTGGACAGCTTTAAAACTTCTGCTGCCAGAGATCTGATCTGATTGATTTTATCTTCGCTTTTTATTTCCATGTAATTATATGTTCCTTTACCAGTTCAGCGTGAAATCACTCATCGGATCGAATTGTGAGAATTGCTGATTTTTATAATTCAGAAGAAGAGCAAGAACATTAACTGCTTGCACTTTTTCGGCTTCTGAAATAAACATATTGATCTGAGCAAATGTAAAACAGGGAAACTGATCAGCAAGCGTTACATCATCATTATGCACTCTTTCCAAGGCAGTGATGTGGCCCAGATAAGCAAGCTGATGATTTGCCCTTCGGGTATACTGTTCTTTCACACCAACCGATGCTATGTTAAATCGATCAGTTGGATTGATCTGGTGCTTGTATCCCCAGTCAACACGATTGATTTCTATATTAAGATCAGAAAATGTGATTGTAATTTCATTGTGAAAATCACTGTCTGTTACTGTTATGCCAATCCTTTCCTGTCCAAGAAATCTGTAATATGGAATTTTACAATCAACATATCTGTCGGATCTCACATCTGCAGGATTGATAACCGGCTCCCATATCTGCAGAAATGACTGTTTCAAGAAATGGGCAGTAAAATATTACAGCCATTCTTCCAAATCATTTTACATCATTTCCAGTGGGTGACCAATCTTTACTGACGCATCATTAAGTACATACGACTTTTCATGACCGTCATAAAACCCGACAATAACACCGCTTGCTTTACAGAATTCCTAATTTTTCGGCTTCCTGTATAACTTCTTCATCACTCATATTGTCAACGTTTATCATATCCGCAAATGCAGCTGGTCCTCCGCC
>Ga0256404_1011270_pt1 | contig 12044 bp, 11 predicted proteins | sample RumenRJG_01DNA_FD_185990 | JGI IMG/M metagenome (GOLD analysis project Ga0256404, IMG submission 185990) | Bovine rumen microbial communities from Lethbridge, Alberta, Canada - RJG_01 | ecosystem: Host-associated > Mammals > Digestive system > Stomach > Rumen | place: Canada: Alberta | collected... | reverse complement strand
GGTAAGTCAACCATCATGGGTAAAGTGATTGCCGACGCGGTACTTGGTGGCCTGGGTGGTGGTTATGTTACAAGATTCGAAGCGAATGGATTGACAGGGAATGATAGTTTTGGCACACAATTCTTGGAGAATGATGCCGTTCTTGCTTATGACGATGAAGCAGAAATGAACATGATTACCAAGAAGGCGATGTTGAATAAAATCATTTCGCATGAGTCGATTACCGTAAACCCAAAATTTGGGAGAAGGTTTAATAAGATTCCTTCCTGTTTATTGATGGCAGGAAGTAATGAACCTGTACAGATGTCACCAACGTCTGGAATGAACCGAAGGCTGATTGATATTCGTCCAACTGGTAATAAACTTTCTCCAGATGAGTATGACAAATGCATAGAAGGGTTGCAATTTGAAAGGAGTGGTATCGCGTGGAAGTGCCTGCAAACGTACAAGAAGCTTGGCAGGCATTATTATGATCATTATATTGCGGAGGACATGCTTTCCAGGACTTCACCGTTCCAGAACTTTGTTGAAGAAAACTATCTCGTCTTAAAAGAAGGAATAAGTCTCGCAGCTGCATATAAACTGTATAGTGATTATGCTACTGAATCCAATTTCAAAAACATACTTCCGAGATATAAATTTAGAGACACATTAAAATTATATTTTGAAAAGTATGACAATATGAAATTCGAAGGATTCAAGCTCGAAAAGATTGGACTGAAAGAGGTGAAACCAGTTGAGGAAGCACCAGAACCTTGGCTCGTTTTCAATTCTACAAAGTCACTTTTCGACGATGCATATGCAGATGCACCAGCACAATACGAGCAAGATAGTTCGGAACATCCTCTCAAGTATTCTTGGGATAGATGCCCAACAAAGTTAAAAGAACTTGATACACATAAGATCCATTACGTGCGGGTTCCGAAGAATCTTATTGTTATCGACCTTGATATTAAAGGAAAGGATGGGCAAAAAGATTTTAATCGAAATCTTGCAGAAGCGCAGAAGTTTCCACCGACTTATGCGGAGCTTAGCAAGTCTGGAAATGGAATACATCTGCATTATATTTACACTGGAGGTGATCCGGAAGACCTTTCGCGAATTTATGGAGACAATGTAGAAGTGAAAGTGTTTACTGGCAAGTCTGCTCTTAGAAGAAAGCTTACTAAGTGTAATGATATTTCAATTGCTACTTTGGCCAGCGGATTACCATTAAAGGAGAGGATGGGCAAATTGATTGATTGGGAGGGCTTTAAAAGTGAAAAAGCTTTAAAAGTTCAGATCATTAACGCAGTCCTTAAGAAACATCATGGGCATACAAAACCAGAATGTGACTTCATCTATAAAGTACTTGATGAAGCTTATAAATCTGGTAAAACCTATGATGTAAGAGATCTTGAAAATGATGTTTTTGCATTTGCTGTTAACTCTTCAAATAAAGCAGAATATTGCATGAATCTTGTAAATCAGATGCATTTCTGTAGTAAAGATATTGAAGAGAAAGAGAATGAAGAAACATCGGAGTACAAGACAGCGCCAATTATATTTTTGGACTGTGAAATATTTCCAAGTTATAAACAGGCAAAAGAAGCTGGGGTAGAAATTCCGGAGAACATTCCGAAAGATACTCCAACTCTTTTTCTTGTTAACTGGAAGTATCGTGATGACGAACCTTATAAGTTTGATAGTTCAGGCAAAGTTATTCCAAAAGAGCATGTGAAAACGGTTGTACGAATGATAAATCCAACGCCTGAAGAAATTGAAGGTCTGTTTAAGTATAGGATTATTGGATTTAATAATCGTAAATATGATAATCACATGCTTTATGCAAGGGCTATAGGGTATACAAGTGAAGAACTTTATGCATTAAGTCAAAAGCTTGTAAGTAAGGATTCTGAGATATCAAAGAACGCCAGATATGGTTCTGCATACAATCTTTCATATGCTGATGTTTTAAACTTTGCAACAACCAAGCAGAGTTTAAAGAAGTATGAGATCCAGTTTGGCGCGGAACATGTCGAATGGAATCAGCCTTGGTATTTACCAGTTCCAATGAAAGATTGGACTAAAGCAGCAGAGTATTGTGACAATGATGTTATTAGTACTGAAATAACATTCGATGGATGTTATGAAGACTTTGTTGCAATAGAAATGCTAGCTGATATTTCTGGAGGAACGGTCAACGATACCATCAATTCCATGTCTACAAAGTTTGTATTTGAAGGTAATAAACATCCTGTTCTTACTTATACAGACTTTACAACTGGCAAACAATACACTACCGAAGACTTCCAGATGCCAATTATATCGGAAGAGGAGTATGAGAAACTTGGGGATGATTGGACTGGCGTTAAACCTAAGAACGTTAATCATTTTCCAGGTTATCATCTTGTACGATTCAAAGATGGAACGCTTCATAATATGTTCCGTGGTATTGATATTGGTCGTGGCGGATATGTGTATGCAAATCATGGAATGTATGGAAGGGCAGTAACAAAAGATGTTGCTTCCATGCATCCGCACTCTATTAAAGAACTCAATCTGTTCGGAGATTACACAAAGAATTATAACGATTTGATGGAAGCAAGAATTGCAATTAAACATGGAGATTACGACAAAGTTAAAACTATGTTTGATGGTAAGCTTGCGAAGTATTTGGGCGATAAGAAATCTGCTAAAGCTTTGTCAAAAGCATTAAAGCTGATTCTCAATTCTTTCTACGGAATGACTTCAAGTCCTAGTGATTATTTCGTAGCAAAAGACAAGCGGAATATTAATAACATTGTTGCTCTTCGTGGAGCTCTTGTTATGAAGATGCTGCAAGATGAAGTTGAAGCAAGAGGATTCACTGTTATTCACATCAAAACAGATTCTATTAAAATCGCCAATCCAACAGATGAGATTCTTAACTTTATTGATAATTTTGGGTCTAAGTATGGTTACACATATGAGATCGAGCATACTTGGAATCGTATCTGTCTCAAAGATAACGCCCAGTTCATTGGTCTTCATGATACTGACGATCCAGAATCACCAATGGTATGGGAAGCAACTGGCAAATACTTTGCTGTTCCATATGTGTTCAAGTCGTTATTCACGCACGAATCAATTATATTTGATGATTTCTGCGAGACGATTTCTGTTAAAGAAGGTGCGCTTCATCTTGTTAAGAATGAAGGTACAGAAAACGAAATTGACGAATTCGTCGGCAGAGTCGGGCAGTTCACACCGATGAAGAGAGGCGGTTCATTATTATATCGTGTGAATAATGGCAAGCGATATGCAGCAACTGGAACAAAAGGATATTTATGGATGGAATCAGATCAGGTAAAAATATTGCACTTAGAAGATGATATTGATAAATCTTATTATCAGAAAAAGTGTGATGACGCAATTGCTGAAATTAATAACTTTGGCAATTACGAATGGTTTGTTTCCGGACAAGATGACTTTAGTCATTATATGAATTCACCAGAATTCCAATTAGATTCTATTCCTGTTGGAACTGATGAAGAAATTATATTGAAATGAAAAGGAGCGAGAAAATGAAGGTTTATATGTCAGGTAGAGATCTCATTATTGAGGGTGCTAAGAATGAAGATATTCTTGGAGGTTCGTTCAGAAATTTTGGAGGTGTTGAAAAGAGAAATCCAAAGACTGGTCAGGTTGTAAATTCAAAGGGAAAGAGAAATTTTAATCTTAAAGTTTCTGATGAATATCTTGATTTCTTTACTGAAAACGGATGCAATGTAAAAGAATTCGGAGGCAATCCTGAAGAGGGAGAACCTCCGATTCATTTTGTTAAGGTAAACGTTAATACGGAGACAAGTAATCGTCCTCCAAAGATTCAGATTGTAAAGAGTTCTGGTCAGCTTCAGGATTTGTCTCCTGAGTCTTATGGAAAAATTGACGGGATGTTCATTGAGAACTGTGATATGGTTATAAACTTTTATCGCAAGTATGATTCAGCATCGTTGTATCTTAATCTTGGCGTTTTTAAGGAACATCTCGATCCAATTTCTGCCAAGTATGATGCTCTAATGGATAAAGAAGGTCTTGATCCAAATCTTCCTGATGGAGACGATGAAGATGTGCCATTCTAAGTAGTATATTCGCATAAAAATCATCGCCTCTAATGAAAGGAGGTTGACCGATATAGACGGCGTTCATGTCTATTGACATATCTAAAGTCATATCGAAGCACCATATCTGATAGAGAGTCTTGGAACAAATAGTTCTAAGGCTCTCTTTTCTTTTTTAATTAATTTAAGGGAGAGTTATGAAATATTGCACCAATAAAGATTGTAAACGCTATAAGGAACATATTCGTAAGGATGGTTTGATATTGGACAGTTATTGTAAAGAATGTTTTTCCACAGGTTTTAATTATTATTCTAAAGCTGCCCGTACAAAAGAAGAATGTATTCCAGGAACAGATTATCCACTGCATTGTAAGCCTGTAAGAACGATGTCTGGTGTTCGTTTTGGTTGGTAGGAGGTAAAACTATGAATTATATTTTATGCGAAATTTGTATGCTTATTGGTATTGCTGTTGGTGTGTTAATTGAGAAGGCAATTAAAGTTGATGAGGAGCGTGCCGTTCTTACAACATTAGAACAAGAGTGGTCAACTCGCTGTAATTATTATCGAAAGGAGCTTCGGAAGTATAAAGCTTTATGTTGGGTAAAGGGGATAGAAGATGATAATACGATTTAAAAAATTAAGCGAATCTGCAATTACTCCTACAATCGGTTCTGCAGGTTCCGCTGGCTATGATTTATATTCTATAGACACGATTTCTATTAATCCCGGTGAAACAATTAAGATTCATACAGGAATTGCAATGGAGATTCCAGCAGGATATTTTGGCGGAGAATATGCAAGATCTGGATTAGCCACAAAAGAAGGACTAAGGCCGGCAAATTGTGTTGGAATTATTGACTCGGATTATCGAGGAGAGATTATTGTTCCGCTCCACAATGACTCTAAAGAGAAGAAATTGATATCCTATGGGGAGAGAGTCGCACAGCTTATTATTCAGCCATATTTAATCTCTTCACTTGAGGAAACAAATGATATTTCTGATACAGATCGTGGTAATGGTGGATTTGGTTCAACTGGGAGCTTTTGATTGAATTGAATGTGGTTTTAATCATAGTCGCTTTAATAGCACTAAATATTTTAATTGATATTCTTTTTGTCGTATTGGTCGCACATAGTGCTTATGCAAAGCCGCACTGTGAAGACTGCGATGGAGATTGCGCACATTGTAAATTCTATGAAGGAGAATAATTATGACAGTAAGAGAAACAGTTTTAGTTGATGCAAGATATGCTGTTTGTGGTGATCGAGACAAACAGTACGGAAGCCCTGAAAATAGCTTTGAAAGAATTGCTCGACTGTGGTCCGCTTACCTTAATAGGCCCTTATTGACCAGCGATGTCGCAAACATGATGATTCTTTTTAAAGTTGGACGCAACATAACTGGCGAAGCAAAGCTTGATAATTGGGTTGATATTGCCGGTTATGCCGCGTGCGGTGCTGACTGTCAATTCTCAAATCTGTCATTGGAACAGGAGCAGGCAGAAGACGACACAAGATTGAAAATGAAAGTATAAGAATTAAATGAAGTTATTTAAGCCTCTGAGTTCTTGATGAATTCAGAGGTTTTCTTTTTTCTTAAGAGAGGAGGGATAAAGAGCACTATATGATCGAATTATATCCTGAACAAAAAGACGCAATTCGAAAAATGCACAATGGTTGCATCCTAAATGGTGCTGTTGGAACTGGTAAGTCGAGAACAGCACTTGCATATGCGATTCAAAAGGAAAAAGGAAAAGATATTTACATCATTACCACTGCAAAGAAAAGAGATTCAAAAGAATGGGAAACAGAAGCAAAACCGTTTCGATTTAAAACTGTTGTAATTGATTCTTGGAACAATATTAAAAAGTATCAGAATGTCTATGGAAGCTTTTTTATATTCGATGAGCAACGGGTTGTAGGCAGTGGAGCATGGGTAAAATCGTTCTTAAAGATTACAAAGAAAAACCATTGGATTCTCCTTTCTGCAACGCCCGGAGATACTTGGAAAGATTATATTCCTGTCTTTATTGCAAATGGTTTTTATAAGAATCGTACAGAGTTCAATATGAAGCATGTGATCTATAAACCCTATATGAACTTTCCAGTTATAGATCGATATGTTGATGAATATGAACTTATATCTCAACGCAATCAAGTCTTAGTTCACATGCGAGCCAATCGAAAGATTAAGAAAGAAAAGAAAAAGATTACTTGCATGTATGACAGAGGCAAATACAAAAAGATATTTAGAGATCGTTGGGATGTATTTGAGAATAAACCAATCGAAGAAACTGGCAAACTTTGTTATCTCTTGAGAAGAGTAGTTAATGAAGATGAGGATAGAATTAACGCTTTGAAAGTCCTTCTTTGCGATCATCCAAAAGTAATTATATTTTACAACTATACTCCAGAATTAAATATTCTAAGGCAAGTTGCAAAAGAAATGAAATTTGATATTGGTGAATGGAATGGAGAAGTTCATAGTGAAGTGCCGACTTCAAAGAAATGGGTATATCTCTGTCAGTACACAGCAGCTTCAGAAGGTTGGAACTGCATTACAACAGACACAATTATATTCTATTCGCTCAGCTACTCTTACAAAGCTATAACGCAAGCAGAAGGGCGAATCGATAGAACAAATTCTCCATTTGATATTCTTTATTACTACTATTTGCAATCTACAGCTCCCATAGATCTTGCCATTGCAAGAGCATTACATGAAAAAAGAGACTTTAATGAAAGGAGTTTTCTTGGCTTATGAATTGTTTAAAACTAATCGAAGAACATCCTGGATATTGTGTTTCAGCTACTGGCCAAGTTTTTGCAATGAAACTGATTGATGGAACACAATACAAAATTATAGAGCTTCAACAAGATTATTCGAACGGCCATGCAAGAGTCAAACTAAATTATATTCATGAGGACGTTGGTCGATTAGTTGCCAAAGCTTTTATTAAAAACAATAGTTCATATTATAATCGCGTTTTTCATATCGATCGAAACCCTTGTAATAATGCCGTAGAGAATCTTTGTTGGATGACGGATTCAGAAGTAAAAATAGCTTCACAATGGACAAGAGAATATTGCTTAGCTCATTTACCACAGGATCTTGATATTTTAAGAGCTAATCAATTTGTCCCCATCTGAACGTGTTAAATTCATACCCTTTAATAGAGAGAGAAGGGAAATATTTCCTTCTCTTTTTTATTTTGGAAAGGAACGGTTTTGAGTAAATTAGAGAGTCAGTTTCAAGCTAAACTAATCAGGCGTCTCAAGAAAGAGTTTCCAGGATGTGTTATTGAGAAACAAGATCCAAAATACATTCAAGGAATACCAGATCTTGTGATATTTTACAAAAACCATTACGCCATGCTGGAATGCAAAGAGAGCCAATCCGCAAATCATAGACCAAATCAAGATTATTATATTCAAAAGTTTAATGAGTGGTCTTATGCAGCCTTTGTGTATCCAGAAAACGAAGATATTGTCATAGCAGAATTGAGGGAGGTTTTGATTTGAAAAATTTTCATTTTAATAATCATCCCGAAATTAAAGAGGGACAGCATGCAATATTTGCACCTTCTCAAAAACTTCTTTCTAGAAGCGAGCTAACGCCAGAACAGTTGGACAATATTATTCGTTCAAAGTATGCAGCACAGATCGGCACCATCATTCATGCTGAAGCGGCAAGAATGATATTGCAGAAAAAATCTGTTACAAAAACAAAGGTAGCAGATCGTATCTATGATGCGTTATGGCAAGCAAACATTCCAGATAAGTTAAATACACCTGAATTATATTTGGATACAGTCGTACCTTACATTAAAGATGCAATTGGGTTTGATATGTTACCAGAGCAACCGATTGTTTATAACTATCCAATCGCTTTCGGAACAGCAGATTGCATTCGGTATAATCCAGTAAAACATGAACTTCGGATTCATGATTTAAAGACAGGAAAAATGGCAGCATCACTTGATCAGTTGGTTGAGTATGCTGCTTATTTCTTTTTGGAGTATCACATTAATCCAAAAGATGTTTCTGTTATATTGTGCATCTATCAGAATGGTGAAATCTTAACTGGTCTTCCAAAAGCACCAGATATTTTACCGGTTATGTCAAGAGCTGTAGAGCTTACAAAGTATGTCAAGAATAACTATATGGAGGTATAAGTATGCTTAACGTCGATTTATATTCTCAGATTATTCTAGATGCTCTTGAGCATACTGGTGTAGCACACGATGAGAATCCTCCGGGAAGAGGTTCTGGCAGATATCCCTTTGGAAGTGGAAATAGGCAACATCAGCATGATTGGGATTTGATATCCAGAATTAATAAACTCAAAGAAGCAAATCCTGACGCTTCAGAAGCACAGATCGCTGCAATGCTTGGATATTATCAGTACGATAATAGTGGAAAAGTTATTACAGATCCGGAAACTGGTGCTCCAAAAGGCTCTACTTCTAAACTGCGTGCGCAGAAGCAAATTGCAGTTAACAATAAAAAGAAAGATGAGTATGCAGAATGCCTTTGGTACACCATGCACACAAATCCTGCAACTGGAAAGCCATATAATCCAAGTGAAATTGGTAGAATCATTGGCAAGAATGAATCGTCTGTTCGTTCTATTTTAGCTACAGGCCAGAATGGTAATCCAAACAAAGTTACTGACGTTGCAAATAAGCTGCGTAAAGCATCGGAAGAAAAAGGTTACATTGATATTGGTAAAGGTACTGAACTTTCTTTGAACATTTCTCCCGACGGCTTGAAAACTGCAGTTGAGATGCTGAAAGCAGAAGGATATACAACACAGGAAGCTCGTTTAAAACAGGTTGGTTCAAACGGGGCAAACGAAACAATATTCAAAGTTCTGTGCCCTCCTGGATCTGAGAACAAGCCCCCAATTTATCGTCATATGGATGATATTAAGTTGGTTGATGATCCAGATGGAATCGAGTCAGTACTTACTAAGAAAGGTTTAGGAGATCCTCCGAAGATTGATCCTAAGCGAATCAAAATTATATATGACGAACAGGGCGGCACACAGCGTGATGGTCTGATTCAGATCCGGGCAACCAGAGATGAGAATGGAAATCTTGTTTCTGCTAGTCCGGATCTTTCTTTAGGCAATGCTAAGTATGCTCAGGTACGAATCGCAGTCGATGGTGGAAAGGAATGCATCACAAAAGATAATCCTTTAGGTATTAAATACATTAAAGGAATGGCTGTTTATGATGAGAATCTTTCTGAAGGAACCGATATATGTGTTAACTCAAACAAGTCTGAAAAAGATGGAATGAAGAAAGCACTAAAAGATATTCAGATGAATAAAGATGGAACCATCGCGTCGAATATGTTTGGTGCTTCTGTCGTTCAAACAGAGTATACAGATCCAAAAACGGGAGAAAGAAAGCGCTCGGCAATTAATATTGTTGGCTCTTCTGCTCCAAATGCCAATGATGCCCATAAAGAAGGTGCATGGAATGCTTGGAGTAAAAACTTACCGGCACAGTTCCTTGCAAAACAGTCATTACCACTTGTCCAAAAGCAGTTGAAGCTGGCAATTGCAGCAAAGGAAGACGAGTACAACGATATTCTTAGCTACAACAACCCAGTCGTTAGAAAGAAACTGCTTGAGAAGTTTGGTGATGAATGTAATGGCGCAGCATGTGACTTAAAAGCAGCACCAATTGCTGGCCAAGGTACGAAAGTATTGCTTCCTGTTCCGTCTTTAAAGGACACAGAATGCTATTGTCCGTCACTTCCGAATGGCACAACTGTAGCTTTAGTTCGATTCCCTCATTCAGGTCCATTTGAGATACCAATTCGTACTGTGAATAACAACAATAAAGAAGCTAATTCGTTTATGAAGAATGCTCCTGATGCTATTGGTATTACAAAGGCAACCGCAGACAAACTTTCCGGAGCTGACTTCGATGGTGATACAGCAATTGTTATCCCTATGACAAGAAAGAACTCGAAAGGTGAGTTTGATAAGGTTGTCTCTATTAAGTCTACACCGTCACTTCCTGGTCTTGAAGGCTTCGATCCTACTGCTGAATATGGTATTAAGAATCCACGATTCTCTAAGATGGTAGATGCTAATGGTAAACCTACATACAAGTATTTCAAATCCGATAAAGAAAAGGGCATTAAAATGGGTGAGGTTACCAATCTGATCACCGACATGTATGCTAAGGGTTGCAGTGATGAGATGGAGCTGAGTAGAGCGGTTCGATATTCTATGGTTGTTATTGACGCCAAGAAACATGAACTTAACTACAAGGCAGCTGCGGAAGACTATGGTATTGCTGAATTAAAGCAGAAGTACCAGTCAAATCCAGATGGTTCTCATGGTGCATCTTCCTTACTTTCAAGAGCAAAGCACCCCGTTGAAGTTGATGCTAGGTCTATGCGTTCAAAGATTGATCCTATTACAGGTGAACGTATATTCCTCGCACCCAGTCAGACCATGGAAGCGGATCGAAAGAAAGTACGAGTGCCTGCACCTGAAGGCTATCAGTGGTATGACAAGAATGGTAAGCCACACAAGTCCACTTGGATGAAGGATAAGGACGGTAAGGATGTCACGAAGACATATGACGGGTCCATTAAGAAAGACACCCAGGGTCATTATTACTATGATCCCGGTAGTGGGAAAGAAGTACGGGAGACCGTAGGGTATAAGAAGCGGACCCAGAAAGATTACGAGATGAATACCGTCAAAGATGCACGTGAACTCATGAGTCAGAACCCCTCTGAAATAGAGCAGACCTATGCCGCTTATGCTAACCATATGAAGGCTCTTGGTAATCAGGCCCGTCTCGATTCTTTACGTACACCTGATTTGAAATACAGTCCTGAAGCGCACAAAGAATATGCAGAAGAAGTAAAGTCTTTGGATGCAAAACTCATTAAGGCTAAGGCTAACGCACCTAGAGAGCGACAAGCACAGATCCTCGCTACCTCTATTGTTAATGGTGAGTTTAATAGACGTACAGATCTAGACTCTGATGAGAAGAGAAAGATTAAAGGTCAGGCTATTAAAGATGCTCGCGCTCGTTGTGGTGCACAGAAAGATCGTGTTAAGTTCACAGAAAAGGAATGGGAAGCAATTAATAAAGGAGCAATTTCTAAATCTAAACTAGAAGATTTGTTAGACAATGCAGACATGGACAATGTAATGTCTCTTGCGTTACCTAAGACTTCTAAGATTAGTGATGCTAAGAGAAGTCGTGTTATTGCGTTGGCTAAATCTGGTTACACTTATGAACAAATTGCTTCGCTTGTTGATGGCGTTTCTGTTTCTTCAATTGGAAACATTGTTAGTGCAGCTTAAAGTTTTTACTTAAAAGTTCATTTGTCTATTCAAAAGTCTTTGAGCAAACAAAAGAAAAGTTTATTAACAATTCATTACAAGTTCTTATTCGAGAAAGGATTACAAAGTCTGATATGAAAGAGATTTGGGCTACAACAGAAGACAATCCATTTGATCCTTTCACGCAATGGGATCGATGGGTTAACTATGACTATCAGATGGGCTACAATACCTGTGGTAAGCTGGCTAGAATGGCGGCATGCTCTGACAATCTTACAGATGTAGAGAACGAGAGTCGTATCGACCATGCTATCAATGATCTATGTGAGAATGGATTCGTAGTCCTCCCTGATGGTTCTGGTGTGTCTCATTATTGTTTGGCGGTTAAAGGTAAAACTGTTGCTTGGTAATGTTAGCTATAAGCATATACATGGCATATGGTATGGAGGCAATGTGTGTTGTGCTTGTAAAATGAAAAGCAAAGTTTGAATAATTATTTAATTAAAAATATTTTTTAAGAAAAAATTAATATTTTTTAAGTGTGACGACGGATTCCTCTCCTAGTTTTAGTCAATGCCGTACTCAATTAAACGGCAAAGACCTAGGGGAGGGGTCCGAAAATCATACACCCCCTTCGCAT